>ERZ778514.266-NODE-266-length-52069-cov-7.392164_pt1 | contig 52069 bp, 46 predicted proteins | sample MGYA00510344_ERZ778514 | MGnify/ENA primary metagenome ERZ778514 (study PRJEB29527, sample SAMN07138968) | mouse gut metagenome | material: feces | host: mouse | place: China:Nanjing | collected 2016-01-25 ...
GCGGCATAGGAGAAAGGAGAGAATATGATTCTTGAAACTAAAAGATTGTATATGAGGGAGATGAGTCGGTCTGATTTTGATCCGATCTGCAAGATTCTGCAAGATGAGGAGACGATGTACGCATATGAAGGTGCATTTCGTGATGACGAAGTGTGGGAGTGGATTGACAGGCAGATTTTACGCTATGATAAACTGGGGCACGGATTGTGGGCGGTTATCCTGAAGGAATCCGGGGAGCTGATCGGACAGTGCGGACTGACCATGCAGCAGTGGAAGGACAGAGAAGTACTGGAGATCGGATACTTGTTCAGACGGGAATACTGGCATAAGGGCTATGCCATAGAAGCGGCCAGAGCGTGCAGGCAGTATGCCTTTGAGGAGCTTGGTGCAGAAGAGGTCTGTTCGATCATCCGGGATACGAACACTGCATCACAGAGGGTCGCACTCAGAAACGGCATGACAGCGTCAGATACGTGGACAAAGCGTTACCGCGGCGTGGATATGCCTCACTGCCGTTATATAGCAGTCCGAAAGGTCCGCAGTTAGATGTGGTCTAGATGGGAAAAATGATCGGAGGGCATAGATGACGGAACGAATCAAAAATTTTGTACAGATGTATTTTGAAAATATTCCATACTCCGAGGAGACTCAGCAGGCGCAGAAAAAGATTGAGATAGCTCTGAACCGTGAGTTTGAGCGGATGCGGGAAGAGGGTAAGCCGGACAAACTGCCGGGGAAAAGAACGTCAGAAGCGGATACAGAAGAGGCAGAAAAATGCTTAGAAGAGCTATTCAGCAGATATACCAGACTGTCAGATATGGCTGTTCTGGCTGGATACCGCGCGGAAGATGCTGGAAGATGGCGCCAGACGGGAGGAGTCAGAGATATAAAGACACTGCAAAAAGAGCTTGCCGGACAGCGCCGGAGAATTTACGCAATCTCGCTGTTTAGTGTTATGAGCTTTGCCGAACTGATATGGCTGATCTATGATCTGGCAGCAGGTGTGCCGTATGTGGGTTTCGTTCTTCTTTATATTTTGCTGCTTGGCGGAATCATTACCCTTCTTGTTCGCAGATTTTGGTCGATCGAGAAGGATTGCGGGTCAGAAAAATATACCGCCGGGTCGTTCCAATATCTCAGAGGTCTGTCCGATCGGTACGCAAAGCGCAGGCTTAACGGCATTGCCCTGTTTTTTGCTGTTATGACAGTCTTTATTCTGTTAGAACTTGGTTTTTATTTCAGGGGAGGCTCAAAACTTGACGAACTGGTTGAAAATATTTTCCTGAATATTATATTCATTGAGGTGCCGCTTTATTGCTGTATTAAGAACCGGATGCTCATGAAGATGATCCAAAGAAGGATACATCTTTCTGAAAATGAAAATTATAAAAGACATTTGGCGGGGATAACTGTTTTTTCGGCTGTATACTGGACGGCAGCGGCGACAGTTATCATATTTTGCTGGGGAAATATGGAGTATCCGGTCAATTTCCTGATTGGGGCGGCAATTATCTTTCAGGCAATGATATGGGTGTATGATTTGGTGTTTCGTAAAAGCGCCGTTTATAAAAATATTGTGATAAATAAACGCAGGATTGCGCTGATCACGGCAGCAGCCGTCACGTTCTCTGGGTATTTGGCGTTGCGGCGTGATACATGGTACACTCAGAGGTATATCAATTCCGTTCCTGTAGTGAAGCATAGCCAAAATGATATTGATTATGATGAAGAGACGGGGATTTATACGATTACGTCTTTGAAGGAAGATTTTAAAATCCTGCACCTTACAGATATTCATATAGGCGGAAGTCTTTATTCTTACCGGAAGGATCTGAAAGCGCTCAAAGCGTGCTATGCGGAAATCGAACATACAAAGCCGGATCTTGTTGTTGTGACAGGCGATCTCTGCTTTCCCATAGGAATCATGTCAATGTCGCTAAACAATCTGGCTCCGGTGCATCAGTTTGCGGCTTTCATGCGGAATATGGGGATTCCGTGGGCATTTACCTACGGAAACCATGATACAGAAAGCCTGGCGGCGTTTTCTGGACAGGAGCTTAATGAAGTTTATAAGTCACTGTCCTACAATACGTCGGGGACACTTCTGTATCCTTATGTCCAGCCGGATATCACAGGAAGGAATAATCAGTTGATTGAGGTACGAAATAAAGATGGGAGCATGAATACCGCTCTATTCCTTATCGACAGCAATAGTTATACCGGAGAGGGAATCAATGTATATGACTATATCCATGACGATCAGGTGGATTGGTACGCGGCACAGGTGGAGCGCCTGAATGCTGAAGAGGGGCGCACAGTTCCTTCTATGGCATTTTTTCATATTCCGCTGCAGCAGTACCGGACCGCATATGAGCTGTATGAGAAGGGCAGCGAAGAAGTGACATATTTTTTCGGGGAAAATAATGAGAGAATGATTGATAAGATATGTTGTTCCGATTATCCAAGTAAACTGTTTGACAGGATGTGTGAGCTTGGCAGTACAAAAGCTGTTTTTTGCGGACATGACCACTACAACAATATGTCGCTGGAGTATAAGGGCATTCGGCTGACCTATGGTATGAGTATTGATTATCTGGCTATGCCGGGGATTGAAGACGATACAGAACAGAGAGGAGCAGAGCTTGTCACATTGCACGAGGACGGGACATGGGAGCTTGAGCAGATTCCCCTTGACTCGATAATGGATGTATATGAGCAAACGGAAATATGGGCCTTAAAAAGTTTCTGAGGACGCTCGATTCTCTGAAGCGAGGTGAAAGTTTATTTGAGTTTTGAAAGGGGAGAAAGTATGATAGAAGGAATTGATATCTGTAAAAAATTCGGAGAGCATATTATTTTCGATCATTATAGTTTTAGGATAGATACAGGAGAATTTGTGTGTTTTGCAGGGGCGAGCGGGACCGGAAAACAACGTTCTTACATATCATTGGTCTGATTGAGGAGTTTGATTCGGGGCGGCTTCTGATTGATCATAAAGAGATTACGAAAAGGAAAGATAAATTACTTTATTATCGCCAAAAAGTGTGCTTTTTGTTTCAAAACTTTGCGTTAATAGAAGGGAAAACAGTTGTGTTAGTAACACATGACGAAGAAATACAAGGGCAGTGTGAGAGGATTATATACTTAATTTAACTAAAAAAAGCAAGAGAATGATTGTTTTTAATGACTGAACATTGAACGAGGGTAAAGGATATGGTAAAATTTAAGAAGTAAGAGTAAACTTGAAGGCACGAGGGAATGGGAGGAATGAATATGGGAAACTTTATGAAAAGAATGGCAGTTTTGTTAGTTTTGACAGCAGCATTGTTTATCGCTGTCCCGGTTTCGGCAGAAGCTAAGGCGGCAAATAATAAGCTGAAAGTGAATCAGACATATACGAAGTATGATATTACCGGTGATAAAAAGGCGGATACTTTGCTGATCTCAGGAAACTGGGATAAAGAATATGAGGAGTTTTCGAGTTATGAGGTATATATCAACGGGAAAAATGTATTGAAAAAGAGCAACAAGTATGGCCCGATCTACAGTTTGGATATCAGGCGTTTAGAGTTGCAAAATGGGAAGACATTTCTTTCAATAGTTCCGGGAACATATAATGACGACGTGCCGGGAGCTGCGATATACCAGTATAAAGATGGTAAATTGAAGCAAGTTATTGATTTAGATGCAATGTCTAAGATTGGCTATCATAACAGTATCGGGAGCATAAAGGTGTCAGGCAATAAGATTACTGTAAAGTACAGGGTAATGTCATATTCTCTCGGCGGGATTAGTTTTTCTCTTGATTATCAATATAAAAATGGGAAGATGGTACAGAAAACTACCAATACCAAAGTTTCTGAAACAATCATAAATTACCAGAAAAAAACTTACTGGACAGCAAACAAAACTATGAAGGTATTGAAAAGCCCGGGAGGAAAAAAGACGGCAACACTGGTAAAAGGCAAAAAGGTAAAGATTGACAGGATCTATATTAATATGAAACATAATCAGATATATCTTCACGTGAAGATAAAAGGAGGAAAGTCCGGATGGGTAAAAGGGCTGACAAAGTATCCTTCCAAAACTTTGTTTAAAGAGGTTATGTATGCCGGTTAAGTAAAGAACTATCATATAACAGAAGTACACGTTGTGAGGCGATGGCCCGGAGTGTGTGCTTCTTTGTACTGGTCATAGTATTGAGTGAAAGGCGGGGTCAGAGTGAATTATGGCAATATAAAAGAATGCGATATCGCAGACGGTCCGGGTGTAAGAGTCAGTCTGTTTGTGTCGGGCTGCAGGCATCGCTGTAAGGGCTGCTTTAATGCTGAGACCTGGGATTTTAATTACGGAGTGCCTTACACGAAAGAAACAGAAGATAAGATCATTAGCCTGCTCGCGCCGGATTATATACAGGGGCTTACACTACTTGGCGGCGAGCCCTTTGAGCCGGAGAACCAGCAGGAGCTGGTGAAGCTTTTGCGAAGAGTAAAAAGAGAATATCCAAGTAAAGATATCTGGAGCTATTCTGGTTATCTTTATGATACTGACCTTAAGGAAGGAGGGCGGGCATACACAGATGTGACAGAGGAGATGCTGTCGTATCTGGATGTGCTGGTGGACGGCCCGTTTATCGAGGCGCAGAAGGACATCACCTTACAGTTCAGGGGCAGTAAAAACCAACGGGTGATAAAGCTTAAAAAGGGAAAAGATGCGGGAAGGCTTTATGAATCCTGAAATATGGATGTAAACAACTATTTAAAGGACCTTGTTATATAATATATGTAAGAAAGGCAATCTGACATATTTATATGACGAGGTTTTTTGTATATTGTAATACAGGTGTAAAGACTGCTGTTATATAGCCTATAGCTGGAAGTATCGAAAAATATTTAACAATTCACATAAAAAAACTAATTTTTTTCAGGCCAAAACAAAGTATTATATATAATATCAGGACATGGTGTCAGGGCTTACATAAAAAGTATTGCTTCAAAACCTATAGGTATCATGAGAGATGTTACAATAAGGAAAAAGACAGGCGGGTGCATGGAATGGAAAAGATTAAGATCTTTCTTGTAGAGGATGAGATTGTTATAAGGAACGGGATTAAAAACAGTATAGAGTGGGAGAAGGAAGGGTATGAGTTTGTGGGCGAGGCAAGCGACGGCGAACTTGCTTATCCTATGATCTTAAAAGAAAAGCCGGATATTCTGATCACGGATATCCGTATGCCCTTTATGGACGGGCTGGAATTAAGCCGTCTGGCAAAGCAGGAGCTTCCGGACATCCGTATACTGATCTTAAGCGGATATGATGAATTTGATTATGCGAAAGAAGCGATCCGGATCGGCGTTACAGAGTATCTTCTAAAGCCGGTCAGCGCTTCAAAGCTTTTAGATTCGCTGAAGGGGGTAAGTCAGCTTATCCGGCAGGAGAAGGAAGAGAAGGAGCTTTTGAAACGATATGCGGAGGACATGCAGGAGAAAACAGAGCGGGAGAAGCTTAAGTTATTCGGCCAGTTAATATCAGGCGGGTTGTCTACCGCAGAAGCGATCGATCTTGGCAGGCAGTACGATATGAACCTGAGCGCTCATGTGTATGAAATGATATTATTTAAGGTTTTCAGTGTTATCGGAGTGGGCGAGCAGTCAGGGGGTGTGGTAGAGGCCTGCGAAAATCTGGAGAATATGATCAAAAAGATTTCATATGTATATATTTTTCAGAGAGGGATTGACGGATGGGCGTTTCTTTTGACGGCAGACGATGAGGAGCAGATGGAGCAAAAGACGGATCGTCTTGCCAAGCGGATAAAGCTGATGATGGAGGATTACAAGGAATTGGAATATTTCGGAGGAATCGGAAAGCCAGTAATGAGGCTTCGCGAGATTCCGCAGTCTTTTTCCGATGCAGACCATGCATTTTCCGGAAGATTTTTAAGCGAGCTTAATCGGATCGTGCGTGTGGGTGAGCTTAAGAATATGCAGGGACTTGCAGATTTTGAAGTCCGGGGCTTTGGAGAGATCGAGCGGACAAGGGAATCTGTTGAAAAATTCCTGAACAATGGGACGCAGGAGGAGGTTGAAGGTTTTACAAGGGCATATATGAAGGAAATGCCAGAGGACAATTTCAAATCTATGCTGATGCGCCAATATATTGTTATGGACGTGTATATCGTTATCATGTCATTTTGTGAAAAGATCGGGACTTCTGACGAAGCATTTCAGGGGGAGGCAGAAGGCTTTAAGGATTCCATACAGAAGATCCACACCGCTCAGGAAATGCAGGAGTATATGCGCCGGTTCCTGTCGAGGGCTATCGAGCTTCGGGATATGGTGAGCGGGCGGAGATATTCGGATATCATTGAGGCGGCCAAAGAAAAGATTGAGAGTACATATATGCTGGAGGAGATATCCCTCAATACAGTTGCTGCCGGAGTAGGTATGAGTCCAAGCTATTTCAGCTCTGTTTTCAGCAGGGAGATGGGGAAGACCTTCGTAGAGTATCTGACGGGAATCCGGATGGACAAGGCAAAGGAGCTCCTTATGTGCTCCTCAATGAAGACCTCGGAGATCGGATATGAGGTGGGGTATAAGGATCCGCACTATTTCAGCTATCTTTTTAAGAAAACACAAGGTTGCTCGCCGAAGGAGTACCGTGCAAGAAGAAAGGAATAACATATGAAGAAATATATCAGAAATTCATTAAACCATCGGCTGCTCAGGATTTCGCTGACCGTATTTATGCCTATGCTTTTTGTGATGATATATCTTCTGGTCTCTCTGTCCAACGCAACGGATGCTTATCGGGACATTACCCACAATATCGTGTATGCCAACCAGTATACTCAGGATTTTAAAGGGCGTATTGATTACAGTATGTATCTGGCGGTTATTAACCAGAAAAGCGTCGAGGAGCTTGAAGATGGCAAGATGCTCGTGAATGGATATGTTACTGTGAACCCTTATAAATATATCAATGAGATGGAGCGGGCATGTGACAGGATGTCCGAATGGGCGACAGTTGCCACCAGCCGTAATCGGATCAAGCGGGTGAAAAATACATTGCGTTCTCTTGAAAAATGTGTGAAGACGCTGGAGGAAGGAAAAAACGGGAACTGGAAATATCAGGAACAAATGGACTATTTTGATATGAATATAAAAAACCTGACGACTCTGATTCAGGGGGGAATTCAGGATTATGTATATATAGAAACAACAAATTACGAAAATGTCCGCGAGGCGCTGGATGTAAAGACACGGCAGAGCTTTATGCTGTGCGGTGTCGTAACAGTATTTGCGGTTTTTATAGCGGGTTATATGACAATTCGGGCAACAAGAAGTATTACGATACCAATCCGCGAGCTTTGTGATATGACAGAAAAGGTCGCAGAGGGAGACTTTTCTGTCCGAACGGAGAAGGCGGATTTGGATGAGATTGGAGTGCTGTCCCAGAGCTTTAATGATATGACAGAGGAAATCGGTACATTGGTAGAGGATATAAAGACACAGCAGGAGAATCTTCATCTCACTGAGACAAAATTATTGCAGGCGCAGATCAACCCCCATTTCTTATATAATACGCTGGATACTATCGTCTGGCTTGCAGAAGAACATAAGACTGATGAAGTTGTTAATATGGTTACGGCGCTGTCCAGCTTCTTTCGGACTACTCTCAGCAAAGGAAGGGATTTTATCACTGTCGAGGAGGAGGAATCACATATCAGAAGTTATCTGAAAATCCAGCAGTTCCGTTATCAGGATATTTTAGATTACAGTATAGAGATAGATGAGGAGCTTAGAGAGTTCGTGCTCCCTAAGCTGACATTGCAGCCGCTGGTGGAAAATGCCCTGTATCATGGTATCAAAAACAAGAGGGGCAAAGGCATGATACGGATTACCGGAAAAAAGGACGGAGAGAATATAATTTTTAAGGTTCATGATAACGGAAAAGGAATGACGGAGGAGAAGCTTTTTGAGCTTCGCAGCAATATGCGGAAGAAGAAGCTGGATAATAATGTAAACAGCTTTGGCGTTATCAATGTAAATCAGCGGCTCCGGCATTATTACGGAAAAGAATACGGACTGTCTTATGTGAGCAGACAGGATGAGGGAACAGAGGTTACCGTACTCGTAAAAGCGGAAAATATTCAACCTTTCACTTAAAAAATCAAACTTAATTCAAAAAATCATAAAAAAATGTAAAAACTGGAAATGAAAGTCTGTTTAAAATTTATTCATAATATCTTAACATATTATCAAGATGATCGACACAGAGTTGATCGGAGAGAAAAGGAGGATAAAACATGAAAAGAAAATTAATCGCAGCTTTGATGGCTACGGCAATGGTGGCTACACTGGCAGTAGGATGCGGCGGAGGCGGCAGCAGTGACGGCGGCAGCAGCGACGGCGGATCGGAAGGCGGATCAGAAGGCGGCAGTGATGTAATCACAGTTGGTTTTGCACAAGTTGGCGCTGAGTCTGACTGGCGTACAGCTAACTCAGAATCAATGAAGGAGACATTCAGTGAGGCGAACGGATATGAACTGATCTTTGACGATGCTCAGCAGAAACAGGAGAATCAGATCACGGCAATCCGTAACTTCATTCAGCAGGAGGTTGATTACATAGTTCTTGCACCTGTTACAGAGACAGGATGGGATACCGTTCTTCAGGAGGCAAAGGATGCAGACATTCCGGTTATTACTGTTGACCGTATGGTAGACGTATCGGATGACAGCCTGTTCGTATCTTATGTAGGCGGTAACTTCCAGCTTGAAGGCGCTAAAGCCTGCGAGTGGCTGAAAGCATATGCTGACGCGAAGGGAATCAAGGAGCTCAACATTGCGCATATTCAGGGAACGATCGGTGCATCTGCTCAGATCGGACGTACAGAAGGTCTTGAGAACGCAGCAAAAGAGTATGGCTGGAACATTGTAGCTCAGCAGACAGGTGAGTTTACACAGGCTAAAGGACAGGAAGTTATGGAATCCATGTTAAAGCAGCATGATAACATCAATGTCGTATACTGTGAGAACGACAACGAGGCATTCGGCGCTATCGACGCGATCAAGGCAGCAGGCAAGACAGTTGGTCCTGACGGGGATATCCTTGTACTCTCTTTCGATACAGTAAAAGCTGGTATCGAGGCTACAATGACAGGTGAGATCATCTGTAATACAGAGTGTAACCCACTCCATGGCCCGCGTGTAGCAGAGCTTATCCAGAAGCTTGAGGCTGGTGAAGAGGTTGATAAGATCGCATATGTTGATGAAGGAATCTTTGCATACGGCTCAGATGTTGCAAAAGTTACAGTTGACGGAACAGATTACGATGTAACAGAAGTAACACAGGAAGTTATTGACGGACGTGCATATTAAGAGGATTCATAGAGAATTGCGATTTCCTGTTTGAGTTGCCATGAATCCGGAGGAAGCTGCCGGCGGCGGGTTTCGCAGGTAAAGGGGCGCAGCAGGATAGAAGGGATGAGAAGCCCTGTCCGCTGCGTTCTCTTTATGCCCAAAAACAGGAGATTTTTAAGTGTAGCAATGATGGAATGAGTAAGAAAGCAGGTGAGACTTATATGGAACAGAATGTTGTACTTTCTATGCGGGATATCTCTAAGACATTTCCCGGTGTAAAAGCTTTGCAGCATGTTGATTTTACTCTCAGGGAAGGCGAGATCCATGCGCTGATGGGAGAAAATGGAGCGGGAAAATCTACACTCATCAAGGTTCTCACAGGTGTTCATGATTTTGAGGCCGGAGAGATCAAGATGGCGGGAAACGATACGCCGATCGTCAACAGATCGCCCCAGGATGCACAGAATAACGGAATCAGTACAGTGTATCAGGAGGTAAACTTATGTCCGAACCTTACGGTTGCGGAGAATCTTTTTATCGGACGCGAACCGAGAAAAGCAGGATTTATTGACTGGAAAACAATGAACAGAAAATCTTCAGAATTGCTGAAGAGTCTTGATATAGATGCGAATGCGACAGATAAGTTGGAGGAGTGCTCTCTGGCAAAGCAGCAGATGATCGCGATCGCGCGTGCAGTAGATATGAAATGTAAGGTGCTTATCCTTGATGAGCCTACTTCGTCTCTTGATGACGACGAGGTTGAGAAGCTGTTCGTGCTGATGAGAAGGCTCCGGGGCGAAGGGGTTGGGATTATATTCGTTACCCATTTCCTTGAGCAGGTGTATGCGGTCTGCGACCGTATCACAGTCTTAAGGAACGGCGAGCTGGTAGGTGAATATGAGACAAAGGATCTTCCAAGAGTCATGCTGGTAGCCAAGATGATGGGTAAAGATTTTGACGATCTGGCGGATATTAAGAGCGCCCACGGCGAGCTTAAAGAATTTGTGCCTGTTATTGAAGCAGAGGGTATTGGAAGAAAAGGAAGTATCAGACCATTTGATTTTACAGTCAATAAGGGAGAAGTCGTGGGACTTACAGGACTTCTCGGCTCTGGACGTTCCGAGTTGGTCCGCGCAATCTACGGTGCGGATAAGCCAGACAGCGGTACGCTTAAGGTGAACGGAAAAGAAGCAAAGATAGGTACGCCGCTCGATGCCATGAAGCTTGGCATGGCATATCTGCCGGAGGACCGTAAAAAAGACGGTATTATCGCGGATCTGTCTGTGAGGGAAAATATTATCATTGCTCTGCAGGCGAAAAAAGGTATGTTTAAACTGATGAGCCGCAAGGAAATGGAAGAAGCGGCGGATAAATATATTGAGATGCTTCAGGTGAAGACCGCCAGCCGCGAGACACCGATCAAGAGTCTGTCGGGCGGAAATCAGCAGAAGGTCATTATCGGAAGGTGGCTTCTGACAAATCCAGAGTATTTGATCCTCGATGAGCCGACCCGTGGTATCGATATCGGAACAAAGACAGAGATTCAGAAGCTGGTTCTTGATCTGGCGGATAAGGGAATGGCAGTAACATTTATCTCCTCGGAGGTGGAGGAGATGCTTCGTACCTGTTCGCGTATGGGCGTACTCAGAGACGGTAAAAAGGTTGGAGAGCTTACCGGTGAGGAGCTTACACAGGAAGGAATCATGAAAGCAATTGCAGGAGGTGAGAGCGATGAATAAAAACGGATTTGATATGAAAAAACTTACATCTATGCGTTTATTCCTGCCGATCGTATGTCTGGTTGCCATGCTTATCGTGGCGGCGGTCACCATACCGGGTTTCTTTAAGATATCGATCACGAATGGAGTTCTTTACGGATATCCGATAGATGTTATAAACCGTGCGTCAGAGCTTGCCATTCTTGCGGTAGGTATGACGCTTGTAACAGCGGCATCCGGAGGACAGGATATCAGTGTTGGAGCAGTTATGGCAGTTGCGGGCGCGGTGTGCTGTCAGATCCTTTCCGGCGGTGAAGTGTCAGTGACGAAGCTTGCAGCGCCGCTCCTTCTGGCAATGCTCGTTGGTGTTCTGGTAGCAGGTGTATGCGGACTCTTTAACGGAGTGCTGGTATCCTATCTTGACATCCAGCCCATGGTTGCGACACTGATCTTATTTACGGCGGGGCGGGGAATTGCCCAGCTTGTCACAAAGGGGCAGATTACCTATGTCCGTGTGGATTCTTATATGGTAGCGGGCGGTTATGTAGGACCGATCCCGACGCCGATTATCATTGCGGCGATCGTTGTTATAGTTGCGTATCTTGTACTGAAAAAGACGGCTCTTGGACTTTATATAGAAAGCGTTGGTATTAATGGAAATGCGTCCCGTCTGGTAGGTCTTAATTCCAGAAGGATCAAGCTTCTGACTTATGTACTTTGCGGAACTTTGGCAGGCGTAGCAGGAATCGTGGCATCCAGCCGTATCTACTCGGCAGACGCCAACAACCTTGGGTTGAACCTTGAGATGGACGCGATCTTAGCAGTTGCTCTCGGCGGCAATATTCTGAGCGGCGGTAAGTTCAGTCTGATGGGTTCCGTGATCGGAGCGGCGACGATTCAGACATTGTCGACATCACTGTACGCAATGGGTGTATCAGGCGACCAGCTTCCGGTATATAAAGCGATCGTCGTTATTGCTATTGTTGTACTGCAAAGTCCGGTATTCAAGAAATATACAGCAGGGCTGAAAGCAAAGAAAGCTGCGCCGAAGGCAGCGATGGAAGGAGGTAATCAGTAATGGGAAAAGGCAAAAAGAAAATAAGCGGCACTGGCTTCCTGCTGCTGATTACGGTTGTGCTCTTTGCGGTTATGTATGCGGCTGGTATGGTTGTGTTTGCAGACAAAGGCTTTGCAAAGCCGCAGATGTTCTTCAACCTGTTTATTACCAATGCGGGTCTTCTTGTTATCAGTATGGGGCTGACTATCGTAATGATCTCCGGCGGTATCGATATCTCTGTTGGATCAGTAACAGCTCTTGTGTGTATGGCTGCGGCATATTCCATGGAAAATATGGGGATGAGCGCTTATACAGCGGTTGCCATAGCCCTTGGGATTGGCGTTGCTTATGGTCTGGTACAGGGGATCTTGGTAGCGTATCTGGATATTCAGCCCTTTATCGTTACGCTGGCAGGTCTGTTTTTTGGACGTGGTATGACGGCGGTTATCAGCAAAGAGATGATTTCTATCAAAAATGAGACATTCCTTGCATGGGCGAATTATAAGATCTATCTTCCGATAGGCTCTTACAGTAAGAGAGGAAAGTTTTTACCGGCATATATCTATCCGACAGTCGTGATCGCGCTGCTTATCGTATTGATCATTATTCTGGTAATGAAATTCACAAAGTTCGGACGAAGCGTATACGCAGTAGGCGGAAATGCCCAGAGCGCTATGATGATGGGGCTTGACGTTAAGAAGACAAAATTAAAAGCGTATGTCTTAGACGGCATACTGGCAGGCTGCGGCGGATTCCTGTTCTGTTTGAATAGCTGTGCAGGATTCGTAGAGCAGGCGAAGGGACTTGAGATGGACGCCATATCCTCGGCGGTTATCGGCGGCACACTCCTTAGCGGCGGTGTCGGAACTCCCTTTGGAACTATCTTCGGTGTGTTGATCAAAGGAACGATCTCCAGTCTGATTACGACTCAGGGAACGCTGTCAAGCTGGTGGGTACGTATCGTATTGTCCGCGCTCTTGTGCTTCTTCATTGTATTGCAGTCAGTGCTTGGAAATCTCAAAAAGAAAAGATAAAAACGAAAACCCCGGAGCGTCACCTCCGGGGTTTTCTATTATTTTGATAAAGTTTCATTACTGCACAGCAGGTAACATCCCTAACATTAAATTTGCGATATACATATTAAATTCCTGATATATATTAGGGGAATGATATGCTAAACAATTAAATGAAGGGGAGGATTTTGAATGGAAAAATCAATATTGGAATTACACTATGTCTGTAATCATATCTTGCGGACGACACATGCACAAGTCAGGCAGTATCAGATTGGTGAAAAGAACCGTCTGGAGCTGCTCAATTATTATGGGGAAGAGATAAAGGAGGATGCGGTCAATGCCGATGAAAAATTTGCGCAGGAAATCCTGCATGCCGGCAGGAAGGACTATCCGGTTATCTATGTTGAAGAGTATCCAGTGCATTATGCGGTAATCTATCATTTGTCTACCTGTCTGATCATAGGACCGATCAATGTTGAGCATCAACAGATATACCGGGAAGGGCTGACGGTACAGAATTATTATGCGCGGCAGCATAAGATCGAAGGTCTCAAAATTCCTTATTGCAGTTATGAGACATTTTGTCAGGAAATATTGCTGTTGTTTTATATGCTAACCGGGAGAGAAATGTCATACCAGGAGCTTAATGAAAAAAACTTTATTACAGACGATCTGCTTGCTTCAATGAAAAAGAAAAAAAGCAAGCTTTTCTTTAATTACCACGAATATTCGCGGGTGCATAATCCTTATAGTCAGGAGGCAAGGACAATGGAGGGAATCCGTAAAGGCGATGTGGAAAGGGTGAAGAAATGTATTAGTGAGACCTTTGTGGGGGAGTATGGCGTTTTGTCTAAGAATGCATTGCAGAATGTCAGGAATCTGGGAATTGTAGGTATGGCGTTAGCCTCAAGAGCTGCGATTGAAGGCGGAATGCCGTATGAAGAGGCATTTTCTCTTAATGACAGCCAGATTCTTAAGCTTGAAGAAATCAATAATATCGGCGAGGTAGTAGTGATGATCCGCCGGGGGATCATTCAGTATGCGGAGATCGTGCGTGATCTGAGAAATGACAGCAATAAGAAGAAAAATCCGCTCATAGAAGAATGCAAAAATCTGATTTTCAGAAAAATGCATTCAAAGATAGCCGTCCGGGAGCTTGCAGATGAATTAGATGTGTCGATTGAATACTTGTCCGCGTTGTTTCGGAAGACGGAAGGCATATGTATCAAAGATTATATTATGAATCAAAAGATGCAGCTTGCAGAAAATCTATTAATCTACTCGGAATATTCTATTGAGCAGATTGGATTGTATCTGGGATTCAGTTCCCAGAGTCACTTTGGGGCGATGTTTAAAAAATATGAAAATATGACGCCGAAACAATACAGAAATATCTATGCCAAAAAAGAATTTCAAGAAACAACTAAAAATCTGACAAACACCATAAAAAGCTGATATAAAAGTACGTAAAAAACAATTATTATAAAAAATATGGCAGACAATTTAGTGCAACAATACAAAATTGTCAAAAATACACAAAATAATAAAAAGGAGGACACGTATGAAAAAGAGAATTTTAAGCGGTATTTTGTGTGCGATGATGGCGGCATCATTGTTGGTTGGATGCGGCGGCTCTTCTGACGGCGGCAGCGGAGATGCTGCTAAAACTGAAGAAAGCAGCGGCGGCGGTGAAGAGGGGATGACAGAAGGTAAGAATACTTTTGTTGACGGAGGTACAGATCTTTCCCTCTGGACATTTCAGGAGCTGCATGTAGGTTTCTATACTACAATGGCAGATCTTTGGAATGAGGAACATCCGGACAACCCGATCAACCTTACTGTAACTACTGGTGAATCACACTCCTTGCAGAGCAAGCTTCTTGTAGCATGTCAGGCAGGAGAGGGCACGCCGGATATCGCTGATATCGAGGTTGGTTACTATGGTTCATTCTTAAAGGATGGCTATCTGCTTCCTCTGAATGATGTTGTTGAGCCATATCAGGATGAGATCGTTATGTCTCGTGTTAAGATGTACGGCGATGAGAAGAACTGGTACGGCGTTGACTTCCATCTTGGAGCGTCTGTATGCTACTACAATATGGACATCATGAATGAAGCTGGCGTTGATCCGGCTACGATCGTTACATGGGACGACTATATGGAAGCAGGAAAGACAGTTCTTGAGAAGACCGGCAAGCCGATGTGTGCGGTTGAGACTTCTGACCTTTTCCTTCCTCAGTTGATGATGCTTGAAAAAGGAAAACAGTATGTTGATGATTCCGGTAAACCGGATATCAATACGAAGGAACACGCAGAAACTATCGAGTTTATCAGAGAGATGATCAAAGAGGGTGTCTGCGAGGTTGCTCCTGGCGGCGGCTTCCACACAGAAGAGTGGTATGGTCACTTAAACAGCGGCGGAGTTGCTTCTCTTGCAATGCCTCTGTGGTATATGGGACGTTTCACAGATTATTGTCCGGATCTGAATGGTAAGATGGCTATCTATGAGATTCCGGTATGGAAAGAAGGAGATACCCGTGAAGTTCTTCAGGGCGGTACAGGTACATCTGTACTGAAGTTCACCGAGAAGGAACAGCTTGCAAAAGACTTCTTAGCATTTGCAAAACTGTCAGAAGAAGGAAATAAATATGAGTGGAATGAGCTTGGATTTGATCCGATCAGAACCTCTCTGTGGGATGATCCAGAGATTACTGAGAATAAGGATAACAAATTCCTTCAGTATTTCGCAACAAATCCGTTTGATATTATCAAAAAGAATGGCACAGATTTAACTGCTCCGAATATTGCAGGCGGATATTCTGCAACATACAGTGTTCTTGTATCCACAACATATGCGAACGCATTTGAAGGAGACTTAGAAACTCCGGCAGCTGATATGCTTGAGACAGAACAGGCTACAATCATTTACGATGAATAAGCTGAATATAGAATGATGATATTGTAGGGTAGAGATGGAAGGCGTATTGAAGAATGCGCCTTCCATTTTAAAATTGGTTATCGTAAAAGAAGAAATGGAGATAGAACTATGGAAAAAAAGAGCGTTTTTAAGCGCTTTCTGTATTCTCAGAAAGCGGCGCCATATGTGTTCATCCTCCCGTTTATTTTAACGTTTTTTATTTTCTTTGCTTATCCGATCGTTAGCACGATCATGATGAGTTTTCAGAGAGTTGCGGGAGATAATACTACTTTTGTCGGACTGAAGAATTATAAAACATTGATGAATCCCGTGTTTTACAAAAGTTTGAAGAACAGTATTTTTTATATGATCGTAAGCTGTGCGCTGATGATCCCGATTCCTATGATTCTGGCTACTATGCTGAACAGCAAGCATATGCGCGCAAAAGGATTTTTCCGAAGCATGATGTTTGTTCCGGCGCTTACATCAGTCGTAGTAGCGGGCGTTATGTTTCGGCTGATGTTCGGCGAGCTGGAAGGTTCGTTCATGAATCAGGTTGTCAGCTATTTTGGGGCGGATCCGATCGTGTGGCTGAGAAAGCCGGCGACAGTCTGGATTGCGCTGTTCGTACTCTGTTTGTGGCGCTGGACCGGAGTTAATATGATGTATTATCTGTCTGGGCTGCAGCAGATATCAGGGGATCTGTACGAGTCTGCGAGTATTGACGGAGCCACATCTATTCAGCAGTTCCGTTTTATTACGCTTCCGCTTTTGAAACCGACGACGATCTATGTATTGACGATTTCCATATTTGCCGGCCTGGCAATGTTTACGGAATCGTACCTGTTGTTTAATGGAAATAAATCGCCGAATAACGTAGGTACGACAATCGTAGGATATCTGTACCGTATGGGTATGGAGCAGAATAATATCGGGATCGGTTCCGCCATCGGCGTATTGCTTCTTGTTATTGTTATGGTTATCAATGTAATTCAGCTTGCGCTGAACGGCACATTTAAGAAAGGAGAATAGACATGCAAAGTAAAAATAAAGTATTATCGGTTCTCCTGTTTATATTTTTCGCTATTGTTATAGTGGTTACGATGCTTCCGCTGATTCTTCTTCTGGCATCATCTTTTCGGCCGGGCTCCGATCTTATGCGTTACGGACTTAACTTTGATATTGACTGGGCAACGGCCAATATGAACAATTATAAGCTTCTGTTCAGCGGCCAGAATAATTATTTTAACTGGTATAAAAACAGTCTGCTTATTACAGTAATTCAGGTTGTACTTGCATTGTTCTTAAGCGCCTGTGTAGGATACGGCTTCGCAATGTATGACTTTAAACTTAAAAACGCGGCGTTTGCCTGTGTACTTCTTGTTATGATGATCCCTACGGAAGTTATTATTCTTCCGTTATACCGTCTGATCATAGGTATGGGAATCATGGATAGTATGTGGGGTATCATGCTGCCGTACATAGTGGCGCCCATGCTGATCTTCTTCTTTCGGCAATATCTGTCAGGTATATCGAAAGAATTTTTGGATGCGGCGCGTGTAGACGGCTGTACAGAGTATGGAATATTTTTCCGCATCATGGTGCCTCTAATGAAACCATCCTTTGCAGCGATGGGTATCTATCAGGGTATGTCAAGCTGGAATAACTTCCTGTGGCCGATGATCGTTATGCGTTCGCAGTCTAAGATCACATTGCCGGTAGGCTTGCAGAGCTTGATGTCACCTTATGGCAATAATTATGATATACTGATTGCAGGTTCTTGCTTTGCGATCATACCTATTTTGATTTTATTTGTATGTTTCCAGTCTTACTTCATTGAAGGTATGACTGCGGGCGGCGTTAAAGGATAGGATTTTAGTATGAGTAAAAATTACGAGTTACAGTTTAACAGCATATGGATTCCGCAGAGAGCGGATCCATATGTATACAGACATACAGACGGGACTTACTATTTTACTGCGTCTGTTCCGGAATATGACCGGATTGTCCTGAGGCGGGCTAAGAGTCTTGGGGCTCTTTCAAAGGCCGAAGAACATACAGTATGGGTGAAGCATGAGGAAGGACCTATGAGTATACATATCTGGGCGCCGGAGCTTCATTATCTTGACGGCGGGTGGTATATCTACTACGCCGGCGGGGATAAGGACAACGTATGGGAGATACGTCCGTATGTGCTGGAATGTATCGGCGATGATCCGATTACGGGAAAATGGGTTGAGAGAGGCAAGCTGCAGAGAGCGGATACGGATCCTTTCTCCTTTGAAGATTTTTCGCTGGACGGAACAGTTTTTGAGAATCATGGAAAGCATTACTACGTGTGGTCGGAGAAGGTAAGCGTCGGAAGGAAGATCGCGAATCTGTACATTGCGCAGATGGAATCTCCATGCAGGCTTAAGACGGCTCAGGTACTTCTTACGACGCCGGATTACGACTGGGAGAGAGTGGGATTCTGGGTAAATGAGGGGCCGTTTGTCATTAAGAACGATGAGGGACAATTGTTCCTTACTTATTCAGCCAGTGAAACAGGTATTTTTTATTGTATGGGAATGCTGACGGCAGATGCGGACAGTGATCTTTTGGATCCATTGTCATGGAAGAAGTCCAGATATCCAGTTCTCTGCACAGATGAGGCAAAGGGAATCTACGGGCCGGGACACAATTGCTTTACAAAGCTTTCCGACGGGACAGATATCATGGTCTATCATGCCCGGACAGAGAAGGAGATTATAGGAAATCCGCTGTATAATCCCAACAGACACGCGATGCTGATGAAGGTCGGCTGGGAGAGAAAAGACGGAGTAAAGACGCCGGTATTCAGATATGAATAGGAAAGGGTATTGAAGTGAAATTATATATCAACGGACAGCGAAAGATCGGGACAAGAGATAGTATGATTTACGGACACTTTATCGAGCATTTCCACCGTCAGATCTACGGCGGAGTGTATGATCCGGATAATCCTCTGTCGGATGAGGACGGGCTTCGTATGGATGTACTGGAAGCCATGAGAAAGATAAAGGTTCCCATACTGAGATGGCCTGGGGGATGTTTTGTGTCCTCTTACCACTGGAAAGATGCGGTAGGCGATAACAGGAGGCCCTTTTTTGATAAGGCTTGGAGAGTAGAAGAACCGAATTCCTTTGGGACAGATGAATATATTCGGTTGTGCAGGAAGATTGGCTGTGAGCCCTATATCTGTGCAAACGCAGGAACGGGCACGGCGGAAGAGATGAGCGACTGGGTAGAATACTGTAATCTGGAGTACGAAGGGCGATATGCAAAATGGCGGATTGCTAACGGCTGTCTAAAACCCTATAAGGTAAAGTATTGGAGCGTTGGAAATGAGAACTACGGCTTCTGGGAGATCGGCGCCAAATCAGCGGAAGAGTGGAGTCGGCTTGTGGCAGAATCTTCTAAAATGATTAAGCATGTAGATCCGGACACAGAGCTTACTGCGGCAGCGTTAACAGATCTGGACTGGAATATAAAGCTTTTAAAAAGCAGCGCGCAGTTTCTGGATTGGATATCCATTCATGAATATTGGGACGGAATTCACCAGACGAATGATTATGCCGATTATGAGGCGGTTATGGCCTACACGAACCAGACAGAGCATTCTATAGCGGAAGTCCGGGGACTTCTGACGGCCATGAAGTTGGATAAAAAGATTAAGATTGCCTTCGATGAATGGAACTTAAGAGGCTGGTATCATCCAAATGTCCATACGGTTGAACAGGGGCGGACGAAAAAAGACTATCTGTATCCACGCGATAAAAATGATGATAATAGTAAATATACCATGGCGGATGCAGTGTTCACCGCATGTTTTCTTAATGTGCTGAACCGTAACTGTGATATTGTGGGCATGGCGAACTTTGCGCCGATCGTCAATACAAGAGGATGTATCTATACATATAAGGAAGGAATCGTACTGCGTAGTACATATCATGTGTTCGACTTATATGTTAATTATATGGGGGATGTAGTTCTTGACTCATGGTGCGGAGATATGGAAATGATGTGCGTACGGAACAAAGTGGGAGAGCCGGAAGAGACGGCTGTTTTGGACATCGTTGCCACAGCGTTCAGCGGCCAAGCCGGTTATGCGGTTGCGGCAGTGAATAAAAGTGAGGCAGAAGCGAAAAAACTGGAGATAAATCTGGAAACTTCCGGTGATGTGCGCATGTATTACATTTCCGGAGAAAGTACGGAGAGCTATAATGATATTGACCGGGAAGAAATCGCGATAGAATGCGAAGAGCTGGGGACATACATACCCGGAATGGAGATAACGCTTAAACCCCACATGGTGGGAGTTATTCAGATTGGCGTATAGAGACAGGGAGGAGACCAGATGAATACTGACGGCAGAATTATGAATTTCCTGAGTAGATTAGGAGACATGTTTCTATTAAATATACTATATCTTATCAGTTGTATTCCTGTGGTGACGATAGGCGCCGCGACGACAGCGCTTTACTATAACATGCTTAAGATGGCGGAAAACAGGGAGTCTTATGTGTGGCGGGATTACTGGAAATCCTTCCGGCAGAATTTCAGGCAGGCGACGGTCGTGTGGATGATCCTGCTGGCGTGTATTCTCGTGCTGGGAGCAGACTTGCTGCTGCTTGGCGGAATGAGTGAGGCGCTTGGAGCCGTGACAGCACTTATTGTGATCGTTCTTAGTATCTTTTTGATCATGATGGGTGTCTATATATTCCCGGTGCTTGCAAGGTTTGATAATACGGTCAAGAATACGTTTAAGAATGCACTGATCATGGCGGTAAGACATCTGCCCTCCACGATTGTGATCGTGATCTTGCATGGTCTGCCGCTTCTTCTTGCAATGGTTTCTATACAGGTGTTTATACGGGGAATATTAGTGGTACTGCTTTTTACAGTATCGATACTGGCTTATTTTCAGTCGAAGCTTTTTATAAGAATATTCAGTAATTATTATCCAAAAAACAAAGAGTACGATTTTGTACATAATTCTAAAGGAGGAGTGATATCATGCTTAAGGAAGCGAAGATGATCATCGACAAAGATTTTAAGGTGGATAAGGTGGATGAAAGGATCTATGGTTCTTTTATCGAGCACCTTGGCAGGGCGGTATATGACGGGCTGTATCAGCCGGGTAACCCACAGTCCGATGAAGAAGGGTTCCGAAAGGATGTTATAGAGATGGTAAAGGAGCTTGGGGTGCCGATTGTGCGCTATCCGGGCGGCAACTTCGTATCCAGCTTTGTGTGGGAGGACAGCGTAGGGCCTGTGGAGCAGAGGCCAAGGCGGCTGGAGCTTGCATGGCAGAGCCTTGAGACTAATGAGGTTGGTGTCAATGAGTTTGCAAAGTGGGCAAAGAAGGTAAATTCTGACCTCATGATGGCAGTGAACCTGGGCACAAGAGGTATCGCGGATGCCTGCAATCTGTTGGAATACTGTAATCATCCGGGCGGAACAAAATACAGTGATATGCGCATCAGCCATGGAGTAAAAGAACCGCATAATATCAAGGTATGGTGTCTTGGAAACGAGATGGACGGTCCGTGGCAGCAGGGACATAAGACGATGCATGAGTACGGACGGCTCGCGGAGGAGACCGGAAAGGTAATGAAGATCATTGATCCGACGATCGAGCTGGTTTCCTGCGGCAGCTCCAATCTTGAAATGCCTACTTTCCCGAAATGGGAGTCTACGACATTGGAGTATACATACGATGTGGCTGATTATGTGTCCCTTCATCAATATTATGGAAATGAAGCAGATGATACAGCAGATTTCCTTGCCAAATCAGATGATATGGACGAGTTTATCAAGACGGTCATTGCAACCTGCGATTATGTAAAAGCGAAAAAACGGGGAAAGAAGAATATCAACTTAAGCTTTGATGAGTGGAATGTCTGGTTCCATTCCAAAGAAAAGGAGGCGGATATCCGAAAAAATGATCCATGGCAGATTGCGCCTCCGATGCTGGAGGATATCTACACATTTGAGGATGCACTTTTAGTAGGTCTTATGTTGATTACACTTTTAAAGCATGCTGATCGTGTAAAGATGGCATGTCTGGCACAGCTTGTCAATGTTATCGCTCCGATCATGACGCAGCAGGGAGGAGGAACAGCATGGAAGCAGACGATCTTCTATCCGTTCATGCATGCATCAAAGTACGGGCGCGGAGTAGTCTTAAGACCAGTTATCCATACTCCGGTTCACGATACCGCACAGCATGAGAATGTAACGGATATCGAGAGTGTAGCTGTATACAATGAAGAGAAGGAAGAACTGACTATATTCGCTGTAAATCGTAATATCAATGAGGATATTCAGGTGACGGCAGATGTGCGGGGATTGGAAGGATATCAGCTCAAAGAACATATTGTTCTGGAAAACAGTGATATGAAACTCTGCAACGGCGCAGGGCAAGAACTGGTATTTCCGAAGACGGTGGAGCAGTCATCCCTTGAGGGCGGAATGATGACCAGTATGCTTCATAAGGCATCGTGGAATGTGATCCGTCTTGGCAAATAACGGATTAAGATCAATGACACAGACAAGGAGACAAGAGAATGGAAAAAACAATGAAAGCATTAAGAATGTATGCGCCCGGCGATTTTCGTTATGAGGATGTGCCGGTGCCGGAGATAGATGATGATGAAATACTTGTAAAGATTGAAGGCTGCGGAATCTGTGCCGGAGATGTAAAGACCCTGCACGGCGGCGTGCGCATATGGGGTACGACGCCTGAGAAGCGCTATATAGAAGCGCCGGTTATCGGCGGACATGAGTTTGTAGGACGCGTGGTCAGATACGGAAAGAATGTTACAGGTGTCAGGGAAGGAGACCGTATGGTTTCCGAGCAGATCGTACCATGCGGCGAGTGCCGTTTCTGCAAAGCGGGTTATTATTCCATGTGTCAGAGACATTATATCTACGGTTTCAAAGGAGACACGCAGGGCGGCTTTGCCGAGTATATGAAGTTCAATAAGCAGGGAATCCACCATCATGTGCCGGATGAGCTGTCTTTGGAGCAGGCGGTTTTGATTGAGCCGTTGGCATGTGCGATGCATGCAGTAGAGCGGGCAAAGGTACAGCACAATGATGTAGTCGTTATCAGCGGTCTTGGAGCAATCGGCCTTGGAATGGTCAGCGTGGCGAGAAAATTGCAGCCGAAAATGATCATTGGTCTGGATCTTCGGCAAAAGCGATTGGATATGGCGATGAAGTGCGGAGCCGATATGGTTCTTAATCCGCTGGAGGTAAATGTAGGCGATAAGATCCGCGAGCTGACAGACGGTTATGGGTGTGATGTATATATCGAAGCGTCCGGCAGTGAAAAGAGCGTGCTTCAGGGCATGGATGCCATCCGTTTCTGCGGAAGATATGTACAGTTCGGAGTATTTCCGAAAGCGATTACCGTAGACTGGAATGATATTGGAGACGGGAAAGAGATCGAGATCTATGGAGCACATCTGGCGCCGTATTGTTACGGGCCGGTGATGAAGGGTATGGTTGACGGCTCGATCTATACGGATGGGTTAATTTCCCATTCCTTTAAGATGGAAGACTGGGAGAAGGCGTTTGAGGTTGCGGAGAAAGATCCGGAAGCATTCAAAGTTATGCTGATTCCTTAAACTGAGTTGTTATCGGGGGAGCTTTATGCTCCCCCGATTGTGTTCGCTGCTATTTCAAGGGTATCTTCAAAGGCTCATCGAGTACTATGCGTCTGGCAGTATCTGAGCTGTCGTCATAATGATACATTGTAATGGAATATTCTAAAAGTTTCATAGCATCTATCTGTGAGTAGAGAGACGTGATATAATCCGGGCTGAATAAGAGTCGGTTGTTATTAAGCTTATGCTCGCGGAGAATCTGGAAATTGTCATTTTCATCTGTATTTTGCAGATATGAAGATCCATATTTTTCTCCGTCAGAAGCTGTGCCTTCATATTCTGCCTCTACCCATATCCCCAGTGTATTGTAAACAAATCTTTTAAAAGTCAGGGTGCGCCCGTCAGGCAGTACGGCTGTGTGGTGCAGCTCTATGTTTTTTTTGTCCGGCACGATATTTTCCTTTTTCAGCATGAAGTCAAATGTCGTTTCAGGCGCTTTCTGGGAAGGGTCTTTCCAGATTTCTACAGTGATGCGGGCTGGAAATTCTATGTCTTTTGCGGAGAAAAAGTAGGCAGCCGTATCCTGCAGAACTCCGTTTGCGCTTGCATACAGGTCGCTTTCTGTCTCACATATCATCTCCTCACCGTTGACGAACAATCTCTGGATATATGGAATCTGCCTTGAAACCACGTATTCCGCATTGTTGGGGGAGGAGGATGAATTTCGGTATTCGGGCTTATAAAGTATGGCTTCGGTGTCTGAGAATGTACTTCCGTAAGCTCTCCCCCACCCGCCGTTTGTAAGTCTTGGGATCTCCTGCATTTCATCATAATAATAGGTGCTGTAGATGCTGAATCGTCCAGAATCCAGCGCCGCAGAATTGAGGGTTACGCTGCCCCCGCTTATGGAATGGTTTTCATTAATGTGCTGCGCATAGTCCTCAAGCTCACTGCTGACACCGAGCATGGAGCTTAAGCTGTAGTGGTTGGTGCCGGATGAGGCGCGGATTTGTTCGCTGCGGGGCTGCAGGTCAAAAAGGGTAAGAGTTATAAGGAGACATGCCGCCGCGCCCATGGAGATGTAGCGCCAGAGAACTGTCCTTTTTTTACGGGACGATTTTGTCTTTTTGATATTTTGCCGTAAGCTCTCACGGTATTTGAACATTTCCTCATTCGTAAGAGGTGTTGTTTGATAGTCTGAAAGCTTTTCAGGTATGTCGTTAAGAAGGGAGAAGATATAGTTTTGGTCATCTTTTTTACTCATATCAAAGAACCTCCTTTTTGTCTCCAGGCCAGAAGCTTTTTTCTTCCCCGGGAGACCTTCTGATAAATTGCTGATTTTTTGATTCCCATTTCCCGGCTCACATCTTCAACATCCATATCTTCGTAAAACAGTTTTAGAAATATAGAACGGTCTTTTGGTTTAAGACAGGAGAGCATTTCTTCGATCTCTGCTGAGAGTTCACTTTCTATAAGCTTTAAGAGGGCGGTATCTTCGCGTCCCTCACAGATATCGGAGAGGGAGATTTCTTCCAGATGCTTTTTGTATTTTCTGAGGTAGTCGATGGACTGGTATCTGGCTATCCCTGCCATCCAGTTTTTAAAGGTGTTCCGTGTCTCGTCAAATTGATCTATATGCTCCCAGATACGGAGCAGCACATCGTTCATGCATTCCTCCTGCATGGAAGGAAAAAGGAACAGATGCTTTCGGATCACGGACATGAGAAAGCCGCCGTATTCTCTCAGCACGAATTCCAGCGCCTGTTCTTCATGCGCTTTTAGAAGGTTTAAAAAGTTTTCACTGTTGATTGTCAAGGCGGTCTCTCCTTTCTTTCTGCATGCGGCTACTCTTTTTTTATCTCAGATAAGAGCTTCAAAGGCTCTTTTTTCAGGTTCTTTTCTGTCATAAGAAGGGCTGATACAAAGGAGGCGGCAAATACAGCGGCTCCGGTCAGCAGTGGGATGATCAGGTCTATATGGCTTTTATCCAAAAGATCATCCGGCAGGACATTCTCTGCCGCAGCCGATTGATTCGCGCTGTATGCGCCGGAGTATTTTGTGCCATTATTCAACTGCGCCGCTACCCTGTCTGTAAACAGGGCGCCAATGACAGTCCCTATTATAACACCGATCATCACGATGAGTAAAATACCGCTGATCAGAGATATCCGGCATTTGTGCCGGGATACGCCGAGAGAGCGCTCAAGGGCAGTACGTATCTTTTGCTTTGTCACAAACATATGACAGAAAAATAAAAGGATCAGGAGTACTGCGCCGATGCCTGCCCCTAAAAGGATGACGGACATTTTGCGGGTGTTTTGGAAGCTCTGCATAAGTTCAGAGTATCCATTGTCCTGAAGGGTGATCTCCAGACCGTCAACGCCTTTTTCGTCCCAGATCTCCCAGAACTTGTCCATGGTTCCATTTTCAATCTGGAAAACGGTATTGCTGTTTTTCATCGGCATATAACCGCGGATGTTATTTTCATCACTGGATCTTACGGAGGCGGCGGGGATGATGATGCCGTTCTTGGGCGCTTCAAATCCTGTGTAGTCCTGGACGCCTCCGGTCACCTGATAGATACCTGCGATCGTATATTCTGAATCGTCAAATACTTCATATCTGTTCCCAATGGCATCGATCAGCTTTTCGGTCAGAGTCTGTTCTGCCCAGAATGGGTAAAATCGACAGGCAGGAGCAGAATAATCGGCGTAGAACAATGGAAGCCGCAGGGTGTCGCCGGGATTAAGCTGGTTATTGGCGGCGAATTTGCTGTCGACAAGACAGACCTTTGCGCCGTCGGCGTATTCGGATGTGGTGATGTCACGTCCCTGAGAGATCCCTGCGTTTCCATTATAAAAATACATTAAAAGCTTTGTAGCGTCTGTGGGCGTTACGGGAATACTGTAGTCCGTAATCTTAAAACCGTCTATGATGTTAAGCCAGCGTTTTCCTTCCGGCGTTGCGTAAAAGCCGTCGGTGACCTCGCTAAAGAAAACTCCCTCATATTTTTCATCGGTGACAGGTGAGCCGTCTGCTTTATACTGGGAGCCCTGAATGTCTATCCAGGGAGTCCATACGGCCGAGACATCTTCGAATCCCCTCTTTTCAAGGAGTCCGTTATATTCGAGGGATGAATTCATGTAAAGAGCCATGATATAGGTTTTCCCCGCCTTTAAAGGCTCAGGTGAGGGATTTTCGTAGTCCCAGAACCAGATCTGGTTTAACATCCGTTCTGTGATGTTGCCGTAAAGGGATTTTTTAAAATGCAGTTTTACCGGGTGATCTGGCACACAGTCCTCGAAAGGCTCCATTTCAGCAATGATGCTGTCTGAGCCGATGCCCCACCAGGATTCGTCTACCTCGCTGTGGGTGTTTCGGACGATATAATCCTTTGCATACGCGGCGTAAAAAGGCTGGTGTTTTGGCTTATGTATATAGGGCATCCCTTCTATGTCCAGAACAGAGTCCGGGATGGGAGTATCGTACTGCTCTCTGGAATAGGCCGCGTAACCTTGCGTTTCGGGATCCCAGTATTTTTCCATAGAGACACCGGATGGACTCTGGTTGACCATGCCGATGGTCGTAAAGGAATTTTTAGTTGCGTCTTCTGTTTTTTTACTGATGTAGAACAGATTGGCTCCCAGAGATAATATAAGGGCGGAGATTCCTGTAAGGGTCAGAAAGGCGGCCGTTCTTACAGGAGTCCGCAGCATTTGCCGGATACTGTTTCTTAACATGCGTCCACCAGCCTTCCATCTCTCATCTTTAAGATAATGTCTGCCTGCCTTGCCACTTCTGGGTTGTGAGTGATGACGATAACCGCATAATTTCTTTCGCGGGACTGTTGGCAGAGCAGTTTGACGATGTGCTGTTCGTTTTCTGTGTCGAGATTTCCCGTCGGTTCATCCGCGAGAAGAAGGTTCCCGCCGCAGGCCAGCGCCCGTGCGATAGCTACACGCTGCTGTTCTCCGCCGCTCATCATCTGGGGAAACTGGCGGAAGGTCTTTTCGGAAAGCCCGACCTGTCTGATCAGTTCCTTTGCCTGCTCAGCCGCCGCCTTCTTTTTCACTTTCTTAAGTTCCAGAGGAAACATTACATTTTCCAGCGCAGTAAGCAGGGGGAACAGATGGAACGCCTGATATACAACAGAGGCCTGCTCTCTTCTGTAGCGATCCCGGTCCATGGCGGCTAGGTCTTTTCCCTGAACATAGATACGGCCGGACTGAGGCAGATCAAGTCCTGCCAGCATGGACAGCAAGGTGGATTTTCCGCTGCCGGATTCCCCGGTGACGGCATACATCTTACCAGCATCAAATTTACAGCTTACGTCTCTGACAGCTTCGATCGTCTGATATTTTGTACGATAAGAATAGCTGATATGTTCTGCTTTTAATATTGTCATATGATCGCCTCCTTAAAAAGCATTGTTTTTTTAAATATCTTTAATGTAAATATACTTCCAGCAAAGAAGAAGAAAAAGAAAATGCCAAAGCAGACGGCAGCCAAACGGATTGAAGTGCCTGTGGCAAGGACTGACAGGATGCCTCCGGTCATGCCGCCGATCAGCTCCGTGACACCCTGTTCTGCGAGGTACACGGCAAGACAGTCTGTGTGGGGCATGCCTAAGAGCCGCCGCAGTCTATACTCCTCCTGCCTGCCCGCGCCCAGCAGATAGGCGGTGACGATCCCGGCTCCGGCAAGACCTGCGCATATAGCGGGAAAGAATAACCGCATAGTCCGATAGCCTTTGCTGATACTTTTTGAAGCCCGGATAAAGGTTTCGTCCTTTACGGTCAGAGAGTAACCCTCCAGTGCGGATTGCGCCTGAGGAATGACCTCGAGAAAACCGATGGCATCCATCTCCCGTTTAAAGGCATTGAGCTTTAAGGGATCTTTTACGCGAAAAGAGCCTGAGCTTACAAAAAAACGGACGCCCTGATTCAGATAGCTGTCTCTCGCTGTTTCCATGGGGATCATGATCTCTGCCGGGGCGGTATCTGTATCTGTTATACCGGCTATTTTATAACTGACTCTTTCCAGAGGCAGTATCTGCCATGAAAGATGCGTATCCGTGTCAAGCTTATAATACCGCAGATCAAGAGTCAGAGTATCCCCTTCTTTAAGCTTCAGGCTTTCTGAAAGCTCAGAGGTGATAACGCAGGCTTTTTCGCTGGTGCAAAAAAGCTTTTCGTATCCGTTTAATGAGGTCATAGCCAATATGGTAAAATCCTGCTCCTTATCTGCGGCTGTCAACTGGAGAGTGAACAGGGGATCTTGTACATGTTTTGAGTTCATTACGCCGTCAAAAAGACTTTCTTTTATGAAAAGTCCGGATTCTCTTCCGCCCGATAGGTTGATGACCGTAGCTTCCACGGGGACTTTTTCTGCCAGATGCTGTAGCTGGCTGCGGTTTCCCTCAAGATTTCCCGTGTATATCCCTAAAAATATCACTGTTGCGGTGTAGATCATAAGATGGAGAAGGGTTCTGGCCCTTTGGCGCCAAAAACTTACAGATACTATCCGAATATAAAACATCGCTCTTCCTCCTGATTTGTAATATGTTATCTGTTATTACGTAATTTGAAGGGAGGTTTCTGACGATTTTTGGAAAAAATTATATTTGGTCTCCGAAAGACGGTGCAGGACGGAAGAGGATCCAGCAGCTTGCCGGCCGCAGCCATACAGATGAAAAATTGTACGTATTTGCAGAATACAAAAAATAGGTGGATTGTAAAATCGGACGTATAATGAATACTATATCGAAATATATAGTGCGAATTGCATAAAATAATAAAAGTTGTATACATACAAGTTTTCAAAAAATAGAGGGAAGACATACATTTGCACAAAAAGTTGTATATAAATTTGTAAACTATTAAGGGTTGAAAAATATGTAGGGGGGGGGGTATAATCAGATATATAATAAACAAGCAGCAGAAAGCTGCAGGAAAAGGAGGAAAGAGTATGAAAAAGAGACTCTTAAGTGTGCTTTTAATTGGCGCAATGGCACTGTCACTTGTAGCATGTGGCGGAAACAACAGCAGTAGCAGCAGCTCCAGCGATGGCAACGAAGCGGCGGCAGGTGATGAGAAAAAGGTAGAAAGCAACGGCAAAAAAGTAGGAGTTGCGATGCCGACACAGAGTTCTGAAAGATGGATCAAAGACGGAGATAATATGAAGAAACAGCTTGAGGCGCTCGGATATGAGGTTGACCTTCAGTATGCTGAAGATGACATTCCGACACAGCAGAGCCAGCTTGAGACTATGATTGCTCAGGGCGTGAACTGTCTTGTAGTAGCAGCTATTGACTCTGGCGCTCTTGTAAACGTTCTTGATCAGGCTAAGCAGGCGAATATCCCGGTTATCGCTTACGACCGTCTTCTGATGGATACAGACGCGGTAAGCTACTATGCATCATTCGATAACGAAGGTGTTGGAAGAAAGATTGGTGAATATATTGAGACAAAGGCTGACCTTGCTAACGCGTCAGAGCCTCAGACAATTGAGTTCTTCATGGGATCTCCTGATGATAATAACGCAGTTCTTCTTCATAAGGGTGTTATGAGTGTTCTTCAGAAATATCTTGATGACGGCAAGCTTGTATGTAAGTCCGGAAGAACATCCTTTGAGGATACATGTATCTTGAGATGGTCTCAGGAGACAGCTCAGCAGAACTGTGAGAACTACCTGACAGGCTTCTACGCTGATGAGGATCTTGATATTGCTTGTTCCGCATTTGACGGATTTGCTTATGGTATCAAAGCTGCTTTAGAGGGCGCTGGATACACAGCAGACAACTGGCCGCTGATCACAGGACAGGATGCAGAGGTTATGGCAGTTAAGAACATCGTCGAAGGCAAACAGACACAGACAATCTTTAAGGATACAAGTCTTCTTGCTGAGAAGTGCGTAACGATGGTACAGGCTGTGTTAGAGGGAAGCGAGCCGGAGATCAATGATACAGAGACATATGACAACAACAAGTTAGTTGTTCCGTCATACCTTTGCGAGCCAGTATCTCTTGACAAGGATAACTACAAAGAGCTTGTAATCGACAGCGGATACTACACAGAGGATGATATTAACAGCGCAAATTAATTGCTGGATGATAAAGCGGAGCGGTGGCGGGATGCCGCCGCTCTCGTTCATTAGCAATATGATAAAAATAAAAAGGAGTTGAGAAAATGTCTGATTACATTCTGGAAATGAACCATATCACAAAAGAGTTCTCTGGCGTGAAGGCACTGGATGATGTAAATCTGAAGGTTAAGCGCGGTGAGATCCATGCTCTTTGCGGTGAAAATGGCGCCGGAAAATCTACATTGATGAATGTATTGTCTGGAATTTATCCTTTTGGTACATACACAGGCGACATTATGTACAACGGCGACCTGGTAAAGAACCATAATATTAAGGATAGTGAAAAAAAGGGAATCGTTATCATTCATCAGGAGCTTGCACTTAGTCCGTATCTCTCAGTTGCAGAGAATGTATTCATGGGAAACGAACAGACTTCCATGAGGGGTGTGATTAACTGGACAGAGACCAGAAGCCGTGCAAAGGAGATGCTTGAGAAGGTAGGTCTTGGAGATGAGAACTTAGAAGCGCCGATCAATTCTCTGGGAGTAGGCAAGCAGCAGCTTATCGAGATCGCGAAGGCTCTTGCCAAGAAGGTAGACCTGCTGATCCTTGATGAGCCTACGGCGGCGCTTAATGATGAAGAAAGCGCGCAGCTTCTTGAGATCATGCTGAAGCTTAAAAAACAGGGGATCACCTGTATCATCATTTCTCATAAGTTGAATGAGATCAGCTATGTAGCGGATTCTATCACAGTTATCCGCGACGGTCATACGATCGAGACGCTGATAAAGGGTGTGGATGAATTTACCGAGGACCGTATTATTAAAGGTATGGTTGGACGTGAGCTGACGAACCGTTATCCGGAGCGTACAGACTGCCCTGTTGGAGACGTGGTTCTGGAGGTTAAAAATTGGAACGTGTTTAATCCGGAGGATGCGAGCCGACAGATGTTAAAGAATATCAACATCAAGGTGCGTGCAGGAGAGGTTGTAGGGCTTGCAGGACTAATGGGAGCCGGTAGAACGGAATTTGCCATGAGTCTTTTCGGTCATGAGTACGGACAGAAGATCACCGGTGAGGTTCTTATGCACGGAAAACCGGTGAAGATCACGAATGTAAAGGAAGCGATCGAGAACAAGATCGCATATACCTCGGAAGACAGAAAGACTTACGGGCTTGTTCTTATAAACGATATTAAATGGAATATGACGCTGGCAGCGCTCCGCGGATTTTTCTCTAAAAACGGCGTGGTCAACAGCAATGACGAGATTGTGGCTGCGGAAAAATATAAAAAACTGATCAATATCAAATCAAATTCTATTAACCAGACGGTAGGTTCCTTGTCCGGAGGTAATCAGCAGAAGGTTGTATTGGCGAAATGGATGCTGACAGAGCCGGACGTACTGATTCTTGATGAGCCTACCCGCGGTATCGACGTAGGCGCCAAGTATGAAATCTACTGTGCGATCAATGATCTGGCAAAAGCCGGAAAAGCAGTTATCGTTATCTCTTCAGAGATGCCGGAGATCATCGGAACATGCGACAGGACCTATGTACTGAATGAAGGTCAGATTGCCGGAGAATTGTCAAAAGAAGAATTATCACAGGAAAAGATTATGAAATGCATTATGCAGCATAATAATCAGAAAGGAGCTTAATGATGGAAAAGAAAAATACAGTTAATCTGAATTTAAAGCAGTACGGTATGGTATTGGCCCTGCTGGCGATCTATATTATCTTTTATATTTTGACAGGAGGATCCAACGCGACTCCTATGAATATGAATAACCTTTTGATGCAGAACGGTTATATCGTTATTCTTGCAACAGGTATGCTGCTGTGCGTACTGACAGGTAACATCGACCTTGGCGTTGGTTCTTACGTAGCGCTCTGCGGCGCTGTTGCGGCGAAGCTGGTATGTGAAGGCGGCATGAGTATCCCGGTAGGATTCCTTGCGGCGATCGGCGTCGGTCTTGCATTTGGAGTGTTCAACGGATTCTTTATCGCTTACATGAGTGTTCCGCCTTTCGTAGCAACGCTGGCATCCATGCTCATCGGCCGTGGACTTACATATACATTCCTTGCGTCGCAGACGGTAGGACCGGTTCCGGATGCGTTTAAATTCGTAGGAGCAGGATTCTTTATTACAAATAAAGTGCCGTTCGGGGACGGGACTATCGATATTGTTACGATCATCGTGGCAGTGATCGCTACTGTGTTGATTGTTTTATCTGAATTAAAGTCAATTGCCGCAAAAAAGAAATATGGTTTTGCATTAGTTCCGGTATGGCAGATCATCATCAAGGATGGGATCATCCTTGGAATCGTATGGTTTTACGCATATAAGCTGGCACGCTGCAACGGTCTTCCGATCGTACTTCTTATCATGGGAGTTATCGTTGCGATCTACCACTTTGTTACGAGCAAGACAGTGGCAGGACGTCAGATCTATGCGCTGGGCGGTAATATGAAGGCGGCAAGGCTTTCCGGTATCAATACGAAGCAGGTATTCTTCTGGGTATATACTAACATGGGATTCTTAGGCGCGGTTGCAGGTATCATCCTTGCGGCGCGTGCAGGCTCTGCAACGCCGAAAGCCGGCGACGGTATTGAGCTTGATGCGATCGGAGCATGTTATATCGGCGGAGCGGCAGCGGCCGGCGGTGTCGGTACGATTCTTGGAGCAGTTGTAGGAGCGTTCGTTATGGGTATTCTGAATAACGGAATGGTTTTATGCGGACTTTCTACGGATCTTCAGAAGGTTGTAAAGGGGCTCGTGCTTCTTGGGGCGGTTACGTTCGACGTTATCTCTTCAAAGAAGAAAAACTAATAAACAGCAATATGCTGGAATAATATAAGGGCTGGGAAATAGCATGGCAGGACAAAAGGCAAAATACGAAGAAATTGTAGACTGGATTACAGAAAAGATTGAAAGCGGCGAGCTGTCTGAGGGAGATAGGATCTATTCAGAGCAGAAGCTGGTGTCTGTATTTCGTGTGAGCCGGCAGACAGTCCGCCATGCTATTTCTGTTCTTGGAGACAGAGGGCTGGTTGTCAGCGTGCAGGGAAGCGGTACATATGTCAAAGACAGCAGGTGCGGCGTAGGCAGGAAGCAGAAGACGATGCGCATTGCGATCATGGTGACATATGTTGATGAATATATTTTTACAGGTATTATTAATGAGATAGAAAATATACTTTCAAGAGCGGAATATACGCTGGAGATAGCCTTTACGCACAATATGGTCGAGCGGGAGCGGAGGATTCTTCAAAAGTTTCTTAGAGAAGATGCCATAGACGGTGTGATCGCGGAGACAACAAAAAGCGGGCTGCCTAATCCGAACCTCGATTTTTACCGAGAACTCAAGCGAAAAGGAATTCCGGTAGTATTTATAAACAGCAGTTATCCGGAGCTGTCGGCGATCCATGTCAGTATGGATGATTTCTGGGCGGGAAAGACAGCGACCGAGCATCTCCTTGAGTGCGGGCATCAGAAGATCGGCGGAATCTTTAAGCTTGACGACGGGCAGGGGCATAAAAGATATGCAGGTTATATGTCAGCTCTGATGGAGCATGATATCCGGGTGAAAGACGAGCATATAAGCTGGATAGATACGATAGACCTGTATAGGATGGAGCAGGAGGGCGAATCCTTCCTGGAACGTCTTAAAGACTGTACGGCATGTGTGTGTTACAATGATGAGGTAGCGGTCAAGCTTATAAATATCTGCAGGATGAATAGGATCGCAGTTCCCGGAAAATTGTCTGTCGTCGGAATTGATAACTCAAATCTGGCAGTATATTGTGACGTGCCGCTTACATCTGTGGATAATCCGATCATTGGTCTGGCAAGGAATGCTGCGGGGATCATGCTTTCGCTGCTGAACAGCGAAAAGGTGACAGAAAGCGTGGAGCTTACTTCTGAGCTTGTCATAAGGAACTCTACACGGATCATTGATAATGAGGGGATGCACAGGGGCGGTCAGATGCTGCCCTGACCTAAGTTCTTTGTCGGTATTTTGACGGAGTGGTGCCGTATTTTTGCTGAAAGATTTTGTAAAAATAGCCTTTGTTGCGGTAACCGACGATTCCGGCAATCTCTTCTATACTCTTATCAGAGGTAAGTAATAGATGTTCTGCCCGTTCCAGCCGGATCTGCTGAACATAGGCAGAATATGTGAGACCGGTCTTATGCTTGATAAGCCGGTTGAAATAATCTTCCTGAAAATGGAAGGTATCTGTCAGCGCCTGTATGGTGACGTCGGCGTAATGCGCCCGTATATAAGCGGACACTTCTTCGAATATGATCCAGTTCATCGTTTTGCGCTGCTCTTTAGAGAGTGAAAAATCATATTTTGTGCTGATGATCGCGAAGATGCGAAAAAGCAGCCCCTTGCAGATATGGCGTGAGCCGATATCATGGTAATACAGTTCTTTTAAGAGCAGGAGCAGGCAGTCTTCTAACTCCTGTTCGCCGCAGGAACCGGGAGTAAAGAGCAGGTATTGCTGGAGATCCTTTTGCTTTAGGAGGGCAGACTGCAAAAATGATGTGATCTTTTGTGTCGTAACATTTTCCTCCATAATCTCGGAAAACATATCATTGGAGATCCCTAAAAAAAGAATAGTGGCGGAATGTCCGGGCAGATAATCCTGATGAAAGCAGTTTTTATCGATCAGGCACAGATCGCCTTTGGAAAAGGTGATGTCTTTACCAAGAATCCGCTGTCGGAATTTTCCGTCCGCGATATATGCAAGCTCAATATAATCATGGGTGTGCAATTGGGTTTTCTCATTTTCTGAATGCTGATACCGGCAGCAAAAAGGATGCGGAGCCGGACACATGGATGCATGAAGTACATTTGACCCGCTCATATTCCAGCAGAGCGCAAAGATTTTTTCCTCCTGCAGAAGGGGATAAGTCTTTACTTCCTGTATGGATTTTGAATACTCTGGACAGACGAGCCGTGTATTCAGCTTGTGTTCAGGGGGTAAAAAAGATGTCTGGTTGTCTGTGATCTGGCGGCATAGCTCTAAAAGTGTCATAGCGGTTCCTTCCTAATAGATATTTATGCAGTGGATATCATGGCTGTTGTGTCTAATTGTAACTCTTTATAAAGAAAAACACAATGGAATGTGAAGTCGGATTAGGTAACTTTTCATGGCAGAAGGCAGAGTTAGGGAATTGAAATAAACACAAAATTTTTTATAATGAAATAAAAGGAACTTAAAAACGGAAAAAGTAAGACTTAAAAAAGGAGAATAAAAATTATGATGGAAATGAAAAAGTATCAGTTTTGGTTTTGTACCGGATCACAGGATTTATATGGGGACGAGTGTCTGGCACATGTAGCAGAACATTCTAAGATTATCGTTGAGGCGCTCAACAAATCGGGGAATCTTCCTTTTGAAGTAATCTGGAAACCAACACTGATCACCAATGAATTAATCAGAAAGACATTCAATGAAGCGAACACAGACGAGAACTGTGCCGGAGTCATTACCTGGATGCATACATTTTCACCGGCAAAGTCCTGGATCTTAGGACTGCAGGAGTTTAGAAAACCATTGCTCCATCTGCACACACAGTTCAACAGGGAGATCCCATATGACACCATCGACATGGATTTTATGAATGAGAATCAGGCAGCTCACGGCGACAGAGAGTACGGTCACATCTTCAGCCGCCTTAGCATGGAGCGCAAGGTGATCATGGGTTACTGGGAAGATGAAGACGTACAGAAGAGGATCGGTTCCTGGATGCGCACTGCTATCGGTGTGATCGAGAGCAGTCACGTCCGCGTGATGAGAATTGCTGATAATATGAGAAATGTTGCTGTTACCGAGGGTGATAAGGTAGAAGCACAGATTAAATTTGGATGGGAAATTGACGCTTATCCGGTAAATGAGATCGCAGAAGCGGTAGGAGCTGTATCTCAGGGTGATATCAATGCGTTGGTGGAAGAGTACTATGATAAGTATGAGATTCTCTTAGAAGGCAGAGATGAGAAGGAGTTCCGTGAGCATGTAGCGGTGCAGGCAGGAATCGAGATCGGCTTTGAGAGATTTCTTGAGGAAAAGAATTATCATGCGATCGTAACCCATTTTGGAGATCTTGGAGCACTTAAGCAGCTCCCGGGACTTGCTATCCAGAGGTTGATGGAAAAAGGTTATGGATTCGGCGGCGAAGGCGACTGGAAAACAGCAGCTATGGTCCGCGTTATGAAGATCATGACACAGGGAATGAAGGATGCGAAGGGAACTTCCTTTATGGAAGATTACACATATAATCTTGTTCCGGGCAAAGAAGGAATCCTGCAGGCGCATATGCTTGAGGTATGCCCGTCGATCGCAGAGGGTAAGATCAGCATTAAAGAGCAGCCGCTCTCCATGGGCGATAGGGAGGATCCGGCAAGACTTGTATTTACATCAAAGACAGGCCCGGCAGTGGCAACGTCTCTGATCGACCTTGGCGACAGATTCCGCCTGATCATCAATGACGTCGACTGCAAGAAGGTAGAGAAGCCGATGCCAAAACTCCCGGTTGCAACCGCATTCTGGACACCGCAGCCGAACATTAAGACAGGCGCGGAAGCATGGATCTTGGCTGGCGGCGCTCACCATACGGCATTCTCCTATGATCTGACATCAGAGCAGATGGGTGATTGGGCAGCAGCGATGGGTATCGAAGCAGTTTATATTGATAAAGATACAACGATCCGTCAGTTTAAGAATGAGCTTCTTTGGAACAGTGTTGCGTTTCGGAAATAAACAGGTTGAAATAAGCAAGCGGAGGTAGATTGCATGGGGAATAAGGATGATATGAAATTGATGATCGAGAGCGGGAAGACGGCTCTGGGACTTGAGTTTGGTTCTACGAGGATCAAGGCTGTGCTTGTAGATGAGGAGCATAATCCCATCGCATCCGGGGATCATGAGTGGGAGAACCGGTTGGAGAATGGATTCTGGACCTATTCTCTGGATGATATCTGGACGGGGCTTAAGGATAGCTATAAGAAGCTGGCCATGGATGTTAAGGAAAGATATGGTGCAGAGCTTACGACCATCGGGGCGATTGGATTTAGCGCAATGATGCACGGATATATGGCATTTGATAAGGAAGGAAAACTTCTTGTGCCTTTCAGGACATGGAGAAATTCTACTACAGGGCAGGCAGCGGAGGCTTTGACGGAGCTTTTTAAGTACAATATTCCGCAGAGATGGAGTATTTCTCATCTGTATCAGGCGATCTTGAATGGTGAAGAGCATGTGAAGGACGTAGCGTTTTTTACGACGCTGGCAGGATATATTCACTGGCAGCTTACAGGGGAGAAGGTTCTTGGCGTAGGGGATGCTTCTGGTATGTTCCCGATCGATCCAGAGACAAAGGATTTTGATGCGGCAATGGTTGAAAAGTTCGATGCACTTGTTGCTGACAAGAATTATCCGTGGAAGCTGAAAGAGATTCTTCCGAAGGTACTGGTGGCAGGAGAAAATGCAGGCGTTCTGACAGAAGAAGGAGCGAAGCTGCTTGACGAGAGCGGTACATTGAAGGCAGGAATACCGCTGTGCGCGCCAGAGGGTGACGCGGGAACCGGGATGGCGGCGACCAACAGCGTCGCAAAGCGCACCGGCAATGTATCGGCAGGAACATCTGTATTTGCAATGGTGGTACTGGAAAAAGAGCTTAAAAAGGTTTATCCGGAGATTGACCTTGTGACGACACCGGACGGAAGTCTTGTAGGTATGGTTCATGCCAATAACTGTACCTCCGACCTGAACGCATGGGTTGGGCTTTTCAGGGAATTTTTAGAGAGCTTCGGCATTGATGTAGATATGAATAAGCTGTTTGGAACTTTATATAACAAGGCTCTTGAAGGTGATGCAGACTGCGGCGGACTTCTGTCCTACGGATATCTTTCGGGAGAAAATATTACGAATGTGACGGAAGGAAGACCGGTGTTTGTGAGGTCGCCTAAGAGTAACTTTAACCTTGCAAACTTTATGAGGGTTCATCTGTTCACCGCTCTCGGCGCGCTGAAGGTAGGTATGGATATTCTTCTTAAGGAAGAGCATGTAGAGATTGACTCTATCCTTGGACACGGCGGTCTGTTCAAGACGAAAGGTGTAGGGCAGAGTATTCTTGCGGCGGCAATCGACGCGCCGGTATCCGTTATGGAGACGGCGGGAGAAGGCGGTCCGTGGGGAATGGCGCTTCTTGCCTCCTATATGATTCGCAAAGAGGAAGGTGAAACACTTCAGGATTATCTGGCAGATAAAGTATTTGCGGGAAATGCTGGAACAAGCATGAATCCGGATCCAAAAGATGTGGAAGGATTTGAGGTCTTTACCCGGAGATACAAAAAAGGTGTGGCGATCGAGCAGGCAGCAGCAGAGTATCTGATATAGTATCAGGTATTGTCCGGCGGCAGGAAAAAGATATTATTTGAGGAGATGTAAAAAATGCTTGAAGAATTAAAAAAAGAAGTATATGAGGCAAACATGCTTCTTCCGAAGCATGATCTTGTGACCTTCACATGGGGAAATGTAAGCGGGATCGACCGTGAAAAAGGGCTTTTTGTGATCAAGCCCAGCGGTATTGATTATGATAAGCTAAAACCGGAGGATATGGTTGTTGTAGATCTTAAGGGGAATAAGGTGGAAGGCGATTATAATCCGTCCTCCGATACCGCAACTCATGTAGTGCTTTACAATCGTTTCCCGAATATCGGCGGCGTCGTGCATACTCATTCACCATGGGCGACAAGCTGGGCGCAGGCGGGCAGAGGGATTCCGTGCTATGGAACAACACATGCGGATTATCTCTATGGTGAGGTGCCGTGTGTACGTAATCTTACAAAGGAAGAAATAGATGAAGCATATGAGGAAAACACAGGGGTGCTGATTGCGGATGATTTTGAGGCAAAAAGTATCGATTATGAGGCAATGCCGGCGGTACTCTGCAAAAACCACGGTCCGTTCACATGGGGAAAAGATGCCAATGAAGCAGTCCATAATGCAGTAGTCCTTGAGGAAGTAGCTAAGATGGCAGCGAGGTGCGAAATGATCAATCCGCAGAATAACCCGGCTCCGCAGGAGCTTCAGGATAAGCATTATTATAGAAAGCATGGAGAGAATGCTTATTACGGACAACCGGGACAAATATAAATAGGATTGACAAATATATAACATAGAGTTATAATTTTCTTAAATAGAGACTGCGGTCTTTGCATTTAAGAAGTCGGGCGAAAGGCAAAACGGTCATTTATCTGGCTGTTTTGCCTTTTCCTATCGAAAAGGAGGGATTTTATGCAACAACTAATTGCAAAACCGAGTCTGTTAATCTTTGTCGTCATCTATGTTATTATGCTGGTGGCAGTAGGAGCCTATTATTCACGGAAAGCAAAGACAAGCGATGAATTTGTGCGGGCGGGAGGAGGCCTTGGATCGATTGTGCTGATGGGTACATTTCTGGCGACCTTTACAGGGAATGGAACGATTTCAGGGGGAGGAAATTCGCTGGCTTTCACCTATGGACTGTGGCCTGGAATCTTCTTTGCGATTCCATCCTTGGCCGGTGTTATTGTGCTCTTTCTTCTGGCGGGGAAGATCCGGCAGTCAGATTCCTTTACGGTAGCGGGACTTTTAGAGAATAAGTATGGTCATACGGCAAGGACATTGTCGGGTATCATCATTGCTCTGTCCATGATTTCTATCTGTGCATATCAGTACAAGGGTCTGGCGTACGTGCTTAACGTGACTACAGGCATGGATGTAAATATTGCAACGGCGCTTTCGGCAGTGCTTATTATTTTTCTTGCTATGTCTGGCGGATTGAAATCAGTAGCGGTAACAGATGCGCTCAGTGCTTTTATTATGCTTGTGGGAATTATCGTAGCAACTCCGATGGTTATTAAGAGTGCAGGCGGATGGGACAATGTGATCTCAACGGCGGCGGCAACGAATCCGGACAGTCTGACATTCAGCGGCGGGCAGACAGTAGCGGGATTCTTATCGGGATATCTTCCGCTGTTTTTCCTGTCTATCGGCGACCAGAATCTCTATCAGAGAATTGCGGCAGGTGATGGGGATAAAACTGTTAAAAAAGGTTTTGTGGGCTGGTTTGTCGGATTGGTAGTTGTCGTACCGCTGGTAGCAGTAATTGCATTTTCTGCAAAGACTATTTTTGGGGATAATATCGATGCAGCTATGGCATTTATGTCTACTACAACGGTAATTCCGACTTTCGCGGGCGGACTTTTGCTTGCGGCGGCGACGGCATTTATCATCACTACGGGAGACTCCTATCTGTTATCAGGCGCTACGAATATTACGTATGATGTTTACGCAGACAGGATCAATCCAAAAGCGACCGATCACCAGAAGTTTGTATTTACGAGAGGTACGATTCTTGTAACGGGTGTTCTTGCGTATATCCTGCTTCAGTTCTTCCCGACAGTGCTGGCGATCCAGTATTGGTCATATACCATATACGGCGCAGGTATTTCGCCGGCTTTGATCGGCGCGCTCTGCTGGAAGAAGGTAACAAAGATAGGCGGTATCGCTTCGATGGTAGTCGGAACTGCTGTGACCATTATATATGAAGCGATGGGACAGCCTTTGGGTATCGCTACGGTGTTGATCGCAGTTCCGGTTGCAACGATTGTATTGATCGTGGCATCCCTTGTCACACAGGGACATAAATAAGAATTAAGAAAGAAATGGAGAATAGTATAATGAAGGATGATAAACTGATATTTATTATCTGCGGAAAGCTTTATAACGGAATTGATGCGGAATTTAAAGAGAACCATAAGATCTTAGTGAAAAATGATAAGATTGAAGCGATCGGAGCCGATATAGTACAGCCGGAATCAGCAGAGGTTATTGATTTGTCAGATGCGACGGTAACGCCGGGCATGATCGATGCCCATATGCATATGGATTACTACGACTGGAGGCATATACGGGAAGAGGTTTATTCTACATCGGAAGAGGCGAAGACGATCGCTGTCATCCGTACAGCTAAGAAATCCTTGTCTCGCGGTTTTACGACAGTTCGCCATACAGGAGGGATCAATTCTAATGGATTTGGAGTTCTGGATGTGAAGCGTGCCATTGAAAAGGGATATCTTACGGGCAGCAGGATTGTGGCGGCGCCGCGTTTCCTGTGCGCCGCGGGAAGTCATGGGGATCTGTCTCAGGGGTTTTCAAGAAATCCGGAATTGTCCCAGATTACGCAGAATATGCGTTTGACGCTTGGTTCCGGTAAAGATTTCTTTGTAAATGCAGTGCGCGAAGAAATTAAGTATGGTGCAGATTTTATTAAGATCATGGCAACAGGTGGATTTTTCACACCGAATGACAATCCGGCGCAGCAGCAGCTTAATGATGAAGAGATGGAGGCGATCATGATGACTGCCCATGAATGGGGCAAGACAGTTACTGCCCATGTATACAGCCCAAATCATATGCAGAAGCTGGTAAAATACGGTATTGACGGTATGGAGCACTGTTCTCTGATGGATGAAGAGACCGCACAAATGATTGCTGACCACAATGTTTATGTGGTTCCAACCTTTTGTCCGTATGAAGAAGCCGTTCATTATGATCCAGTGGGAATTCAAGATAAACAGCCGGAATTCCGGGCGAAGCTTGAGTACTATAAAGATGCTCTTCAGGCGGGACGGGAAGTGATAAAGAACTGTAAATGTAAGCTTGGGTATGGAACAGATTTTGTTGCAAACCATCAGAATTATGAGAGCGGTTATGAATTTAAGGCATGGATGGAGAGCGATATGGGGACGTTCAGGACATTACAGGCTGCAACAAAGACCAACTCGGAGATCCTTCAGTTAGATGACAAGATCGGAACGCTTGAGGTTGGGAAATTGGCAGATATCTCCGCATGGAAGAGAGATTTGATGACAGATCCATATGCACTTCTTGATTGTGCATTCGTCATGAAAGAAGGAGTCGTATATCCGACAGAAAAATGTGAAGATCTGCCGGAAGGCGTATAAAGAGGATGTTTGTAATGGAAAGTGTTTCAAACGGGAGGGGCATTTGCTCCTCCTTATTTATTGCGCATTTGACAGCATTGCCTCTAACTTGATTTTTGCAATTTAAAAGGACTGCATATGGGAGGTGTGCAGTCCTGAGGAAAAAGTTATGAAAAAGAATTATTTGTGTTCGAATCATCTCTTCGAACAATTACAGTATACGCAAAAACTGTGATAAAAATGTGTTGAAAATAAGAAATAATTGTTAACAAAATCTTTTGACCTTAACGCATTATTGTGTTATGCTGATATCGTATCAGAACAATCTAAGATTCTGAGTTCCCAATCTGGGATTTTGTCATGGCATTTCGCCGTAGCAACCCACAAAAAGTGACTGAACAGATTTGTTGTTATAGTAAAGAGGTGATGTGTTTGGATGAAGAAAAAATCAACAAAATTTCTCGGTAAAGTTTGTTGATATATACATAAAAACTGTACTTGCGTACAGGGGGCAAAACAGATATAATAGGAAAACACACAAGGAGATGATTGTATGACAGAAGAGAGATTCCGTGAAATATTAGAAGAAGTATTAGAAGTAAAATTAGAAACTAAGTTAGAAGAGAAACTGGAAGAAAAGCTGGAAGTCAAGCTGGAAGAGAAGTTAGATACTAAGCTGGACATCAGACTGAAGAAGATTCATGCACGTTTGGATAGCCTGGAAGAGCGGATGGATCATGCGGAAAGCAAGATACACAGGCTTGGTCTTGTTTTAGAGAACGATGTAGTGCGCCCAATCCGTTTGCTGTGTGAGAATCTTTATCCAACTTCAAAGGGGTGGCTTGAGAATGAGCATCGTCTGAGCACATTAGAAGAGGATGTTGCTGTTATTAAGACGGTTGTGAAAAAGCACAGTGAAAGTATACACATATTACAGCAGGCATAGAAGTGGAGGAGCGAAATGCTCCTCCATTTATAACTGGGTTATAATTCAAAGGTTTCCAGATCGTCAGGAACGTAAAGGTTACCGTGAAAATATTTCTTGCCTTCTTCGGTGTACAGATGTTTGCGTTCCCTGAGGTGTGTCTCTTCTGTGTGGTATAAAAGAAGGTTCGGGATAGAAAGACTTTCTGCAAGCTGGCATGCTTCTTTTACGGTGCTGTGGTGTTTTTCGTAGGGCTTGAATTTATCAGCCTCCCCGAACAGACAGAAAGCCTCATGAAGCAGCCAGTCGCTGCCCTTTACATATTCATGATTCATTTCATTATAAGGCTCATCTCCTACGCAGGTGAATTTCTTGCCGTTGTTTAGCTGCATGGTAAACCCGAACTGCTTCGCTTTTGTGGAGGCAATATCGAAAAATGTGACCGGACAGCCTAAGATATGGCGGGAATCACCGCTTTTTACAATATCAAAACGGATGCGTCCTCCCATATGCCTACAGACTTTCTGCTGAATGGTCATATTCGCGATTGCCTGAATCTTTTCGGAAAGCTCCTCATGGCAGTAGATGCGAAGCTCACCGTCATATGTTTCCTGATTCATCCGCTGACCGATCAGACGGATCAGCCAGATGATTCCGAGTACATGGTCCACATGCTCGTGGGTTACAAAGATATCATGGATGTCACAGATATCAATGCCGGTATCTTTCAGCACTTTTAGAATTCTGTTTCCGCCGCCGGCATCTATAAGAAAATGTCTGCTGCCCTCAGAGATGGCAAAGCAGGTATTATAGCATTCGGATACGGCAGCGTTTCCGGTTCCTAATATTGTTAATTTCATAGAAAGCACTCCTTTATACTAATATTTTCATATCATATCATAAACTAATAGCAAGGTCAAAAATAAACAGTTACAATTGTTATGCCCGATTGTTATGCCAATCGTTATGCGCCGCTTTCAAAATGAAATCTGCCTTCCGATGGGGAAAACACGGAAGGCAGATTCTTCTTTTGGTACTAAGAAGATTGTATGAGGGGAAACTAAACAGTCTCTGCGATATCTTTTGTGGCTTTAAGGAACTTATCAATATCATCTGTTCCGTGGCAGTGGAGCGGAGATACGCGGATTGCGCCTTCAAGTCCGAGGGATTCTACGATTCTCTTGGAATAAGGGCTTGTATTCAGACGCTCAAATACGGTAATGCCATGCTCTAAGTATTTCTGTGAGAGGTCAGCGAATTCAATGCCTTTGATTCCCATAGCGACGATTAAGTCTTTGTATGTAAGGTCTTCCATGTCTACATATACTTCTGCTTTCTCAATGTGGCGAAGTCCCGGAACCTCATCTGTGCCTTCAAGCATCCGGTATAAAAGCGCGCGTTCTTGAAGGTGGATGCGGTGCATGCCTTCTAAATACAGCGTGCGTCTGTCAGTGCTGTTGATAAAATGTGCGCCGATTTTACATACATAGTCGATGACCGCCATCATAGCTGCAAAGTTCGCAGGCGTTGGAGTGCCGAGCGCCCATACATGGTCGTCTTTGTGGATCAGCTTGTGGTGCGGCAGCGCGCATACCCGATCAGATACATAGCAGAAGCCGCAGCCGCGGACGCCGAAGAATTTGTAAGGCGCAAAATTGGATACATCTACCCCCCAGTCTTCTACATCAATAGCTGCATGAGGCGCATGCTGCACCGCATCGCTTACAACATAGATTTCCGGATTGATCTCCTTTGCGCGTCGTGCGATTTCCTTGATGTCCATGATATTTCCAGAGATATTGGATGCCGCCATGATGCTTAAGAGAACGGTATCTTTGTCCACATATTTCATAATTTCGTCTACGTCAAGTCCGCCGGTAGTCTTATTGGCCGGAACTACGCGGAATTCACGTCCGGTCTGGGTGCAGTAGAACTCAACTGCATCGTGGGCTGAAGGGTGCTCAAGGGAAGAGGTGACTGCGTTGGTTCCCCATTTTACATTGGTCATGATCGTACCTACAGCCTGGAACATGCTCTGGGAAGCGGTAAGTTCTGTGAGCAGACCGCCGCTCTTTGCGCCAAATACGGTCTCTAAGATATCTTTCGTTCCGTCAGCTACATAATGGGAAAGTTCATATCCTCTTCCTCTTACCCGCTCCGGGCAGTCCGGGAATTCTTCAATCTGAGCTTTTACTTCTACCGCTTTTCTAAGCCTTAATGAACCGCCGGAATTTTCAAAAAAGAGCCGCTCCCCATGTTCTGGATCTGCATCAGCATAACAGAACTGCGCCTTTAAGCTTTTCTGGTATTCGTCAGAAAATAAGATTCCTTTTTCTTCATTATTCATTTTGTTATATCCTCCTTATCCGTGCAGGTTTGTTTAACTTAGTATTATCATAGCACGGAAAGTAGAAATTGAAAAATGAATAATTACGCTGTATAATATTAATAGAATTTATATTTAAAAATAAGATTGTAAGAGCACAGAGCACAGAGTACGAAATGATCTGTAGACAGTCAGATTGAATAACGAAAGGAGCGTTTATGAATTTAGCAGATATTGAGACGTTTTTGATGATCGTTAAGACAAAGAATATAACAAAGACGGCGGAAAATCTCTTTTTGTCCCAGCCTACTGTGAGCCACCGGCTGAAGCTTTTGGAAGAGGAGCTTCAGGTGAAGCTGATTACAAGGAAAAAGGGTTACAAGCAGATAGAGCTGACATCACAGGGCGAAGAGTTTATCCCTATTGCGGAACGCTGGCTTTCTATCTGGCAGGAGATGCAGCTTTTAAAAAACAGCAGAGAGAAGCTTTACCTGACCATTGGATGTACGGATACGATGAACAGTGCGATTTTGTTTGATCTGTACAGTGAAATGCTGGGAGCCAGAGAGCAGATTATGAATCTGTATATTAAGACCCACTATTCCTATGAACTTTATGGACTTTTAGAGAACCATGAGATTGATCTGGGGTTTGTGTATCATCATTTGCAGTTTAAAAATATCATTGCGCGGCCCATACTGAGGGAGAAGATGTATATCGTGCAGTCGGCGGCTACAGAGCTTAAGAAGTCCGTTATTCATACCGATGAGCTTGATAAGGAATGGGAGATCTACCTGAGCTGGGAGGCGAATTACCAGATCTGGCATGATCAGTGGGTGAGCAAAGGCGAACGTCCCCGGGTGTGGGTGGACACCTTTGAATTACTTCTGCATCTGATGTCGGATGAGAGGATGTGGGTGATCGCGCCGATCTCGGTTGTGGACAGACTGAGGACGCTCAGGCAGGTATATGTAAGCGAGATTGCCAATCCGGTACAGCCGCCGGAGCGGATCACGTATGAGATCAAGCATAAGTATCCCAATGAGGCAACGCTTAAGGCGGTTCAGATCTTCGAGGAAAGAATGACGCCCTATCTTTGTAAAAAGGGATGGGGATATGTGGGAGGAGAAGAAATTTAAAAATTTAAAAAAATTGTCACAAATGGAAAGTCAAATTCGTTTATATAGTAAGGATGCAGGATATGCTTTTACTAATGATGGCTATAGATACTCCAGAGGAAAAGTCAAAGTTTGAAAAGATATATAGCAAATATAAAGATGTCATGTACTATGCGGTATATGGAATTCTCGGCGAACAGTACGAGACGGTTTATTTTTCATAACTTACCTCATTTCTTTTTTTCCAAAACGTATTACTGCCATTATAAGTACCAATACAAAAATCAGAATTGCACATGGTAAAAACGGGAACAGGTTAAAACCAGTGCTAGCGCCCTTTGTCGTGAAATCATGTAGGGAGCAGGAAACCAAATAACCGCTATAACAATAAGGATAAATGATCCAAAGTGGTGTATTTGCTACTAATACGCTGGGGATAACAAGAAGCAGATTTAAGCCGACGGACAGCAATGGTTTTTCAAATAGTACCGTAATCGCCCATATTGTTGCTACACTGGGGAGCATGGTAAGGAATAAACCAACGCACCACTTCAACAAATACATGATCGGCAGCGCTTCTGTAATTCCTGTATTGTTTGCTGCAATCAATCCTGTTATCACAAAGACAACAAGAAAAACAACCATTTCCATAAGCAAATAAAAAAGAAGTACACAAAATTTTGCTGCTGAAAGGACATAGCGGCTAACAGGCAGGGCTAACATTTTCAAAATTCCGTTATTCCCCGTTTCCCGTCCCGCAATCATCACACATACAACAATCATGGTGAACGGAAGCAAATAATAGGCATAAACTAATGCGCTCTGAATGAACATAGCCGCCCATGCGTTTGTATATTCCGGCGAAAAATAATTTTGCAGGTTTGCCACGCCGGAAGCCACAACTAACAGCGGAGCTATGAAAATCAGAGGTATCATTTTACCTCGTTTTACTTTTATAAACTCGATTTTAAGTAGTTCTAAAAAGCTCATATCGTATACCTCCCTATTCGTAGTGCAGATTTTTAGCGGACCATAATCCGGCAAAAAGGAAAATAGCCGTTTCAACCAGTGAGAAAATTACAACAATAATATCCGGCTGTGCGCTCATTGCAACAGCGGGTTTTAGCATAACCACAAAGGGGTGTATGCAAAGAAAAGTGTTATTCGACGCAGCCAAAGCCATACCACTTAAAAATCCTGCAACACCGATACCAAGAGGCACCCACATATTTTCAAAGCGGGAAGATACGAAAATCATAAAAGATAATACAGGCATTGACGTTATAAAAGAATATCCGGCAAAACATAGCAGCGTTCCAAACTCGAATGCACCTTGTGGTAAATCTGTCAGACCAATTTTTGTAAGTGCTAAATTCTGAAAAGCTATTACAACCAAGAGCATTATAGTTAAAATCAAAAATTTGCAAAAGTACATAACTGGAACGCTCATAGGGAGCATATACATTTTTTTAATTGCACTTCCCTTAAACTCTATATTGTAAATAATACAGGCGGCGACTATGATACCGAACATATTCAGAACCATAACCATACCATACAACTGCGTGAGCAGCACGTCCATAGGAGCTAATGGCAGATTTAAAAGTGTGTCTTTCCGCACAATGAAATTAACAAAGGCGTATGCTGCCCCCAAAATGCCAATTGCAAGCATTAACGGAATAACACTTGTACGTTTCTCCTTTCTAAGCTCGATTGCAAATATCTTCATAGTTTTACCCTCTGCTTTCTGCTTGCATTGTCTTTATCAACCATGGACAGGAACATATCTTCCAAATTATCCGCAGCAAATCCAGACTGTAATGCGTTCTGCCGTAATTCGTCCAAGCTGCCCTCAAACAGCAGGCGACCATGATTGAGTATTCCTATGTCGTCTACCATTAGCTCGATTTCAGACAGCATATGCGAAGAAATAAGAACCGTGCAATCGTAAAGATCGGGCAGCGATTTAATCAAATTTCGGATTTCATGTATGCCGGATGGGTCAAGTCCATTTGTAGGCTCGTCTAAAATCAAAATAGGCGGTCTGCCCAACAAGGCTCCGGCAAGTCCTAACCGTTGCTTCATTCCCAATGAGTATTTTTTTGCAAGCCGCCCGCCAAATTCAGAAAGTCCGACAATCTCCAATGCGTCCGCAACGGAACTTTTGGGAAGTCCCAAAATGCGGCGGATAATGTCAAGGTTTTCTTTGCCTGTCAGATTTGCATAAAAAGAGGGCGATTCGATAAAGGAACCTACTTCTTTTAAAATGGAAAGGCGGTCATTTGGAAATTGCTTTCCGTCGATTGTGAAACTGCCTTTTGTGGGTGCAGTCAATCCCAAGAGCATTTTCATAGTAGTGGATTTTCCCGCACCATTTGGACCAAGAAAGCCGTAAATGCTGCCTTTCCGAATATTCAGTGAAACGTTATTAACAGCGACAAAAGATTTGTATTTTTTTGTCAACTGTTCTGTTGTGATAATATAATCCATATAAACATCTCCTTTCATTGCTTACATGATACCAGTGCAACCTTGTGATAACATTCTCTTTACCTTACATCTACCTTACATTTTCAGAAATCCAAAAAAAAATCACAATTATATGGTATGATATAGCGGTGAAAGGAGATTGCACTATGAACGAAGATTATCTGCTGAATAAACGTATACTGCTCGTTGATGATGAGCAGGAGCTTTTAGATATGGTTCTGTCTATTTTTATTGAATACGGATTCCAAAATGTCAAAACTGCCAAAAGTGTGAAAGAAGCTATGGAAGAAGCTGAAAAGTCCCGCCCGGAATTAGCAATACTCGACGTAATGCTTCCAGACGGGAGTGGGTTTGATTTAATGGAACAGTTAAAGAAAGGCGGCGAATACCCTATTCTTTTTCTTACTGCTTGTGGTGAAGATAATGATAAATTCAAAGGCTTTGGTTTAGGGGCTGATGATTATATCATAAAACCTTTTTTGCCAAAAGAGCTTTTGTTTCGTGTCATGGCAATTTTGCGCAGAAGCTACAAAGACGATAATCCCCTTGTATACTTACATGATAGTCAGATTGATTTTTCGCGTGCTGAGGTCATAAAAAATGAAGAACATATCCCATTGACGGCAAAAGAACACGATTTGCTGTCTGCCTTATACCGCAATGCGGGGCGTATTGTGACGATTGACGCATTGTGTGAAGCAGCATGGGGCAACAATCCTTTTGGATATGAAAATTCCTTAATGGCGCATATACGCCGTATCAGAGAAAAAATAGAAAAAAATCCCTCGCAGCCCGTTTCATTAGTTACAGTCAAGGGATTAGGTTATAAGTTAATTGTAGAGGGGAAATAGCATGAAAAGTATTCCAAAACTAATACGCCGCTTTGTTGGAATATTGACGTTGAGTATAATACTCTTTGTTATTCTGAATGTTGCTTTTTTTGCGATAGTCTTTGTAAGAAATACGTCAACATTTTCTCCGTGGGATATGGCGGATAATGCAGCCGCCGCATTGCAATTAACCGATGACGGCTATTCCATATCTGATGATGTAATGGTTGAACTAAAAGAAGAAAATGCTTGGGCTATCCTTATTAACAATGATACACGGCAGGTTGTATGGCAGACAGATAATCTGCCTAACAATGTCCCTATGCAATACACATTATCAGATATAGCAGAGCTAACGCGCGGCTATGTAGACGGATACCCCACTTTTACGGGGAAAGCCGAAAATGGATTAATGGTATTAGGCTATCCAAAAGATAGATTTTGGAAGCATACAAGGGCAAGCTGGGACTATAACTTTATTGCAAATTTACCCAAGAACACAATAATTATTTTAGTTATCAATACTGTCTTAATTTTTCTCATATACGTTGCTGCCAATTCAAAATTGTTACGTTCCATTAGACCAATAACAAATGGAATACAGGATTTGTCAAGCGGTAGTCCTGTTTGCATTAAAGAGAATGGCGTGCTTTTTGAATTAGCGGAAAAAATCAATAAAACATCTGAAATATTACAAAAGCAGGCTGAACAGTTACGAAAAAAAGAAACCGCAAGGGCAAATTGGATAGCGGGTGTTTCCCATGATGTCAGAACGCCGTTGTCAATGATTATGGGCTATGCCGGACAGTTGGAAAATTCAAAAAATCTGTCAGAGGTTGAGCGTAAAAAAGCCGCTGTCATTGTTAAGCAAAGTAATCGAATGAAAGACTTGATTAACGACCTCAACCTTGCTTCTAAACTTGAATATGATATGCAACCGCTAACAATGAAACAAGAAAATGCAATATCTATTATTCGGCAGGTTATTGTGGATTTTATGAACATGAATATTGACGATAAATTTCCAATCGAATGGAAAACCGCTGATATTCTGTCTGCTTGTTATATTAACGCCGATAAGGATTTACTGAAACGTGCAATATCAAACCTTATCCAGAACAGCATAAATCACAATGAAAACGGGTGTGTGATCTATGCGTCCGTTGATGATGATAACAATGCTTGTAAGATTTGCATTGAAGATAGCGGCATAGGAGCTTCCGACGAACAAATTGACAGGCTAAACAATACGCCACATTATATGGTCTGTGACACGAATACTACCGAACAGCGACACGGTTTAGGATTGCTTATTGTGAAACAGATTATAAAAGGGCATAATGGAGAAATCATAATAGACCATAGCGAATACGGTGGATTTAAAGTCGTACTAACCATACCGAAATAAACTTATCTTGAAAAAGTGGGGAAACCTGCTTTTTCTTTTTGTCTATGATTGGCATTTTCCAATCTTTTCCGTAGTAGTACATAAGGAGAATTTTCTGAAAAACATCTCTCACATACGGTGAACTTCAAAAGCTACTCCAAATCCCACAAGCTGAAAAAGCGGATTCCTACCACAAAGGAACAGCAGGCTA
>ERZ778514.271-NODE-271-length-51731-cov-9.915048_pt1 | contig 51731 bp, 36 predicted proteins | sample MGYA00510344_ERZ778514 | MGnify/ENA primary metagenome ERZ778514 (study PRJEB29527, sample SAMN07138968) | mouse gut metagenome | material: feces | host: mouse | place: China:Nanjing | collected 2016-01-25 ...
GGCGCGAGAGCAGCGAGCAGCCCTTCGCCCGGGGGCGGCTACGGGCTGCCGGCCTTCGGCCGAGTTTGCCCTCCGCGCCCCCTCCTGCTTCGGTAAATCGGCGCGATGCCGCGCGATTCCGTGCGATTCGTCCCACTTTGGGGGCTGACGGGAAATATTTTACCGAAAAATTTTTGCGGATCACTTTTTTGTTGTACTTTTGCAAACCGTAAAAATGTCTGAAACAATAAAAAGGATATAGCTATGGCAATGAAGAGAACCTACCAGCCCTCGCGCCGCAAGCGCATCAACAAGCACGGTTTCCGTGCCCGTATGGCTACGGCCAACGGTCGCAAGGTGCTGGCTGCGCGCCGTGCGAAGGGCCGCAAGAAGCTTACCGTATCGGACGAGTCGACGTTCAAGTACGCCTAATCGTTCCGCACGACGAACGAGGCCGACTGCGAAGTCGGCCTTTTTTCGTAGGTGCCGGACGGGAGCCTGACGAATGTCGGCCGGAAGCCGCCCCAGTGCCTGACGAATGCCGGGCGGCACACGGTCCGGCAGCCCGGTGGCAACCGCCCGCCCCGCCGCAGAACCATAACGCAAAAAGAGATGCAAGACCTCCGTTTTACCCTGCGCCGCGCCGCTGCGGCCGACGTGGAGACGCTCCGCCGCCTGGCCGAGGAGGCCTTCCCCGCAACCTACCGCGAGATCCTCTCGGCGGAGCAGATCGACTATATGATGGAGTGGATGTACGCACGGGAGAAGATCCTCGGCGAGATGGCCGCCTCCACGGCGTGGTTCGTGGCCGAGGCCGACGGCGAGCCGTGCGGCTACCTCTCGGTCGAGCGGGCGGGCGACGAGGTGTGCATCCTCCGGAAGATCTACCTCGTGCCCCGCTTCCAGGGGTGCGGCGGCGGGGAGTTTCTCTTCCGCCGGGCCGTCGCATGCGCGCGCGACCTCTGCGGGGGCCCCTGCCGCATGGAGCTCCACGTCAACCGTCGCAACCGCGCCCGCGGCTTCTACGAGCGGATGGGCATGCGCTGCCTGCGCAGCGGCGACTTCCCCATCGGCGGGGGCTATCTGATGAACGACTGGATCATGGGTCTGGAGATCGACTGAAAGGGTTCCGACTGAACCCCAAAGCGATCGGCCGGGTGCTGCCTTGCAGATACGAAGCGGGGCCGTCCTGACGAAGGACGGCCCCGCTCGCTGTCGCGTGTGCGCTACTTCATGAAGGCCTTGACCATCATGATCTCGCGCCCCGAGGTGTTGACGATGCGGTACGACCCGGCCGCGGCCGCTATGACCAGCGTCTCGGCGTAGCCCAGGCGGAAGCGCGCGCCGGCGGCGGTCGCCACCTCGGCGCTCTCGCCCTCCACGAGGTTCAGCACATGGCACTTGCCCTCGGTAGCCACCTCCGCTTCGGCCCCTGCGCCGATGCGGTAGCGGTGCACGTCGTAGGAGTGGTCGGGGTGGGTCCGGAGGTGCCACAGCTCCCAGCCGTCGCCCCTCCCGATGAGCGCGGGGTGGGCCACCAGCTCCTGCCGCACCCGCTCGCCCTGGCGCTCGAAGCGCAGGTTCCGCATCGCGCGGGCGATGTTGAGCGGACGGGGCTTGCCGTCGAGGTCGAGCGCCAGCCAGTCGTACATCTTGAAGGTGAAGATGTAGGGCGTGGTGCTGATCTCGAGCACGAGGTTGTTGCGTCCCGAGCTGTGGAGCGTGCCCGGCGGGATGAGGTATAGCGCGTGCTTGGCCGAGGGCTCGGAGTTGATGTAGCGCGGCACGTCGAGCGGCGTGCCCCGGCGGAAGCTCTCGGTGAGCGCCTGCTCGAACTCGGCGGGGACGACCCCCTCGCGGAACCCGAGGTAGACCTCGGCCCCGGGGCGTGTGTCGAGGATGTAGTAGGTCTCCTCCTGCGTGAGCACCTCGCCGAACTGCTCGCGGATGAAGGGGCGCTGGGGGTGGCACTGGATCGAGAGGTTGCCCCCGTCGAAGTTGTCGAGGTAGTCCATGCGGATGGGGAACTCGTCGCCGTAGGCGGCGTAGCAGTCGCGGCCGACGACCTCCTCGCCCGCCTCGTACATGACCGTGTCGAACGACACCTCCAGCATCTTGTCCGAGCTGGCGAAGATGAGCCCGTTCTCGGGCACGATCAGCTCGAACGACCAGGCGTAGTTGGGCACGTCGTGCGGCAGCGCCGGGATGTGCTCGCGGATCCACTGGCCGCCCCACGCCCCCGGCTCGAACCAGGGCCGCACGCGGAAGCCGTTGCGGGCCATCTGCCGCAGGCCGCGGCGGATCTCCTCGCCCTCGGCCCAGGTGATCTCCTCCTCGCGCTGGGCGTCGACCATGCAGTCGATGCGGGGCAGCAGCGCCTTCTTGTGGCGGTTGAGCACCGGCCAGTCGACGAAGTAGAAGCGCTTGTACATCTTCTTGGGGGGCTCGGCCTCGGCGGCGCCCAGGTTGGCGATGCTCGCGGCGCGGGCGCGGAACTGGATCTCGTTCTTGGGGATGTCGAGGTAGACCAGCGGCCCCTCCCAGCCCGCCAGCGCGGCGCCCGTGCCGATGAGGATGTTGATCTCGGCCGCGGGGTCGGGTGCGAGGCGCGCGAGGCGCCCGGCGTCGAAGAAGTCGGCCAGCGCGAGCGGGGCGCGGAACCCGAAGATGGGGTCGTCGCCGCCCAGGTAGGGGGCTGCGAGGGCGTCGATCCGGTCGGGGCTCTTCATCGCCGCCCGCGCGTCCCACCACACGGGGCGCAGACCCAGTGCGGTCAGCGCCTCGCCCAGTCGCTCGGCGAAGCGGTCGAAGCGGACGCCGACATAGCCGTCGACCGTCACCTGCCGGTGCCCGGCCAGACGGCGTGCCAGCGAGGCGTAGTCGTCGTGGATTTTGCCCGCGCCCAGGTCGTGGACGGGGTAGGGATCGTAGTTGCCCGGCTGCTCCCGTTTCTCGACGGGAAGCAGATACTGCGTGGTTTTTCTCAGTGCAGACATAGTTGTCGATTGGATTCCGTTCTACAGAAAGAGCGATGCCGCTCCGATCATGGCCGCGCGGTCGAGCAGCGCCGAGCGGCGCACCTCGGCCCGGCAGCCGGCGGCCGCGAGCCGCTCCCCGAGCGCCGGACCGAAGAGCTCCCAGGCCCGTGCGATGTTGCCTCCCAGCAGCAGCGTGCGGCCCCCGAAGCGCTCGACGAGCGGCGCGGCGAAGGCGCCCAGCCGCGTGCCGTACTCCTCGAAGAGGCGGCGCGCCGTGCGGTCTCCCTCCTCGGCGCGGCGGGCCGCGTCGCGCGCTCCGGCGATCGTCTCGCCCGTCAGATAGTGCCAGCGGCGGCGGAACCAGCGGGTCGAGAAGGCGTCGTCGGCGATCCCATCCTCGAAGGGGAGGTGGTAGACCCACCCGTGGGCCGGCACCGTGTCGCCCCGCTCCACGAGGCGCCGGTCGGCCACGAAGCCCGAGCCCACGCCCGTGCCGAGCGTGAGGGCCACCACGCGGTCCGTGTCGCGCGTCGCGCCGCCCAGACACTCGCCCAGCGCGAAGGCCGCGGCGTCGTTGACGAAGCGCAGGCGGAGCGGCCCGCAGCCGCAGCCGGCGAGGCGGTCGCGCAGCGAGGCGGCCACGTCGAGACCCCATATGCGGTCGAACTTCTGCACGCCGTCGATGAGCGAGATGCCCCGCTCGTAGTCGAACGGGCCGGGGAAGGCCATGCCCACCTGCCCTACCGGGAGCGCCGAGGTGGCTACGGTCTGCCGGATGTTGCGCGCCCAGGCGTCGAGGATCTCGGTGGCCGGGGCGGTGCAGTCGACGGGTGTGGCGAGGGGGCTCGACATGAGCTCGCCCGTGAGCAGGTCGACCACCGTCGACGAGACGTGGCTGCCGCCGATGTCGACGCCGGCGGCGAAGCGGGTGTTGTCGGGTCGTGTCATGATTGCATGGGATAGGTATGGGTGGAAATATATGTTGGATCGTCTTTCTAATGTATGAACAATATTGCAATGCGAAAGTAGGCAATATTTTTTATCCCTGCAACACCCGGCGGGGTAAAAATCGCACTTCGTTCCGTGCCTTTCTTCTATCGGCCTGCGCGACAGCCTATTGTCATCTCCCCTTTCCCGTGTCTCTCCCGGCCGTTTCGGAGGCTTCTGCCGCGCGGTGTGCCGTGCGTCGTCGTCCCGGGCGAGGCGCCCGCACCGCTTCGGAGGGGGGCGTCAGGGGCTCCGCCTCCCCGTCGCGGGGCAGAAAAGGGGCGACGGCTTGCAAATGCTTCGAAAATTTGTTTACTTTGCGGTAATATTGTATGAACATGTAACCGATCCAACGAACGCTTCATATGAAACACACGCTGCTTGCACTGCTCGCCGCCGCGCTCTGCCTCGGAGCGTCGGCCGCACCGCGCGCCGCCGCGCCGGTCTGGTCGATCGGCCAGGCCGACGGCCGCCCCGACGGCTTCGCCCTGGCTCCCGACGGCTTCCGCGACTTCCTCGCCCGCGACTTCGGCTACGAGGACCGCTTCTATCTGGTGGGCCGCTCCGACCCGGCCGCCGACTTCCCCTACGTGCTTCCCGGCCCCGCCGACACGTGGGGCGGCACGTGGCCCACGTCGGGCTGGCGCACCCACTGCGCCAACATCCTCTTCCGCCTCGACCGCGCGGCCGACGGCTGCACGCTGGAGGTGGACCTGGCCGACTACGCCAAGGGCTTCCTGCCGTTGGTCAAGGTCTCGGTCAACGGGCAGGCGATGAAGTTCCGGCTCGACGACCCGGCCGATCCCGCGCCGCGCCGCAAGCCGGGACAGAGCGAGCCGGTGGTCGACACGCTCTCCATCACAGGGCACCTCGACCGCGCCACGCCGCGCCGGCTGACCGTTCCCGTCGCGCCGGGCGTGCTGCGCGCGGGCGGCAACTGCGTGACGATCACGGTGCTCGAGGGGGCGTGGATCCTCTTCGATCGCGTGGCCCTCACCGGTCCGCGGGGCGTGCGGTGCCTCGCGCCCGACGCGCTGTTCGTGCGCGACGTCGCGGCGGCCGACTACGAGCTCGGGGGCGCGCAGCCGCTGCTGGTCGACGTGGAGCATGTCGCGGGGCAGCCCCGCCTGAGCGTCGAGCTTGACGGCCGGGAGATCTTCTCGCGCACCGTCGAGCGGGGCCGCTACTGCTTCGAGGCGCCGATGCCCGCCGTCGCGAAGCCCCGCACGAGCCGCTACCGCATACTCTGCGACGGCCGCGAGGTGGCCTCGGGGCGCGTCGGCCGCGCGCCGCAGCGGACGCAGACCCCCGCCGACTACGTTGACACGCGCATCGGCACGGCCCACTCGCGCTGGATGATCGCCCCGGGGCCGTGGATGCCCTTCAGCATGGTCAAGATGAGCCCCGACAACCAGAACGCCGGCTGGCAGGCGGGCTACGAGCCCTCGTTCGAAAACATCGGCTGCTTCAGCCACGTCCACGAGTGGACGCTCGCCGGGCTGGGGCTGATGGCCGCGAACGGCGATCTGAAGGTGCGCGTGGGCGACGAGCAGCGGCCCGACGAGGGCTACCGCTCGCGCATCGACAAGCGCACCGAGCGGGCCGGCATCGGCTGCTATGCCGCCGACCTGACCGACTACGGCATCCGCGCCGAGATCACCGCCACCACCCGCTGCGCCCTGAGCCGCTTCACCTTCCCCGCCGACCGCGGCCGGGGGCGCATCCTGCTGGAGTTCCACCCCCAGGCCGAGTACGACTTCCGCCTGCGCGGCGTCGAGGCGCGGCTGGTGGGCGACCGCCGCATCGAGGGGGCGTGCCGCCAGTACTCGCCCGGCGTGTGGAGCCACGACGCCGATCAGGACTACGCCATACACTTCGTCGTGGAGTTCGACCGCCCGATCGCCGCGCTGGGCAGCTGGTGCGACGACAGCATCGAGCACGGCGTGGAGGGTCTGGTCGCGGGTCCCTGCCGCGAGGCGGGGCTCGTCGTCTCGTTCGACCCGGCGGAGGCGCCTGTGGTGCAGGTGCGCTCGGCCATCTCGCCCGTGAGCGTGGCCAACGCCGCCGAGAACCTCGCCGCGGAGCTCGCAGGCCCCTTCGGCTGGGACTTCGAGGCCGTGAAGCAGCACCAGATCGACACCTGGAACGAGCTCTTCGCCCGCGTGGCCGTCCGCACCGACGACCGTCTGGAGAAGGTGCGCTTCTATAATAATATGTACCGCGCGCTGTGCAGCCGCAATACGTGGAGCGACGTCAATGGCGAGTGGGTCTCGACCGACGGCAGCGTGCGGCGCGTGGAGGACCCCGCGCGCGACGTCATGCTGAGTTGCGACGCCTTCTGGAACACCTTCTGGAACCTCAACCCGTTCTGGAACCTCGTGGCGCCCGAGTGGTCGGGCCGCTGGGTGCGCTCGCAGCTGGCGATGTACGACGCCGACGGCTGGCTGGCCAAGGGGCCTGCGGGGCTCAACTATATCCCCGTGATGGTGGCCGAGCACGAGATCCCGCTGATCGTCTCGGCCTGGCAGATGGGCATCCGCGACTTCGACGCGCGGAAGGCGCTGCGCGCCGCGGTGAAGATGCAGACCACCCCCGCCCGCAAGGTGCACAAGGGCTTCGCGGGCAACCGCGATCTGGCCGCCTACATGCGCTACCGCTACGTGCCGAGCGACAAGGGGCGCTTCTCCAACACCATGGAGTACTCGTTCGACGACTGGACGGTGGGGCAGCTGGCGCTGGCGCTGGGCGACGAGGAGACCTACCGCACCTTCGACGAGCGCGGCGGGTGGTGGCGCAACGTCATCAGCGACGAGGGTTACTGCCACCTGCGCGACAGCGAGGGGCGCTGGGCCGAGGGCTTCGACCCCTTCCGCAGCGGCGCCAACCACCACTACGTCGAGGGCAACGCCTGGCAGCTCACCTTCTTCGTGCCGCAGGACGTGCCGGCGCTGGTGGAGAAGATCGGCCGCGAGCGCTTCGTCGATCGGCTGCTGTGGGGCTTCACGCGCGACGAGGCGTGGCGCTACAACGCCCCCAACGACCAGTACTGGGACCACCCCGTGGTGCAGGGCAACCAGCAGTCGATGCACTTCGCCTTCCTGTTCAACTATGCCGGTGCGCCGTGGGAGACCCAGCGCTGGAGCCGCTCGATCCTCGACCGCTACTACGGCGCCGGCGCGGCCAACGCCTATCTGGGCGACGAGGACCAGGGGCAGATGAGCGCCTGGGCGATCCTCGCCTCGCTGGGCCTCTTCCAGATGGACGGCGGGTGCGCCGCCGAGCCCGTGTACGAGATCGCCAGCCCGCTGTTCGAGGAGGTGACGATCGATCTGGGGGGCCGTTACGGCCGCGGCGAGCGCTTCACGATCAAGGCCCCCGGAGCCTCGCGCCGCAACATCTACGTGCAGCGCGCGACGCTCAACGGGCGGCCGCTGAGTTCGTTCCGCTTCCCGGCCTCGGAGCTGCTCCGGGGCGGCGAGCTGGTGGTCGAGATGGGGCCCGAGCCCAACCGGCAGTGGGGCGTGGAGTGATCGCCGCCCCGGCGACGACGAAAAGGGCCGTCCCGTTCGGCGGGACAGCCCTTTGCGCATCGTATGCGGGATGCGTTGTTCGCGGGATGCGTTGTGGTGCGGGTCGTTCGCAGTGCGGACCCTTCGCGGCCTTGCGCCGCTCTACCGCCCCTCGTCGCTCTTGAAGAGGTCGATCTCGCCCCGCTCGACCTTGCCGTGCATGGCCGCCAGCTCGCCCACCGCGGGCGAGATGTATTCGATGGTGTCCGTCACGGCCGACTTGCCCCCCTCGCCCTTGATGCGGTAGAGCATGGCGGCGTAGAGGGCGCGGAAGCAGAGCTCCGTGTCGCTCATGCCGGGGTTGCCCAGCACCTGTCTCAGGCGCGGCAGCTCGGCCTCGAGCCGCGCGTAGGTGGTGCGGTAGTGGGCCCCCACGGGGAGCTTCATCAGCTGCAGGTGCAGGTCGTGGAGGTCCTGGATGAGGTGCAGCGTGTGCTCCAGATGGCCCTTCTCCTCCTTGCCCTCCTGCCGCAGCAGCGAGGCCAGGTCGAGGTACCACATCAGGAAGAGGTGTTTCTGCTCCCCGGCGATGTCGCGGCGCGGCGCGATGAGCGTCGAGTAGATCGCCTCGGGGCTGAACTGCAGCGCCCGCAGCAGGTCCTCCAACTGCCAGAGGTAGAGTATGTATTCGGCGATGTTCTCGCGCCGTTTCTGCTTGGCTATGTCCATCTCAGAACCACTTTTTGGTCTCCTGCCGGTGCTTGAGGAAGTACTGCTGCGACTTGAGCAGGTTGCGCGACTGAAGCACCATGTTCTTGGTTTCGGTCAGTATGGCCAGATAGAGGATCGAGGCCTTGGTGTTGGAGCGGGCCTCGTTCACGCGCGTGAGCTCCGACTTGATCGCCTCGGCGATCGCCTCGAAGAGCTGGTCGCGCATGGTGAGCACCGCCTCGATCTCCGAGAAGTCGCCCTCGCCCAGCATGCGGTTGATGCGGCGGTAGATCGCCTCCACGTCGTCGTTTATGGCCATCAGGTCGCGCGCCTGCTCGGCCGAGAGCCCTTCGTGGCTGTTGTCGATGTGCTCGAAGGCCGGGCGCGTGATGTGCAGCAGCGCCTTGGTCATCTCGTTGAGGTAGTCGACCACCTGCACGTAGTAGTGGGCCGTGTTGACGTCGCCCGACTGCAGCTTCCTGAGCGTGGGCAGGAGCGTGTATTTGCGCTCGCGCGACTGGTAGAAGAGGTCGTTGGCCTCCTTGACCATGTCGCGCAGCACCTTGCGGTTCTCCTTCATCACGGCGATCATCGTGCGGTCGTAGATCTTCGTGGCGCACTCCATCGTGCGGCACACCTCCTCGCGCAGCGAGGCGATGATGTCGACCTGCGTGTCGGCGGTCGAAGCGGCGGCGGGCTCCTCCTCCGGCTTCTCCTTCTTCTTGCCGAACCGGCTGTTGCGGAACATGAGCCAGCCGCAGAGCAGCGTCACCACCACGAAGGCCGGCATGCCGCCGTAGATGAGCACCAGACCCACCAGGAACGAGATGAGGAAGCCGCCGAGCGCCGTGACGAACCACCCGGCCACGACGGTCATCACGCCCGAGATGCGGTAGACGGCGCTCTCGCGGCCCCACGCCTTGTCGGCCAGCGACGAACCCATGGCCACCATGAAGCAGACGTAGGTGGTCGAGAGCGGCAGCTTGAGCGACGTGGCCAGGGCGATGAGCAGCGCCGAGGTGGTGAGGTTGACCGTGGCGCGGATCATGTCGTAGGGGGCGCCGCTGTGCTCCACGTCGGCGTATTCGAAGCGGCGGGCGACCGCCTCGCGCATGCGCTTGGGGAAGATGCGCTCCATGCCGGCGTTGACGTTGAGCGCCGCGCGCACGATCGTGCGCGAGAAGAGCGACGAGCCGTACTGCTCCTGCCCCTCGTCGCCGCCCTGCGACGTGAGCGAGAGCTCGGTCTTCGTCACGCGCACGATGGCGCTCTTCGAGGCCCAGAGGGTGCAGATCATGATGAAGCCCGCCGTGAGCAGGATCGACATGTTGGCCGGCACGTTCTCGGCCAGGGCGCCCATCATCAGCGTCGTGTCGCCGGCCGTGCGGGCGATGTTGTAGGCGTCGAAGCTGGCCACGGGCACGCCGATGAAGTTGACCAGGTCGTTGCCGGCGAAGGCCAGCGCCAGGGCGAAGACGCCCGAGAGGATGGTGATGCGCAGGATGTTGATGCGAAAGCGCTGGACGAAGAAGAGCACCAGCGAGCAGACCGCCCAGCAGGCGCAGAGCGCCGTGAGGAGGTTCTCGTCGATCCACACCACGGCGGCGTTGCCGGCCAGCAGCGACTTGAGCCCCTTGAAGACGGCGAAGTAGACGATCGCCGTGAGCGAGGCGCCGCACCAGAGCGAGCCGTAGCGGCGGAACAGCACCGTATAGCGGAACGAGAAGACGAGGCGCGAGAGGTACATCACGAAGCTGCCGCACGTGAAGGCGATGACTACCGAGAGCAGGATGGCCGACACGACGCCCATGGCGCGCGAGGTGTTGATGTAGTCGCCCAGCGAGGCGATGCCCAGCGCCGGGTCGTTGGAGATCTTGAAGACGGTCACGGCGATGGCCGAGCCCAGCAGACAGAAGATCAGCGACACGGTGGTCGAGGTGGGGAGCCCCAGCGAGTTGTAGAGCCCCAGCAGGATGACGTTGGCGAACATCACGCCCAGATAGAGCATCATCACTTCGTGGAAGGTGAACAGCCCTGGGTTGAACATGCCGCTGCGGGCCACCTCCATCATGCCGCTCGACGTGGCGACGCCGATAAGGATGCCCACCGAGGCGACCGAGAGGATGGTTTTGATCGATGCGGCCTTGGAGCCGAGGGCCGAGCTGAGGAAGTTGACGGCGTCGTTGGTGACGCCCACGAAGAGGCCGGAGATGGCCAGCAGGCCGAGGATGCCGACGATGACGGTGTAGATTTCGCTCATGGATGTGAGTTTGGTGCAACCGGGAAACAAATGTAAGCCAAATATCCCGATCGGAGCCCGCGGCGGCCCATTGTTAACGTTAATTTAACGTAGCGCGCGGCCCGGCGCCCTGCCTTCGCGCCGGCTTCGCGGCCCCTTGCGGCGTTGTTCCGCGCTGCCCGTGCGCCGTTCGGTTCTCCGCTCCGTGCCCCGTTGCCCCTGCTGCTCAGGCCCGCAGCGCCGTTCCGCTCCCGCGGCCTCTCTGCCGCCTCGCCGTTCCTCTGCCCGGCACGCCCGTTCCTCCGGCCCCGCCGCCTCTCCGCCGTCCTCTCCCCTCCCGCACAACAAAAAAGAGAGGCCCGCGCGATGCGGACCTCCCGTCGGGTCGGGGGCTCCCGGCCGTTATTTCTGCTCCGACTGCCAGATGAGCGCCGAGGCGCCGAGGATGGCGGCGTTCTTGTTCTGGATGCCGCTCGGGAGCAGCTTCACCTTGTTCTTGAACACGAAGAGCATGTTCTCCTCCATGTACCACTGCGTGGGCTCGAAGATCAGCTTGCCGGCCTTCGACAGACCGCCGAAGAGGAAGATCGCCTCGGGCGAGGTGACCGTCACCACGTCGGCCAGCGCGCGGCCCAGCATCTCGCCCGTCACGCGGAAGCACTCCAGCGCGATGGGGTCGCCCTGCTCGGCGGCGGCCGAGATCATCGAGGCGTCGAAGTCGTTGTAGGCGATGTCGCGCAGCTTGCTCGGGGCGGTCATGCGGGCCATCAGCTCGAAGGCCGTGCGCTTGATGCCCGTGGCCGAGACGTAGGTCTCCAGGCATCCGCGGCGGCCGCAGCCGCACTCGCGGCCGTTGCGCTCGACGATCACGTGGCCCAGCTCGCCGGCGAAGCCGTCGTGGCCGTAGATCATCTCGCCGTTGGAGACGAAGCCCGAGCCGAGGCCCGTGCCGAGCGTCACCATGGCGAAGTCGCGCATCCCCTTGGCGTTGCCGTAGACCATCTCGCCGATCGTGGCGGCGTTGGCGTCGTTGGTCACCAGCGTCTTCACCCCGCCGAAGCACTGCGAGATGTCGGCCGCCAGGCGGAAGATGCGGCGGTTGTCGTCGGTGTCGGTCTCGTCGGGCGCGAACTTCCAGAGGTTGGCGGGCATCTCCACGGTGCCCTGGTGGAAGTTGGCGTTGGGGGCGCCGATGCCGATGCCCGCCAGTTCGTAGTCGAACGAGAGGCTGTCGGCCAGCGCGCGCATCGACGAGCAGAGGTCGGCGATGTAGGCGGGATAGTCGGTGACGTAGGGGTATTTCTTGGTCGAGATGACCGATTCGGCGTAGAGGTCTCCGTTTTCGTCGACCAGACCGAAGGCGGTGTTGATGCCGCCGATGTCCACGCCGATGGCGAGTTTTTTCATGATGCGAGCGGTTTTTTAAGTTGATTTCTGTTTTCAAAGTTAGCGCAAAATTCGGCTACTCCAAACTTTTTTTTTACTTTTGACTCGCCTAAGGCGCCCCGAGGCGCCCAAACGACACAATCAGACATGCGAAATTCAGATCAACTGCTCGCTTCGTTCGAGAATTACCTGGCTCAAACCGAATTTCCGGCCGACCCCGAACTGCTCTACGCCCCCATCGCCTACTCGCTCTCGGGGGGCGGCAAGCGGATCCGCCCCCTGCTGCTGCTGCTCGCCGCGGGGCTCTTCGCCGACGACGCGCCGGGCGCCCTGCCCGCGGCCGCGGCCGTGGAGGTGTTCCACAACTTCACGCTGCTGCACGACGACATCATGGACAACGCCGCCGTGCGGCGCGGCAAGCCCTCGGTCTACGCCCGCTGGGGGCAGAACGTGGCCATCCTCTCGGGCGACGCGATGATGATCTCGGCCTACAGGCTGCTCGGCGGCGTCCCGGCGCCGCTGCTGCCCCGCGTGCTGGAGGTCTTCAACGCCATGGCGCTCGAGGTGTGCGAGGGGCAGCAGTACGACATGGACTTCGAGAGCCGGGCCAAGGTCTCGGTGGTCGACTACATGCACATGATCGAGCTCAAGACCTCGGCGCTGCTGGCCGGACCCACGGTCATCGGCGCCCTGGTGGGCGGCGCGCCGGAGGAGGACTGCCGCCTGCTGCGCCGCTTCGCCGTGGAGCTGGGCCTGGCGTTCCAGCTGCAGGACGACCTGCTCGACAGCTACGGCGACGAGCGGCTGGGCAAGGCCATCGGCGGCGACATCCTCGAGGGCAAGCAGACCTACCTGATGGTCACGGCCATGAGCCGCGCCGACGAGGCGGGGCGCGAGGTGCTGCGCCGCACCCACCGCGACGAGTCGCTCACCGACGCCGGGAAGATCGCCGCCGTCAAGGCGCTCTACGACCGCCTCGATATACCGCGCCTTACCGAGCAGCAGATCCGCCTGCGCTTCGACCGCGCGCTCGCCACGCTCGACTCGCTTTCGGTCGACGCGGCCCGCACGGCGCCGCTGCGCGACTTCGCCGCGGGTCTCATGGGCCGCAACCGCTGATCGCGCCATGGCGGCGCTGCGGCGCTGCTGCTGGGCGGGGTCGCCGCGCGTTCGGGGAGCGATCCGCTCTGCTGCCTGCTCGAGGGCGCCACGTGCGCGGGCGGCACGCTCTATTACGACACGCTGTGGCTCGTGGCCGACGACCCCGACCTGCGCCGGGCCGCACGCGACGAGGAGGCGCGCTGTTGGCGGATTTTTACCGATTGAATATGAAACGTTCCGACATAGAGATCATGGCCCCCGTGGGCTGTTACGAATCGCTCGCCGCAGCGATCCGCTCGGGTGCCGACGCCGTATATTTCGGCGTGGGGCGCCTCAACATGCGTTCGGCCTCGGCGGCCAACTTCACGCTCGACGACCTGGGCCGCATCGCCCGCATCGCCCGCCGGGCGGGTGTGCGCGCCTATCTGACGGTCAACACCATCGTCTACGAGGACGAGCTGCTCGCCGTGCACGAGGTGCTCGACCGCGCGCTGGAGGAGGGCGTCGACGCCGTGATCGCCTCCGACATGGCGGCCATCCTCTACGCCCGCCGCATCGGCCTCACGGTCCACATCTCCACCCAGTGCAACATCTCCAACTCGGAGGCGGTGCGCTTCTACGCGCAGTGGGCCGACACGGTGGTGCTGGCGCGCGAGCTATCGCTCGAGCAGGTGGCGGCGATCCGCCGCGAGATCGACGGCAACGACATCTGCGGCCCCTCGGGCGAGCGGGTGCGCATCGAGATGTTCGCCCACGGGGCGCTCTGCATGTCGATCTCGGGCAAGTGCTATCTTTCGCTCTACGAGACGGGCTGCTCGGCCAACCGGGGCGCCTGCCGCCAGCTGTGCCGCCGCAAATACACGGTCCGCGACCGCGAGACGGGCGCCGAGCTCGACGTCGACGGCCGCTACGTGCTTTCGCCCAAGGACCTCTGCACCGTCGACTTCCTCGACCGCATGATCGCCTCGGGCGTCGGCGTGCTCAAGATCGAGGGCCGCGCGCGCGGCGCCGAGTACGTGCAGCGCGTGGTGGCCTGCTACGACGAGGCGCTGCGGGCCATCGAGGCGGGCACCTACACTCCCGGGTTGGCCGCCGGGCTCAAGGAGCGGCTGGCGACGGTCTTCAACCGCGGTTTCTGGGAGGGCTACTACGCCGGCCGCCCGGTGGTGGAGCACAGCCCCGCCTACGGGTCGTCGGCCACGCGCCGCAAGGTCTACGTGGGCAAGGTGGTGAACTTCTACCGCAAGATCTCGGTGGCCGAGGTGGCCGTCGAGGCGGCGCCCCTGGCCGTGGGCGAGGAGATCTTCTTCATGGGCCCCACCACGGGCGTGGCCGAGCAGCGACTCGGCGAGCTGCACGGGCCCGACGGCGCACCGGTCGGGGAGGCGGTGCAGGGGCAGTTGTGCGCCGTCCGCACCCCCGGCGTCATCCGCCGCGGCGACAAGCTCTACAAGTTCGTCGACGCCGACGCCGCGCAATAGGCCGGGGGCCTGGTTGCGGCGGGGGCTGCCGGTCGCTGCCGCTGCTTTTCATGCCGGGATGGGTCTTTGCCGCTGCTTTTCTCGCTGGGGCGGGGTGTTCTGCCGGTCGTCGCCGCTGCCTCCCGTGCCGGGCAGGCATTCGGGCTGTCTCCTGCCCGGCTGTCTTCTGCTGCGCCTCGGGCTTCTCTCGGTCTCTCTTCTGCCGCGCTCCGGGATTCTCTCGTATCTGTGTTCGTCTCCGGCCCCCTCGTTCGCGCGCCTTTTCCGGGCTCCGGGGCGCCCTTGCCGCTTCCGCATCGCCGCCTCCCGCTGCGTGCCTCCCGCTGCGTGCCTCCAGTCGCGTGCCTCCGCCATCCGCTCCCGGCACGCTCCCGGCACGCTCCCGGCACGAGCCCGCCCGCCGCGCCCGTGTCCTGCCGTGTTTCGCCGTGTCCTGCCTCCCGCCTCTGCCCCGCCGCAGGGCCGGTTGCAGGGTGCTTCTCGGCGGCGTTGTCGGTATAACGAGTGATTTTTATCGAAAAACAACAATTTTCTGTTGTTTTTCGAATTTTTATCTCTATATTTGTATTGCCGAAACGAAACGGCACGGAATATGGACCTTTACCCTGCGACCAACCAACTCACAACCGTTTAAAATAAAAAGTTCACCGGGGTCCCTCGCTGCGGGAGCGCTTACCCTTCCGCAGCGGGGGATCCTTTCATAGTTGTGTGGCACGGGCCCGGAGCGATCCGGGTCCGTGCTGTTTTTCGACCCGGCCGCTATCGCCATAGCCATCCGATGAAAAAGGCCCGAAGGAACACTCCTTCGGGCCTTTGCATTGCGTGGTCGTCCGTCCCTACCGCGGGATCATCGTGAAGCCCCAGCGGTACTCGCGGTCGGCAGGCAGCATGTGCCACGGCTCGGGCTGCGAGCCCCAGCTGTCGTAGCCGCCCACGCCGCGCTGGCGCAGGTCGAGGCACACCTCCACGAAGTCGCGCGGGGCGATGTCGTTGATGTGGGTGCGTCGCCGCGCCGAGTTGCGGGCCTCGGCCTCGTCGTGCTTCTTCTGCTCGGGCGTCAGGTTGCGCCACTGGTAGGGGCGCGAGGTGCACTCCTCGCTGTCGAAGTCCTCCACGCTGTTGCGCAGGGCGTTGAACTCCATCGTGCTGTCGGCGCGCACCTCCAGGCCGCGGCCGCGCGGCGCGTCGAAGCGCACCCAGCGCACGTCGGTACGGTGGCCGTTCTCCTGCGGACGCACGTAGGGGAAGTACATCTCGGAGGCGGTGGTCGCGTAGCGGCCGACCATCGAGCCGGTGTTGCGGTCCTGGTAGTTCTCCTCGGGACCGCGGCCGTAGTACTCCACGCGCTCCATCGAGGCGGGCAGGCGGAAGCGCAGGCCGATGCGCGGCACGTCGAGCTTCGAGCGGTCGGCGCGGCCCTCGCTGCCGGGGGTGTAGGTGGCCGTGCGCTCGTCGTCGGAGATGCCCGCCTCGGCGGCGCGGCTCTGGGTGGGGGTGAAGCGCACCCGGGCCTCCACCACGCCCGAGGGCCATACGGTGTAGTCGGTGTAGTAGCCGTTGCCCGAGGGGAGGTCGTAGGCCACCGAGAGGCGCACGGCGTCGCCCTCGGCCGCGGTCTCGGCCTTCGCGACGCGGAAGTCGCGGCTGGCCTCCTTCCACACCTGCAGGCGGCGCGGCAGGCCGCAGCCGTAGTCGTTGTCCGTAGGACCGCGCCAGAAGTTGGGCTGCAGGCCGAAGCCCTCGTCGAAGTACTCCACCCCGTTGACGCGGTAGGAGACGACGGTGCCCGACTGGCGGTCGAAGACGAAGCGCACGCGCGACGAGGCGATCTCGATCCGTCCGTCCGTCTCGCTCGCCTTGAGCGCCGGACCCTTGCGCGAGAAGGCCTTCAGTGCGGGCGCGCCCCCGAGGGGCAGCTGTCCGGCGGCGATCTCGAAGCCTGCGGGGCGGCAGCCGTCGGCCTGCACGAGCGTCACGGAGAGGTCGGCCAGGTACTCGCCCGGCGCGGCCATGTCGGCCGGCGAGAAGGTCTCGTAGATGCCCGACTCCTGGGGCGCGAGGCGCACGTCGAGCGTCTTCTCCCTGACCTTGGCGCCGTCGCGCATGAGGCGGCAGACGAAGCGGAAGCGCCCGTCGGCAGGGGTGAAGTAGTGGCGGTTGGTGATCCGGATGCGCCCCTCGCCCGCGGGCTCGAAGCCGAACTCCTGGTGGGCGTACTTGATCTCGGCCATGGCCGGGTGGGGCCGGCGGTCGGGGTTGACCACGCCGTTGCAGCAGAAGTTGCCGTCGGAGGGGGTATACTCGTCGCCGAAGTCGCCGCCGTAGGCCCAGAAGGGGCGCCCCTCGGCGTCGTGCGTCAGCAGACCCTGGTCGACCCAGTCCCAGATGAAGCCGCCCTGCATGTTGGGATAGGCGTAGATCGCATCCCACTGCCCGACGAAGTTGCCCGTCGAGTTACCCATGGCGTGGGCGTACTCCGAGGGGGCTACGGGGCGGTCGCTGCCGCGGCGGCCGATCGCCGCGAGCCATGCGGCGCCGGGGTACTGCGGCACGTACATGTCGGAGTTCCACTCCCACTGCGCTCGCTCGTAGTTGACCGGGCGGTCCATCAGCCCGCGGTCGGCCTCTTTCACATAGAGATAGGTCTGGTAGAAGTTGTAGCCGTTGCCCGCCTCGTTGCCCAGCGACCAGAGGGTCACGCAGGGGTAGTTCTTGTTGCGCTCGAACATGTTGCGCGTGCGGTCCATGTGGGCGGCCAGCCACTCGGGATTGTTGCCCAGCGAGCCGCCGCGGCGCAGGTCGTAGTACATGCCGTGCGACTCGATGTTGGCCTCGTCGTAGACGTAGATGCCGTACTCGTCGCACAGCTCGTAGAAGCGGCGGTCCTGCGGGTAGTGGCACAGACGCACGGCGTTGAAGTTGTGGCGCTTCATCAGCTCGAAGTCGCGGCGCATGAGCTCCTCGTCGACGTAGTGGCCCGTGCGCTCGTTGTGCTCGTGCACGTTCACGCCCTTGAACTTCACGGGCTGTCCGTTGACCAGCAGCACGCGGTAGGGTTCGCCGTTCTCCGAGCGCTCCTCCAGCTCGGCCATCTCGATGCGGCGGAAGCCCACGTGGTAGGGGATCACCTCCGTGGTGCGGTCGCCCTCCTTGAGCGTCAGCAGCACGCGGTAGAGGTTGGGCGCCTCGGAGCTCCACGTCGCCACGTCGGCGAGGGTCTCGCTGAAGCTCAGCTTCGCGCACTGGCCCGGGGCGACCGTCGCCCGCTCGCTGCCCGAGGCCACGCAGCGGCCCGAGGCGTCGAGGAGCTCGTAGCCGAGCTCCGGCGTCGCGGCCTGCGTGCCGTTGTTGCACACCTCGGCCTCGAGACCGAAGATGCCGTTGCGGTAGCTGTCGTCGAGCGTCGAGCGCAGGCGGAAGTCGCGCACGGCCACCTTGGGCTGCGACCAGAGGAAGACGTCGCGCTCGATGCCGCTGATGCGCCAGAAGTCCTGGCACTCCAGATACGACCCCGTGCTGTAGCGGTAGATCACGAGCGTCAGCTGGTTCTCGCCCTCCTGCAGGTAGTCGTCGAGGAGGTACTCGGCGGGGTTCTTCGCATCCTCGTTGTAGCCCACCTCGCGGCCGTTGACGAAGACGTAGACGCCCGACTTGGCGCCGGCCAGGTGGAGGTAGACGTTGCGCCCGGCCCACTCGGCGGGAACCTCGAAGGTGCGGCGGTAGACGCCCGCGGGCATCGCCTCGGGCAGCTGGGGCGGCTGCGGCTTGTAGGTGCGGAAGTCGTACTGGTGGTTGGTGTAGATGGCCGTGCCGAAGCCCTGCGGCTCCCAGTTGCCCGGCACGCGGATGTCGGCCCACGAGGCGTCGTCGAGCGCGGGCGACGCGGCGTCGGCGGGCAGCGTGCGGCAGTCGTCGGTGTAGAGGAACTTCCACGTGCCGTTGAGCAGGCGGTAGAAGTCGCTCAGCTCGTAGCGCTGCGTGAGCGCCGCCGCGCGGTCGGGGTAGGTCATGAAGGCCGTGCGGGCCGGAACTTTGTTCACCGACACGACCTGCGGGTCGAGGCGGTAGGAGGCCGTGGGCCGGTCGGCGGGCACTGCGGCAGCGAGGGGCAGAGCCCCCGCCAGCCACAGCGTCGCGAGAATAAGGTTGCGTTTCATCGTCGATAGTTAGGGTTTGTTCTCTGTCGGGGCCTCCGCTGCGGCTGTGCGCCGCGGCCCGCGCGGAGGGGCGGGGATGCGCCGGGGATTACTCCCACTGGTAGTGGCGCACCCAGTCGATCTCCATCTCCACGGGGAGGTCCGCAGGGTCGACCTTGCCGACCCACGAGCCGCCCAGCTGCATGTCGAGCATCAGGAACCAGGGGCGGCAGAAGGGGAACTGCCCCTCGCGGTCGGTCTCGATGCGCGGGTAGGCGAAGGTGCGGCGGCCGTTGATGTGGAAGACGAGGCTGTCGGGCCAGAAGTCGACGCCGTAGACGTTGAACGCGTCGGGGTCGATGGGACCGGTGCCGCCGTGGGGCGGGTCGTTCTTGATGCCCAGGCCGCCGCCGAACTCCGACGAGTAGTAGGAGTGGGTGGTCTGGTAGGCGAACGTGTCGAAGTTGAGGCGCTCCATGATGTCGATCTCGCCGCAGCGGGGCCAGCCCTCGTGCTCCTCGTCGAAGGGCATGAGCCAGAAGGCGGGCCAGGCGCCGCGCGCGCCCTGCAGCTTGGCGCGGATCTCGATGCGGCCGCCGTCGAAGGCGTGCTTGCCGCGCGTCTCCACGCCGCCGGTCAGGTAGGCGGCCGTGTCCGCCGCGCGGTCGTCGTTGACGATGCCGCGCAGGACGAGCCGGCCGTCGCGCAGCGCGAAGCAGCGGTCGTCCGACGAGTGGTAGTTGTTCCAGTCGGCCGTGCCGCGCGGAATGCGGCTCCAGATCGCCGGGTCGAGGCTTTCGCCGTCGAACTCCTCCTCCCAGACCAGCTTCCAGCCGGGTTCGGAGCGGTGGGTGCAGGCGGCCATGAGCGCGAGAAGGGTCAGCAGCAGAGCGAATCGTTTCATCGGGTTTTCGGGGTTTTATGGGTGAATAATCGCCCAAATGTAGCAAAAAAACGGCAGACATCCCGCGATTTTCCCGTTTATTGAGCCGCCGGAGGTCCGATCGGGCGCTCTTCGGCCGTTTTTCGCCGGCTCTGTGAGCCGGCAAGTCAAAAGTGAGAAGTAAAAAGTGATAAGTGGGGTTGCGCGGTACCGAATAATAGTCCGTCGGCAACTTTCGTTTTCAACTTTCAATTTTCCATTTTCAATTTGTACTCGGGCGCAGCCAGCGAGGACCGCGGCTCTGTCAGGAGTTGCGGGCCTTCGCCCGGGGTGGCTGCGGCCCGCCGGTTCAGCCGGGGCAAGTAAAAAGTTGCGGCCGTAGGCCGCGCAGCCCGTAGCCACCCCCGGCGGAGGGCTGCTCTGTCGGCTACGCCTCGATCACCCCTCCGCTGGCTACGGCCTGCCGGCCTCTGGCCATCCTTTCGCGCACAAGTTCCCTTTGCCGGCTGGGGCGGTCGCGCCAAGGGCGCGAGCCGGCAAAGGGTCGAAGCCAGAGGCTTCGATAGTCATCTCTGAATCGTGTAGCGCCAGCTGCGCGGGCCGCAGCCTCCGGCGGCGGAGGCCCGCAACTCCTGACAGAGCCGCGGTCCTCGCTGGCTGCGCCCGAGTACAAATTGAAAATGGAAAGTGGAAAATTGAAAATAAGGAGCGACAGCAAGGCCATTATTCTTTGTTCATTATTCATTGCAGCGCCAGCTGCGCAGCCCGCAGCCACCCCGGGCGGAGGGCTGCTCTCTTCGCTCGCAAGCCCGTCCGCTGGCTGCGGGCTATTGCAAGGCACCATATTGCTTGCGAATCGGCGGCCGGAGGCCGGCGGGCCGCAGCCACTCCCGGCGAAGGCCCGCAAACCCCTCGATTTTCAATTTTCCACTTTCAACTTTCAATTTGCGGTAGGTTGCTTCTGCCCCCGACTTTGCGTACCTTTGGCTCCGCCGAAGGTACTTCGGTCTCGGCAGAACCAACCTGTGTTTGCTTCTGCTCTCGACTTTGCGTACCTTTGCCCTCCGAAACCATCCGACCGCATGTCCTCTGCAACCCACACCGACGGCCTGCCCCTGCCGCGCCGCCTGGGCGCCATCCTCGCCGTAGCGTTCGGCGTGGGGCTCTCGGTGCTCGACGCCACGGTGGTGGGTGTGGCTCTGCCGACCCTCTCGCGCGACCTGGCCGTCTCGTCGGCCGACTCGATCTGGATCGTCAACGCCTACCAGCTGGCCACCGTCGTGGCCCTGCTCCCCCTCTCGGCGCTGGGCGACAGCCTCGGCTACCGCCGCATCTACGTCGCCGGTCTGGCCCTCTTCACCCTCGCTTCGGCCCTCTGCGCCCTGGCCGGCACCTATCCGCTGCTGGTCGCCGGGCGCGTGCTCCAGGGCTTCGGTGCCGCGGCCGTCACGTCGGTCAATACCACCCTCATCCGCATCATCTACCCCCGTGCGCAGCTCGGCCGCGGCATGGGCATCAACGCCACGGTGGTGGCCGTCTCGTCGGTGGCCGGGCCCACGGTGGCCGGGGCGCTGCTCGCCGTGGGCGACTGGCCGTGGCTCTTCGCCGTCAACCTGCCCATCGGCATCGCGGCCTTCGCGCTCGCCCGCCGCTTCCTGCCCGATAACCCCGAGCCATGCGCGGGCCGCAGCTTCCGCTGGCGCGACGCGGCGCTCAACGCCCTCACCTTCGGCTGCCTGATGGCATCGGTCGAGGGCTTTTCCCACGGCGCCGACCGTCGGTGGGTCGCCGCGGGGCTCGCCGTGGCCGTCGCTGTGGGGTGGCGCTTCGTGCGCTGCCAGCTGCGCGCCGAGCGGCCGCTGCTGCCCTTCGACCTGATGCGCATACCCCTCTTCTCGGTCTCGATCCTCACCTCCGTCTGCTCCTACTTCGCCCAGATGCTGGCCATGGTCGCCCTGCCCTTCTACTTCCAGCACGAGTGCGGCTACGACGCCTGCCGCACGGGCCTGCTCCTCACGGCGTGGCCCGCCGTGATCGTCGTCGCGGCGCCGGTGGCCGGGTCGCTGGTCGGCCGCATCCACGCGGGGCTGCTGGGCGGCGCGGGGCTCGCCGCGATGGCCGCGGGTCTGCTGGCGCTGGCGCTGCTGCCCGACAATCCGGCGACGGGGGCGATCGTCTGGCGCCTCATGCTCTGCGGCGTGGGCTTCGCGCTGTTCCAGTCGCCCAACAACAGCCTGCTGATCGCCTCGGCGCCCCAGCATCGGAGCGGCAGCGCCAGCGGCATGCTCGCCACGGCGCGCCTGGTGGGGCAGACGGCCGGCGCGGGGGCGATGGCGCTGCTCTTCCACCTGGCCCCCGAGGCCCCCACGCGCGCGGCGCTCCTGCTCTCCTGCCTCTGCGCCGCGGCGGGGTCGCTCACGGGCTTCTCGCGCCTCTCGCTCCCGCTGCCCGAGGCCCTGCGGCGGCGGGCGTAAAAATCGGGAGCCCGGGGTGGCGTGCGAGCGAAATTTTCGCTATCTTTACTGCATCTAAAACCTTACGCCATGTTTTCTGCATCCACCTACCAGGCGCGCCGCCGCGAGCTGTGCGCCCGCATCGGACGGGGGCTGATCCTGCTGCCGGGCAACCCCCTCACGCCGAACAACTACCCCAATAACGCCTACGCATTCCGCCAGGATTCGTCGTTCCGCTACTACTTCGGGCTCAACGTCCCCTCGGTCGCGGGCCTCATCGACGCCGAGACGGGCGAGGCGGAGCTCTACGGCGACGACTTCACGGTGGAGGACATCGTCTGGACGGGTCCCCAGCCCACGCTCGCCGAGCTGGGCGCCGGGGCGGGCGTCGCGGCGACCTTCCCCTCGGCCGCTCTGGCCGACCGCCTGCGCCGCGCCATCGCGTTGGGCCGCCGCGTCCATTACCTGCCGCCCTACCGCGGCGAGACGAAGCTCCGGCTCGCCGAGCTGCTGGGCATCGCCCCCTCGATGCTCCACGACCGCAAGTCGGTGGACCTGATGCTGGCCGTGGCCGAGATGCGCGAGGTGAAGAGCGCCGAGGAGATCGAGGCCATGGAGCGCGCCTTCGAGATCGGCTGCCGGATGCACACCACCGCCATGCGCATGTGCCGTCCGGGCGTGGTCGAGCGCCAGATCGCCGGTGCGATCGAGGGCATCGCCAAGGCCGAGGGGCAGGGGCTGTCGTTCCCCTCGATCGTCTCGCAGCACGGCGAGACGCTGCACAACCTCAACGCCGACGGCGTCCTCAGCGAGGGGCGCCTGCTGCTCTGCGACGCCGGTGCCGAGAGCCTCGAGGGCTACTGCTCCGACCACACGCGCACCTACCCCGTGAGCGGTCGCTTCACGTCGTTGCAGCGCCAGATGTATGAGATCGTGCTGGAGGCCCACGACCGTGTGGCACGAATCGTGAAGCCCCACATGATGTATACCGAGGTGCACCGCACGGCCTACCTCGCGCTGGCCGAGGGTTTGGTCGGCGCCGGGCTGCTCAAGGGCACGGCGGAGGCGGCCGTCGAGGCGGGGGCCCTCGCGCTCTTCATGCCCCACGGGCTGGGTCACGGCCTGGGCATGGATGTCCACGACTGCGAGGCGATGGGCGAGCGTTCGTTCGACTTCTCGCAGATCGCCGAGCGCGCCGCCGCGTCGGGCAGCTGCATCCACCGCGCCACGTGGCGGCTGCGTCCGGGCACGGTGCTCACCGACGAGCCGGGTCTCTACTTCATTCCGGCGCTCATCGACAAGTGCCGCGCCGAGGGGCTCTACCGGGGCATCGTCGACTACGATGCGCTCGACGCCTTCCGCGACTTCGGCGGCATCCGCATCGAGGACGACCTGCTGGTCACCGACGAGGGCAACCGCATGCTGGGCGAGGGCCGCATCCCCGTCACGGTCGACGAGCTGGAGGCGGTCGTGGGGCGCGACTGAGGCGTTAAGTAAAAAGTAAAAACTAAAAAGTGATAAGTATCGGCCGGAGAGTTGCAGCTGCTCCGAACGGCCCGAGGATTTGTGTTATCGGCCCGTCGAGCTGTGCCCCAGGTCTTTAGTTGGGTCTTGGCTGTTGTCGCTTTCACTTTTTACTTTTCACTTCTCACTTTTGACTTAAAAACTTTTGCATATGACGACTAAAACCAAATGGATTATCGGCGGCGCGCTGACGCTCATCGCGCTGCTGCTCATCGTGATCTTCTCGAAGAACGTCTGGAACTGGTTCGAGAACATGCTGGTCGACCTGCTCATCTACCTGATCGTCTTCGGCGCCGGATGGCTGCTGGGTCGCTTCGGCGGGCGGTCGAAACGCGACGCGAAATGACGCTGCGCACTTCGGGGCTTCCCAACCCCCGCATCGGCGTGGCCGATGCGCTGCGGGGCCTCGCCGTCGCGGGCATCATCCTCATCCACTCGTGCGAGCATTTCAACCTCTACTGGTCGGGCATGTCGTTCGACCGCGCGCTGGTCGAGGGGTGGGAGCAGCCCGTCACCGACTTCGCCTGGTGGCTCTTCGCCGGCAAGATGTACACCGTCTTCGCCCTGCTGTTCGGTCTGAGCTTCTACGTGCAGAGCGACAACCAGGCGCAGCGCGGGCGCGACTTCGCATGGCGCTTTACGTGGCGCATGGTGCTGCTGTTCGCCATCGGTATGGTCAATACGGCCATCTACAACGGCGACGTGCTGGTGCTCTACTCGATGCTGGGGCTGCTGCTGCCGTGGCTGGGGCGCCTCCCCGACCGCTGGCTGTGGGGCCTCTTCGCCGTGCTGGCGCTGCAACCGATCGAGTGGGCGCAGCTCGCGACCGGCTGCCGGCTCTATGTCGACGCCGGGGCGTGGGAGGCCGCTGCCTTCCCGGCGTTCACCGACGGCGGGCTGGGCGACACGCTGTGGGCCAGCCTCCGCTACGGTCAGCCCATCACCCTGGCATGGTACCTCAACAACGGCCGCGTGACGCAGACGCTCGCACTCTTCGTGCTGGGCCTCCTGCTCGGACGCCGGCGCCTCTTCTACGACGAACCGGGCAACCGGCGCGTGTGGGGTCGTGTGCTGGCAGGCAGCCTGCTCATGGCGGCGCTGCTCTTCCGCGGCTTCGGCGAGTGGGGCACGCCCCTGCGCGTGATGACCGCCGCGTGGTACAACCTCGCGCAGACGATGGTCGTGGTCTCGTCGGCGGTGCTGCTCTGGTACGCCTTCGCCGGGTTCCGCCGCCTCTTCGGCCGGCTTGCCACGATCGGTCGCATGAGCCTGACGAACTACCTGCTGCAATCGATTCTGGGCACCTTCGTCTTCTACAACTGGGGTCTGGGACTCTACCGTGAGGTGGGCGTCGTCTACGCGCTGCTGTGCGGCGTCGGGATCGTCGCGGTGCAGTATCTCTTCTCGCGCTGGTGGCTCGGCCGCTTCTCCCACGGTCCGGTCGAGTGGCTGTGGAAGCGGCTCACGTGGATCGGGGCGAAAAATGGATAAAGGAGAAGAGGGGCGCGGCGACGCGGCCCCTCTTTTTTTTGTGGGGCGGCGGCTTTGCCGGCTCTGCGAGCCGGGCAAGTCAAAAGTGAGAAGTAATAAGTAAAAAGTTTCGGCCGCAGCCCGTAGCCACCCCCGGCGGAGGGCTGCTCGTTTCGCTCGCAGGACCCTCCGCTGGCTACGGTCTGCAATTCAAGGCGGTGCGCGCTCAATTCACAATTACAGGTGAGCGCCCGGCTAAGAGCCGGATTCTTTCTATTTTCGGGCGGCAGCCAGCGAAGACCGCGGCTCTGCCAAGAGTTGCGGGCCTTCGCCGCCGATGGCTGCGGCCCGCCGGCCTGCGGCCGATATTTTGCAAACGATCTGGCGCCTTGCGGCAGCCCTCCGCCGGGGGCTACGGGCTGCAATGAATAATGCCGGGCTTTCCCATTATTCATTGTTCATTGCCGCGGGCCGCCGCCTGCGACCCGAAGCCCCTCCCCATATATTTAAGGTGTCGCCCCGCGCGGCGCAAAAAAGCCGGCCGAATACTTGTTTGTCCCGAAAAATTCGTATATTTATAGTCGGCTACCGGCCAACCTCCGGCAGCTCTACCGAAAACACCTAAAACTTCACGGATATGAAAAACTATTCAGCCAAGGAGATCAAGAACATCGTTCTGATCGGCGCGCCGGGTACGGGCAAGACGACCCTGGCCGAGGCGATGGCCTTCGAGGGCAAGGTCATCGACCGCCGGGGCTCCATCGAGAACAACAACACCCTGTCGGACAACACCGACATCGAGCACGAATACAAGCGATCGATCTACTCGACGATCCTCTTCACCGAGTTCATGGACCGCAAGCTCAACATCATCGACTGCCCCGGTTCGGACGACTTCTGCGGCAGCCTCTTCTCGGCCTTCAAGGTGGGCGACGTGGGGGTCTTCGTCTTCAACGCCCAGAACGGCTGGGAGGTCGGCAGCGAGATCCAGGCCCGCTACGCACGCCTGCTCAAGAAGCCCGTCATCGCCGTCGTCAACCAGCTCGACGCCGACAAGGCGTCGTTCGAGGCGACCCTCGAGTCGATCCGGGCCTCGTCGCGCGTCAAGCCCGTCGTCGTGCAGTATCCCGTCAACCAGGGTGCGGGCTTCGACTCGTTCATCGACGTGCTGATGATGAAGATGTACCGCTTCAAGGACCACGACGGCCATCGCGAGGAGCTGGAGATCCCGGCCGAGGAGATGGAGCGCGCCATGGAGCTCAACAAGGAGCTGGTGGAGATGGCCGCCGAGCACGACGAGCAGCTCATGGAGCTCTACTTCGACAAGGGAACCCTCACGCAGGACGACATCCGCGCCGGTCTGAAGATCGGTCTGGCCAACCGCGAGGTGATGCCCGTCTTCTGCTGCTCGGGCAAGCGCGACATCGGCACCAAGCGCCTGATGGAGTTCATCATCAACGTCGCTCCGGGTCCGCTCAAGGCGCCCAAGTTCCTCACGGCCGAGGGCGAGGAGGTGGCCGCCGACGCCGAGGCTCCGGCCGTGGCCTTCGTATTCAAGAGCCAGCTGGAGCAGCACATCGGCGAGATCACCTACTTCCGCGTCGTCCGCGGCCGCATCGCCGAGGGCACGGAGCTGGTCAACAGCCGCACGGGCAACAAGGAGAAGCTCTCGCAGCTCTTCGCCGTGGCGGGCAAGAACCGCATCAAGGTGACGGAGCTCTCGGCCGGCGACATCGGCTGCACGGTGAAGCTCAAGGGTACGCGCACCAACGACACGCTGGCCGCTCCGGGCACGCCCGTGGCCGTCGAGCCGATCCTCTTCCCCGAACCGCGCTACCGCGCCGCCGTCAAGTGCAGGGAGCAGGGCGACGAGGAGAAGCTGGGCAAGCTGCTGGGCGACGCCAAGTACGAGGATCCCACGATCCTGGTCGAGTATTCGAAGGAGCTCAAGCAGACCATCGTCCAGGGACAGGGCGAACACCACCTCAACATCCTGCGCTCGCGCATCCAGGGCGAGAGCAAGATCCAGTTCGAGTACATCGCGCCGAAGATCCCCTACCGCGAGACCATCACCAAGGTCGCGCAGGCCGACTACCGCCACAAGAAGCAGTCGGGCGGCGCCGGCCAGTTCGGCGAGGTGCACATGATCGTCGAGCCCTACTCGGAGGGGATGCCCGAGCCGAAGAACTACAAGGTCCCCGGCAAGGGAGACATGGTGCTCAACGTCAAGACCAAGGAGGAGTACGACCTGCCGTGGGGCGGCAAGCTGCTCTTCTACTCGGCGATCGTCGGCGGCGCCATCGACGCCCGCTTCATGCCCGCCATCCTCAAGGGCATCATGGAGAAGATGGATCAGGGCCCGCTCACGGGCTCCTACGCCCGCGACATCCGCGTGGTGATCTACGATGGCAAGATGCACCCGGTGGATTCGAACGAGATCTCGTTCAAGCTCGCCGCGCGCAACGCCTTCAAGGAGGCCTTCCGTCAGGCCGGGCCCAAGATCATGGAGCCGATCTACTCGGTCGAGGTGCTCGTGCCGAGCGACTACATGGGCGCCGTGATGTCGGATCTGCAGAACCGCCGCGCGATGATCGCCGGCATGGAGTCGGACAAGGGCTTCGACCGCCTCAACGCGCTGGTGCCGCTGGCCGAGCTCTACCGCTACTCGACGACCCTCTCGTCGCTCACCTCCGGGTCGGCGACCTACACCATGAAGTTCTCCTCCTACGAGCAGGTGCCCGCCGACGTGCAGGAGAAGCTGCTCAAGGCCTACTCCGATACCGACGAGGAGTAGTCCCCGTCCCCGGTTTTCGTTTGCGCAGGGGCTCCCTACAGAGGGGGCTCCTGCTTCTTTCTTCAAAGAAAGAACAGGCGGTTTTCGGCTCGCAGAGCCGGCAGCCCGCAGCCACCCGGCGCGGAGGTCTGCCCGTCTCGCCCGAAGGCTCGCCGGCCCCTCCGCTGGCTGCGGCCTGCAAAAAGCCCCCCCCCAAAAAAACAAAAGGCCCCGGCTTTTAGCCGTGCGCAGGCTGTGCCCGCGACGCAAATCTCCGTCGACCGCTACTTTTTACTTTTCACTTAATTACTTTTTACTTGATTGAAGAAAACCGCCGACTCCTCGCAGGGAATCGGCGGTAGAAAAGAAAGCGGATGCGGGGGCCGAAGCGGCAGGCGCACGCCCGGGACGGGGTGGCGGGCGGCACCGAAGCAGCCGGTAGCCGAGCGGCTGTAGCAGCCCAAACTGTCGAGACAGCCAAGACGGCCAAAACACCCGCCCCGCCCCTCGGGGTTATCGCATGGCGACCTGGGTCTGGCCAATGAGGCGCCCCTCGCAGTAGAGCTCGATGCGGTAGGTGCCGGCGGCGAAGCCCGAGCTGTTGAAGAAGATCGCCACGGCCAGGTCGGTGCTCTGGTCGTAGTCGACCTCGCGCATGGCCGAGTAGCTCAGGCGCTCGCCCTCGAACTCGAAGGTGGGCATGGCCTCGGTGGTCAGCACGTAGCCGTCGGGCGAGGTGATGCGCACGTAGATGGCCTTGTTGCCCGGCGTGGCCAGCTCGTTGGCCGAGATCACGAAGTCGGTGCGCAGGCGCGTGGCGTTGCGGATGCGCGACACGGGCTTGCTCTTGTCGTTGAGCGCTGCGAGGGTGATGTCGCGGGCGCGGAGCACGGCCCCGGCGCGCACCTTGTTGTCGAGCTCGGCGGCCTTCTCCTCGGCCATGTCGGCGCGCAGCTGCGCCGAGGTGATCTCCTTGCGGTAGGAGACGTTCTCGTTGATGAGCTTCTTGTTGAGCGTGTTGAGCGAGTCGATCTGGCGCAGGTAGCCGCGCATGACCGTGCGCAGCGTGCCCAGCTCCTTCTCGTACTCCTTGAGCTTGGCGTAGTTCCAGCGGCGCTCGCGCTTGAGCTGCTCCATCATCTCGTTGGCTTTCTCGAGGTTGGCGGCGATGCTGTCGTTCTGCACCTTCAGTCCGTCGAACTCGGTGATGAGGCTGCCCAGGTTGGCCTGGATCGAGTCGCGGTCGGCCCTCAGCAGCTCGTTGTCGGCCATCTGTTGGCGGTGGATGCCGAAGTAGAGCATCGAGAGCGCCACGAGGATCACCGAGAGGATGACGATGACGATGCGGTATCCGCGTATCGACTTCCCGGCGTCGGGCTCGGGGGCGTAATATTCCTCCTCGTCTTCGTAGTCCGAGGGGTCGTATCCCTTGTTCTCTTCCATAAGGCGTTAATTTTGTGCAAATATATGAATTAAACCTTCAACTTTCAATTTTCTATTTTCAATTTCTCATTTCACGAGGCTCTCCATCGGGTACTTGAGCCCCCGGTAGCCCGATATGTAGGCGTTGATGCTTCCCACGCGCACGGGCGACTCGATCCAGAGGGGGATCTTGTTGCGGTCGTCGGAGATCCAGATCGTGAAGACGGTGCCGTCGGTGAACGAGAATCCCTCGGTGGTGCCCAGCTGGCACTCGAACTTGAGGGTGGCGAACCGCCCCATGTTGCGGATCTTCTTCTGCTCGCGCCCCAGGTAGCGGTACTGCAGGTCGCGGATCGTGTCCTGGAGCACCATGCGCAGCGTCGCGGGCTCGCCCTCGCGGAACGTGTCGGCCTCGGCTGTGCGCAGGCTGAAGAAGAGGGCGATGGCGTCCATCGTCTCGTCCGTCAGGCGCATCGTCCGCTGCTGCTCGGGGCGTTGGCGGCTGCTCCAGCGGGTGTGGACCACCGAGTCGGCCCAGCGGTAGTCGTAGGCGCTGCGGAAGGTGTAGTCCGACTCGCGGATGTCGCTCTCGAAGCGCTGGGGGCGCAGCGTCGCGGGGTCGACCCACACGGTGTAGGTGTCGTCGATGTTGTAGAACCAGCGGTAGGTGGGCAGCGTGCGCCCCTTGCCCACCACCTTGTAGCGGAGCGTGTCGCCCGAGCCCTCCTGCGTCGTGGCGACGCTCACGGCCCCCACTTCGGTGTTGGGGAACATCTTGGCGCGGTAGCTCACGCGGTACTCGAGCACTTCGCCCGGGTGGTAGAGCTGGGCTGAGAGGGGCAGGGCGCCCAGCAGGAGGAGGATCGTCGGCAGGATTCGTTTCATCGGCGTTGGATTTACAGTGTAACGGATTGTCGGGCCGTTTATTACGATATTTTCGAAAAATCGCGCGCTTCGCCCGCGGCGTAGCGGCTGCGCAGCTCCGCCAGTCCGCGGTGCGCGGGGTCGGCGAGCGCGGGGTCTGCCTCGAGCAGTGCCGCGGCCGCCTCGCGCGTGAGGGTCAGCACCTGCACGTCGGCCGTCGGGTTGGCTATCTTCAAATCGAGTGCCACACCGCTCTGCTGCGTGCCGTTGATGTCGCCCGCGCCGCGCAGCTTGAGGTCGAGTTCGGCCAGGCGGAAGCCGTCCGACGTCTCGCACATCGCCTCCAGGCGCGCCCGCGACTCGCGCGAGAGCTTCTCGCCCGACATGAGTATGCAGTACGACTGCTCGCCGCCGCGCCCCACGCGGCCGCGCAGCTGATGGAGCTGCGAGAGGCCGAAGCGCTCGGCCGACTCGATGACCATCACGGTGGCGTTGGGCACGTCGACCCCCACCTCGATGACCGACGTGGCGACCAGGATGTGGGCCTCGCCCTGCTTGAACTGGCGCATCGACTCCTCCTTGTCGGCGGGCTTCATCTTGCCGTGGCAGATGGCCGTGACGTACTGCGGCGGCGGGAAGTCGCGCGAGATGGCCTCGTAGCCGTCCGTGAGGTCCTTGTAGTCCATCGCCTCCGACTCCTTGATGAGCGGGTAGACCACGTAGACCTGCCGTCCGCGGGCGATCTGCTCGCGCATGAAGCCGAACAGGCGCAGCCGCGCCGCGTCGGTGTAGCGGACCGTGCGTATGGGCCGGCGGCCCGGCGGGAGCTCGTCGATCACCGACACGTCGAGGTCGCCGTAGAGGGTCATGGCCAGCGTGCGGGGGATGGGCGTGGCGGTCATCACCAGGATGTGGGGCGGCCGCGCGTTCTTGGTCCAGAGGCGCGCCCGCTGCTCGACGCCGAAGCGGTGCTGCTCGTCGATGACCACCAGCCCCAGGTCGGCGAACTGCACGCGCTCCTCGATCAGGGCGTGGGTGCCGATGAGGATCCGCACCTGGCCCGAGGCGATGCCCTCGAGCGCCTCGCGCCGCTCGCGGGCCTTCGAGGCGCCGGTGAGGATCGCCACGCCGACGGGCAGGCCGGAGAGCATGCGGCAGACGGTGGCGAAGTGCTGGCGCGCGAGGATCTCGGTGGGGGCCATCATGCAGGCCTGGTAGCCGTTGTCTACGGCCAGCAGCATCGACAGCAGCGCCACGAGGGTCTTGCCGCTGCCCACGTCGCCCTGCAGCAGGCGGTTCATCTGGAACCCCGTGACGGTGTCGCGGCGGATCTCCCGCACGACGCGCTTCTGGGCGCCCGTGAGCGGGAAGGGGAGCTTCTCGTTGTAGAAGGCGTTGAAGAGGGGCCCGACCCTGTTGAAGAGGAAGCCGTCGCTGCGGGCGAGGCGCTCCGTGCGGCGGGCCTGGATGTTGAGCTGCACGCCCAGCAGCTCGTCGAACTTCAGCCGGTACTGCGCCGCGGCGAGGGCCTGCTGCGACTGGGGGAAGTGGATGTTGTAGAGCGCCTCGCGCAGCGGGACGAGCCCGTAGCGCGTGCGCAGAGCGTCGGGCAGCGGGTCGGCGATGCGGTCGCGCACGAGCACCCAGGCGTTGCACACGATGCGGTACATGCCCTTGGCGCCGAGTACGTTGCCCAGCTTCTCGGTCGAGGGGTAGATGCCCTGCATGCCGCTCTCGGCGCGGCGCGAGAGGGCCTGCTCGACCGTCTCGAGCTCGGGGTGGGCCATGCGCAGCTCGCCGCGGTAGAAGGTCGGGCGGCCGAAGACGACATACTCGCGCCCCACCTCCACGCGCTTCTCGATCCATTTCACGCCGTGGAACCACACCAGCTCGGCGGCCCCCGACGTATCCTGCGCGTAGGCCGTGAAGCGGCGCTTGCGCCCCTCGCCCGCATAGCTTACGCCCGTCAGGCGGGCGCGCAGCTGCACGAAGGAGAGCCCCGCCGCCTCGGTCACCTCGGCGATGGGGTAGATGCGCGTGCGGTCGATGTAGCGGTGGGGGTAGTGGCGTATGAGGTCGCCCACGGTGCGTATGCCCAGCTCGCGGTCGAGCAGCTGGGCACGCGCCTCGCCCACGCCGGGCACGAATTTCACGTCGGTATCGAAAACCTTATCCACGCAGCAGGGAATACTTCTCGCAAAGATAGTCAATTTGCGCTTACGGTCAAAAAGCGGGGCCTGCATACGGAAAAGCCCCCGGCTGCCGTTCTTACGTCGGCGGGGGTGCGGCCGCGTTTCGGGAAAATTTCGTAACTTTGTCCCGGGCGGCCTGCGGCTGCGGCCTTGCGCTGCGCCCGTCCGCCCCGCCTAACGGTTTACGCTATGAAACGATACCTTCTGCTTCTGCTGCTGGCTGCCGCCGCCGTGTCGGCCCCGGCCCGCGAGATCTACCCCCTGAACGAGGGGTGGCGCTTCTTCTTCAAGTCGGAGAACTCCTCCGACGGGGCGCGCTACGTGACCCTGCCCCACAGCTGGAACACCGATCCGCTGGCCGAGGGCTCGTTCCTGCGCACCACGGGCAACTACCAGAAGGACCTCTACATCCCCGAGGAGTGGGCCTCCAAGCGTCTCTTCGTGCGCTTCTACGGTGTGCAGTCGGTGGCCGATCTGTTCGTCAACGGCCGCCATGCGGGCGAGCACCGGGGCGGCGGCACGGCCTTCGCCTTCGAGATCACCGACAAGGTGCGCTTCGGCGCCGACAACGCCCTGGTGGTCATCGTCAGCAACGCCGAGCGCAACGACGTGCTGCCCACCTCCACCGACCAGAACCTCTACGGCGGCATCTACCGCGAGGCGGAGCTCATCGTCACCGACGCCACGGCCATCTCGCCCCTCTACCTGGGCACCGACGGCGTGCTGGTGCGTACGGCGCGTGCCGACGAGGCGCAGGCCGAGGGCTCGGTCGAGGTGCACCTGGCGGCCCGCGAGGGGACTTCGTGCATGCTCACGGTGGGGATCTCGGCCCCCGACGGGCGTCTGGTGTCGCTGCGCAAGCAGCGCATCCACGCCGACGGGCGCCCCGTCACGGTGCCCTTCTCGGTCGAGCGGCCCGCGCTGTGGAGCCCCGCGCGCCCGGCGCTCTACACCGTCACGGCGGTCGTCGCGAACGGGGGCTGCGCCGACACGGTGCGCGTGCGCACGGGCTTCCGCACGCTGGAGGCCACGGACCGCGGGCTGCTCGTCAACGGCGAGCGGCAGGCCGTGCGGGGCGTCGTGCTCCACCACGACAACGCCCTGGCCGGGGGCACGCTCCGCGCCGAGGACTACGACCGCGACCTGCGCCTGGTCGAGGAGCTGGGCGCCACGGCCCTCCGCTCGTCGCTCATGCCCCACGCCCCCTACCTCTACGACCGCTGCGACGAGCTCGGCGTGCTGGTGTGGGTCGATATTCCGTTCCACCGCGCCTTCATGGGCGACGTGGCCTACTTCGCCACCGAGGCCTTCGAGCAGAACGGCCTGGAGCAGCTGCGCGAGGTGATCGCGCAGAACATCAACCACCCGTCGGTGGCCATGTGGGGGCTCTTCTCCCATCTGTGGGGGCGCGGCGACGACGTGATCCCCTACCTCAAGCGGCTGGGCTTCGCGGCCCGCGAGATGGACCCCTCGCGTCCGACGGTGGCGTGCAGCGACCAGGACGGCCCTATCAACTTCGTGCCCGACCTGATCGTCTGGCACCAGCGGGTGGGCTGGCGCAAGGGCAAGACCGACGACGTGGTCGTCTGGCGCGACCTGCTGCAGAAGAACTGGTCCTACCTGCGCTCGGCGATCTGCTACGGCGGCGAGGGCATGATCGGCCACACGAGCTATGCCGCACGGTCGATGCCGCAGACCAACTGGCAGCCCGAGCAGGCGCAGACCCGCTTCCACGAGGAGTATGCCCGCCACCTCCAGGGCGACTCGCTCTTCTGGGGCACGTGGATCGCCAACCTGTTCGACTACGGCTCGGCGCGCCGCCCCTACGGCCAGAACAGCGAGGGGCTCGTGACGCTCGACCGCCGCGACCGCAAGGACGCCTTCTACCTCTACCGCGCGCTGTGGAACCGCCGCCGCCCGACGCTCCATCTGGTCGACCGCCGCAGCGTGCTGCGCGACCGCGAGGAGCAGTCGTTCCACGTCTACTCGTCGGAGGGCGAGCCGCTGCTGACCGTGGGCGGCGACACGGTGCGCATGACCGAATACGCCGCCTGCCAGTACCGCTCCGACACGGTCTCGCTCAAGGGGGCCGTCGAGGTCAAGGTGCGCGCCGGGGCGCTGCGCGACAGCATGCGCATCATGGTAAAGAGCGTCGCAAAATCGAAACGGCAGCCGGTCCTTCGGCGAACAGCAGATCTATGACGGAGAGATTGGCGGCGAAGGGCTGCCGGTCGCAGAATACCTGCACGTAGGGCTCGGCACGGAAGGCCGGGCCCTCGCTGTGTCGGGGCCGCAGGTCGACGTCGCCGGCCGCCGCCTCCACGTAGCGCTCGCTCAGCGCCGGAGGCGGCATGCGCAGCAGTCCGCAGAGGGTCTCGACGAGCGCCAGGTTCCACTCCGCGAGGGTCGCGAAGGCTCCCTCGCGGCGATAGAAGGGTTCGAGCGCCGGGGCGTAGTGGTCGAAGTAGGGCGAAGCCTTGTAGGAGGCGACCAGCGCGCCCCAGTGCTGGTGCTGCCAGCGCTTCGAGTAGTCGAGGCGCACGGTCGGCATGGGCTGGCGCGGGCGGTCGGCATGGGCCACCTGCGCGGTGAGCGTCATGGGGCCGTCGGCCGCCAGGATGCGGGCACGGTTGCGCTCGGAGCGCTTCACGAAGTGCTCGCCCAGGTCGACGAGGCAGTCGCCCCGCAGGGCGTGGGCGAACCACTCCACCGAGGGGAGGTAGGAGAGAGGGAGGATCGTCATGGCGAAGCCGGTTTTGGGCGGATCGGAGGGTGTTTTGCGGTCTTGCGGCCTTCGGGCGGTTTCGGGCGGTTTCTGCGCGGGCGGCGGCCTTCGGGTCGCCTTCGGGCAGCGTTCGGCAGGCGGCGGAGCGCCCGCCCGGGCCGCAGACGCATGCAGGACGAATGGCGGGCGGGGACAGATCGCCCCTTTCCCGCCGGTCGTTTCGGTTATCGGCCGTTCGTCGCTTCGGTCGCGGCGGGGGCCGCGTCGAAGAGCAGCGAACGGTAGCGGTCGCGGTGTAGCACCGTGAAGACCAGCAATGCGACGACGGCCGCAGCGAAGAGCCGTCCCAACCACTTTCTAATCATCTCGTTTTCCGTTTAGCCATTCGACGGCCCGCACCAGCGTGCGGTCCGCCGGATAGATGTTGGCGTAGAATCCGTCGTCCTCGACGGGGGTGTTGCGGCCGATGTAGGCGCGCAACTGCGCCTCGATCAGGCGGCGCGAGCGGGCGATGTCGGCCCGGCGCGGTGCGACGCCCTGCCGCGCGGCGTAGCGCACGAAGTCGTCCACGAGCGTCGCGTCGGCGTCGAGCAGCTGCCGCAGCTCGTCGACCGTGCGCACGGCATCGAGCTGCGCGCGGTGGCGGTCGGCATATTCGATCGTGTAGCGATAGAGGATGTTGCGCCCCGCCACCTCGAGGAAGTAGCGTGTCACGTCGGCCGTGTCGACCGGCACGAAGAGGTCGGGCATGATGCCGCCCCCGCCGTAGACGGTCTTGCCGCCCGGCGTGGTGCGCTTCAGCGAGTCGATGCGGCGGATGCTGTCGGCCGAGAAGAGCTCGTTGCGGCGGTAGCGCTCCCAGATCTCCTCCTCGTACTCGGCGCCGTGGCCCGCCACGTAGGGCTTCTGGATCGAGCGGCCCGTGGGGGTGTAGTAGCGGGCCGTGGTCAGGCGCAGCGCCGATCCGTCGGGGTAGGGTATCTGCTGCTGCACGAGCCCCTTGCCGAACGAGCGGCGGCCGATGATCGTGGCGCGGTCGTTGTCCTGCAGCGCGCCGGCGAGGATCTCGCTCGACGAGGCGCTCTGCTCGTCGATGAGCACCGCGACCTCCATCTGCTGGGCCGTGCCCGTGCCGTCGGCATACTCGCGCAGCTGCTCGTGGCGGCGGTCTTCGGTGTAGACGATCAGCTGCCCCTCGTGCAGAAATTCGTTGGCGATGAGGATCGCCTGGTCGAGGTACCCTCCCGAGTTGCCGCGCAGGTCGAAGACGATCTTGCCGACTCCCTCGCCGCGCAGGCGCGCGAGCGCCGCGAGCAGCTCGTCGTGCGACGTGCGGGCGAACTGCCCCAGGCGGATGTAGCCGATGCCCTCGGCGATGCGGAAGGCCGATTCGATGCTGCGCAGCGGGATCTTGTCGCGCTCGACCTCCACCTCCACCGGCTCGGCGATCCCCTGCCGGCCCAGCCCCAGGCGGACCTTCGAGCCGCGGGGGCCGCGCAGCCGCTTGACGATCTCGTCCTGGGCGATCTTGCGCCCGGCCACGAGCGAGTCGTCGATCATGAGGATGCGGTCGCCCGGCCGCACTCCGGCCCGGTCGCTGGGCCCCTGCGAGATGACGTTGAGCACGATCACCGTGTCGGTGGCCATGTTGAAGACCACGCCGATGCCGTCGAACTCGCCCTCGAGGGGTTCGTTCACGCGGGCCATCTCCTCGGCGGGGATGTAGATCGAGTGGGGGTCGAGCTCGTCGACCAGAAGCGGCAGGATGTGCTCGGTGAGCGAGTCGACCGACACGGAGTCGACGTAGCGGTTCTCGATGAGCGAGAGCGTGTAGGAGAGCTTGTTGGAGGGTTGCGCGACGGCGCGCAGCAGCGTCCGCAGCTCGGTGGCCGTGGAGTTGCGGCCCACGTAGCGGCCCGCCAGCAGGCCGCAGATCACGCCCGCGGCCAGCAGCAGCGGGAAGAGGATCGTGCGTTTGGAGTTCTTGTACATGGCCGGATCGCGGCCCCGGGGGCGCGGCCGGAGCCGCACCGCGGGGCGCTACTTGTTTTTGAAGGTGTAGGAGAGCCCCACGCTCAGCAGCGTGCGCGTCTGCACCGAGACGTTTTGCGCGCGGTTGTAGTAGAGCTGGAACGAGAGGGTCGTGGAGAGGTACTTGGTGGCCTTGATGTCGATCGTGTTCTCCCAGCGCACGGTGGGGTGGATCGGCAGGCGGGGCTTGTCGGTGATCTCGTGGCCCACGGTCGTGTCGTTGGCGTCCTGCCACTTCTCGTAGGCGTCGAGGTATTCGGAGTAGTCGCTGATGCGGTTCTTCTGGCCGATGTCGCTGATCCAGCCGAAGAAGGAGTAGAGCGTGGTGCGGTAGCGCAGGACGCCCGACTTGCCGAAGGTGCGGTCGAAGTCGATCTGGATCGACGAACCGCCCTCGTACTTGGAGGTCTTCGACGGGTCCTCGATACCGTAGGAGAAGCCGTTGTCGCGCCGTATCAGGTCGCTCTCGACGAAGGTGGCGCTCATGGCCACGGGCGACATGTTGACCTGGATGGGGAATTTGGCGCTGGGGCTCTTGTAGGTGATACCGAACGAGAGGTCGAGGTAGCCCGGCGACATGAACTTGCTCTTCATGTGCTCCTCCTCCTGCTCCGTGCGCGACTTGTAGCCGTTGACGAACTGGCTGCGGAACTTGAAGATGGCACCATAGGACCAGTTCTTCGACATCTTGAACGACGGGGCGATCGACACCGCGAACTCGTCCTGGTTCTTGAACCAGATGCCCTCTTCGCCCTCCTCGGACTCCACCTTCATGCGGTTGTAGGCCAGCTTGGCGTCGAACTTGGTCTCCACGGTGAAGAGGTTCTTGGTGAAGGTGTGGTGCAGGAAGAGGCTGCCCACCAGGGCTATGGAGTTGTCACCGCCCGAGACGTCGACCCAGGGGTCGTTGTAGGCCGTCAGGGCGCCCTGCAGGCCGCCGCCGAACTCGAGGAAGTTGCGCTCCTTGCGGATGGCGGCGCGCTCGGCGCGGTAGCGGGCGGGGCTGAAGTAGTCGGAGCCGATCTCCACGCTCCGCATCCGGTCCTCGAACTTCATCTGGTCCTGCGGTACGTCGACCTTGTCGACCGAGATCTGGGCCGAGGCGCCGAGGCAAAAGAGCGATGCCCCTGCCGTTGCGAGGATTCGGGAGAGATGTTTCATGTCGTCACTGATTAGGAATTGCAGCTGCAAATTTATGAATTTATTTGCGGATTTCTTAACTTTGCCTCAACTTACTGAGCGGAAGTTCCGGGCCCGCGCGGCCTGCGGAGCGCTCCGCACGAAAACCCCACGTCCATGAAGTACTTCGGAGCCCACGTCAGCGCCTCGGGCGGCGTCGACAACGCCCCCCGCAACGCCCGCGCGATCGGCGCCACGGCCTTCGCCCTCTTCACCAAGAACCAGCGCCAGTGGAGCGCCGCGCCGCTCACCGCCGCGCAGATCGCCGCCTTCCGCGCCGCCGCCGACGAGGCGGGCTACGCCCCGGCGCAGATCCTGCCCCACGACACCTATCTCATCAACCTCGGCCATCCCGACGAGGAGGCCCTCCGCAAGTCGCGCACGGCCTTTACGGAGGAGATGCTCCGCTGCCAGGCGCTGGGGCTCGACCGCCTCAACTTCCACCCCGGCAGCCACCTGCGGAAGATCCCGGAGGAGGCGTCGCTCGACCTGGTGGCCGAGTCGATCAACCTCGCCCTCGCGGCCACCGAAGGGGTCACGGCCGTCATCGAGAACACCGCCGGGCAGGGCTCGAACCTGGGCTACAGCTTCGAGCATCTGGCCTACCTGGTCGGGCGCATCGACGACCGCTCGCGCGTGGGCGTCTGTCTGGACACCTGCCACGCCTTCGCCGCGGGCTACGACCTGCGCACGGCGGAGGCGTGCGACCGCACGTTCGACGAGTTCGAGCGCATCGTCGGCTTCCGCTATCTGCGGGGCATGCACCTCAACGACGCGATGAAGCCGCTCGGGAGCCGCGTCGACCGCCACGCGCCGCTGGGCGAGGGCGAGATCGGCTGGGAGTGCTTCCGCTACATCGCCCGCGATGCGCGCTTCGACGGCATCCCGCTCATCCTCGAGACCCCCGACGAGAGCCGCTGGCCCGCCGAGATCGCCGCGCTGAAGGCTTTCGCCGAGGAGGCCTGAACGCCTGCCGCACCCCGTTCAACTACCATACCATCTGCCATACCGTTATGATCCGCAACCTCCGCGTCCTGCTCCTGGCCGCCCTCGCCGCGGCCGCCGGAGCCTGCACCGCGCCCGCCGGGCGCAACCCCCACCCCGCCCGCTCGGTCATCCTCATCGCCAGCGACGGCCTGAGCGCCGACGTCGTGCGCCGCAACCCCGGGGCCCTGCCCCACATAGAGGCGCTCTGCGCCCGCGGCGCCTCGACGCTCGAGGCGCGCAGCGTGCTCCCCTCGTCGAGCGCCGTCAACTGGGCCACGCTGCTCATGGGCGCCGGCCCCGAGATGCACGGCTTCACCGAGTGGGGCAGCCGCACGCCCGAGGTCGAGCCCATCGCCGTCTCCTCCTACGGCATCTTCCCCGGCATCTTCGGCGAGGTGCGCCGCCAGCGCCCCGAGGCGGTCACCGGTGTCTTCTACTCGTGGGAGGGTATCGGCTATCTCTACGAGCGCGAGGCCGTCGACGAGAACTTCTCGGCCGACGCGGACGACGAGGCCGTGTGCCGCGAGGCGTGCCGCTTCATCGCCGGGCGGCGGCCCGACCTGGCCTTCGTCTACTTCGCCGAGCCCGATTACACGGGCCACGCCTACGGCTGGGAGAGCCCCGAGTATCTGGCCATGTGCCGGAAGATAGATTCGCTGGTGGGGCGCGTGGTGGCGTGCGTCGACGAGCGGATGGACCCCTCCGAGACGGTCATCGTCTTCACGGCCGACCACGGGGGCATCGGCACGGGCCACGGCGGCAAGAGCATGTCGGAGATGCAGGTGCCCTACGTGCTGGTCGGCCCGGGCATCGGAGCCGGTGAGACGATCTCCCGCGAGGTGATGCGCTACGACAACGCCCCGACGATCGCCTGGCTGCTGGGGCTCGAGGCGCCCGACCTCTGGCGCGGCAAGAACGTCCTGCGCTGACACACAAGGCGCGAAACGAAAGGAGCGGTTCCCGTCGGGGAGTCGCTCCTTTTCGTTGCCGGGGCCGGTCGGGCCCGGTCGGCGGCGCCCTACAGCCGGTCGAGGCAGCGGCGGATGATCGCCGCGCTGTCGCGCACCTCCTCCTCCGAGATGGTCAGCGGCGGCGAGATGCGGAAGGCCGTGTCGCAGTAGAGGAACCAGTCGCTCAGGATCCCCTCCTCCTTGAAGAGCTCCATCAGGCGGTAGAGCTTCGGCGCCTCGCCCAGCTCGACGGCCATGAGCAGCCCTGCGCGGCGGATCTCGCGCACGGAGGGGTGGTCGCGCAGCAGCTCCTCGTAGAGCGCCCCCTTGGCCTCGACCCGCTCCACCACGCGGTGCTCCACGAGGTAGTCGAGAGCCGCCAGCCCTGCGGCGCAGCACACGGGGTGGCCGCCGAAGGTGGTGATGTGGCCCAGCACGGGGCGCTCGCGCAGCGTGGCCATGATCTCCTTTCGCGCGGCGAAGGCCCCGAGGGGCATGCCGCCGCCGAAGGCCTTGGCCAGGCACACGATGTCGGGCGCCACGCCGTAGCGCGTGGAGGCGAACATCGCCCCGGTGCGGCCCATGCCGGTCTGTATCTCGTCGAAGAGGAGCAGCGCCCCCACCTGGTCGCAGCGCCGCCGCAGTGCCTCCAGATAGCCCGGCTGCGGGGGCCGCACCCCCGCCTCGCCCTGCACGGGCTCGGCCAGCACGCAGGCCGTGCGGTCGGTGATGCGCTCCAGAGCGGCGAAGTCGTTGAACTCGATGGCCTGCACGTCGGGCAGCAGCGGGCGGAAAGCGCTCTTCCACTCCTCGCCCTCGGGCGTGCCCATCATGCTCATCGCCCCGTGGGTCGAGCCGTGGTAGGCGCGGCGCATGGAGACGAGCTCCGTGCGCCCCGTGTAGCGCTTGGCCAGCTTGAGCGCCCCCTCGACCGCCTCGGCGCCCGAGTTGACGAAGTAGACGCTATCCAGCCCCCCGGGCAGCAGCGCGGCGATGCGCGCGGCATACTCCACCTGGGGCCGCTCGACCAGCTCGCCGTAGACCATCACGTGCATGTAGCGCGCGGCCTGCTCCTGCACGGCCCGCACCACGGCGGGGTTCGCGTGGCCCACGTTGCTCACCGAGACCCCGGCCACCAGGTCGTAGTAGCGCTTGCCCTCGGGGGTGTAGAAGAAGGTGCCCTCGGCGCGCGCCACCTCGACGAGCATCGGCGAGGGCGATGTCTGCCCCACGTGGGCGAGAAATTGTTTGCGGAGGATATTCATGCGTGTGCGTTTAGATCGGGTCGCCGAAGCGGCGGTGGAGGATCGCGTCGGCGTCGGCGACGCTCGTGCGCATCCAGCGGTAGAGCAGCTCGGCGTGCTCGTCGGCGCTCAGGCGCCACTCGCCGACCTGCTCCCGCACCCGCTGCGCCAGCTGGTAGATGAGGATGGCGGCCGAGGCCGAGACGTTGAGGCTCTCGACCATGCCGCACATGGGGATGCGCAGGAACTCGTCGGCCGAGGCGACGACCTCGTCCGAAATCCCGGCGTGCTCGGTGCCGAAGACCAGCGCGAAGGGGCCTGCGCCGACGTCGAACGTCTCGGGCGTGCGGTCCTCGCGGTGGGGCGTCGTCGCCACGATGCGGTAGCCCCCGGCGCGCAGCGCGGCCAGCGCCTCGCTCGTCGAGGCGTGGCGCACCACGTCGACCCAGCGGTCGGTGCCCCGCACCACCGAGGCGCTGGGCTCGAACGGGCAGAGCGCCTCCACGGTGTGCATGCACTGCACGCCGAAGGCCTCGCAGTGGCGGATGAGCGCCGCGGCGTTCTGCGGGTGGAAGGTGTTCTCGGCCAGAAGGGTCATGTAGCGCGTGCGCATCGCCAGCGCGCGCCGCAGCGTTTCGGAGCGCTCGGGGAGCATGAACTCCTCGAGGCAGGCGATCCGCTCGGCATACCACTCCGGCGCTCTATTTTCGGTATTTGTCATCCTCGTCCAGGATTTTCAGGTAACTTTCGTAGCGCCCGGCGTCGATCGCCCCCTCGGCCACGGCCTCGCGCACGGCGCAGCCCGGCTCGTGGGTGTGGGTGCAGTTGTAGAAGCGGCAGCCGGGGGCCGTGCGCAGCATCTCGGGGAAGTAGTGCCACAGCTCGTCGCGGTCGATGTCGAGCAGCCCGAAGCCCTTGATGCCCGGAGTGTCGATCACCGCGCCGCCCCCGGAGAGCGGATACATCGTCGAGAAAGTGGTGGTGTGGCGCCCCTTGCCGTGGCTCTCGGAGAGCTCGCCCGTGCGGATGTCGAGCGACGGGTCGATGGCCCGCACCAGCGTCGACTTGCCCACGCCCGAGTTGCCCGAGAGCAGCGTCGTGCGCCCCGCGAGCAGCTCGCCCACGCGCTCCAGACCCCGCCCGTCGCGGGTCGAGACCTCCGCCACCTCGTAGCCCGCCCCCTCGTAGACCGCGCGGAAGGCCGCCATGGCCGCCGGGTCTTGCAGGTCGGCCTTCGAGAGCAGGATCACGACCGGCACCTTGTAGGCCTCGCACGTTACCAGGAAGCGGTCGACGAACTCGGGCGGCGTGGGCGGCGCCTGCAGCGTCACCATGAGCAGCGCCCGGTCGAGGTTCGCGGCGATGATGTGCGACTCCTTCGAGAGGTTGGAGGCGCGGCGGATGACGTAGTTGCGGCGGGGGCGGATGTCGACGATCGTCCAGTCGCCGTTCTCGTCGGAGAGGCACTCCACGCTGTCGCCCACCACCACGGGGTTGGTCGACCGCACGCCCCGAAGGCGCAACCGCCCGCGGATGCGGCAGCGGATGCGCTCGCCGTCGCACGCCACCTCGTACCACGATCCGGTGGCGCGCATCACCGTGCCCGTGCGTCTTTCGTCCGTCATGCTTCGCCGGTTTTTACGGCCTCCGCACTGCCCTCGTCCGCGCGGGGTGCCGCGACCGCCTCGCCCAGGGCCCTCAGGCGCGGGAAGAGGCGCTGCGAGAAGTCGCGCAGCGGCCGGTAGGTTTTCGATTCGTCGACGGTCTGCTGCGGCACGAGGTCGTAGTCGCGGTTCAGGTCGCCCAGCGCCGAGCAGAGCACGCCCAGCAGCAGCACCCACTTGAAGAGCGAGACGACCACGCCGAGCAGCGCGTCGAAGGGTCCCAGCCCCGCGAAGCGGAAGAGGCCCCGCATGAGGCGTGCGGCGATGCCCGCCGCGAGCAGCACCGCCACGAGCACGGCGACGAAGCCGCCCGCGGACGACGTGTCGGCGTCGAGCCTGAGCCACGCGGCGGCCGTGCTGCCGTAGTGCCAGGCGGCCCACAGCGCCAGGGCGAGCCCCGCCAGCGAGCAGACCTGCACGACGAAGCCGCGGCGCCAGCCGCTCCACACGGCCAGGCCGAGGGCCAGCAGGACGATGAGGTCGATCGTGTTCATAGGGTTGCTTTTTCGTCTCTTTTCGCCTGCGAAGGTACGAAAAATAACCGTGATTCCGCTGTTCGGCGGTCGTTCCTTTGCGGATTTCCGGGATTCGTCGGGGCTGTTGTGCCTTTGGTTGCGGATGTCCGGGAGATGAAGCTTTCGGCTCGCAGACCGGCAGCCCGCAGCCGCCCCCGGGCGAGGGGCTGCTTCTCACTTTTTACTTTTCACTTCTTACTTCTCGACCCTGCGGGTCGTGCGGGCCGCAGCCACCCCGGGCGAAGGCCCGCAACTCTTGGCAGAGTATGCAGCCCTTCGCTGGCTGCCGCCCGAAAATAGAAAGAACCCGGCTCTTAGCCGGGCGCTGGCTGCGGGCTGAAAACAACGACATTTTCAACTTTTCGATTTACCGCCTTTCGGCTCGCAGAGCCGGCAGCCCGCAGCCACCCCCGGCGGAGGGCTGCTCTGTCGGCGCCGCCGCCAGCTTGCCTCCGCTGGCTGCGGGCTGAAAACGCCATTTTCAATTTTCAACTTTCCATTTTCAATTCGCCCCGCCTTGCCTTTACGCTCGACTTTTCGTATCTTTGGCCTCATGATGCGATCGCTCTCCCTCGCCGCCCGCCGCGATGCCGACGGCGTCTTCACCTTCCCCACCCCCGACCGGCCGGCGGGGCAGCGCTCCGTGCTGGGCCTGCGGACGGAGCCCGTCGAGTGCCTCCGCGTGGGGTTCGTCGGGCTGGGACTGCGCGGCCCTACGGCCGTCGAGCGCTTCACCCACATCGAGGGGGTGCGCATCGCGGCGCTGTGCGACGTCGATCCCGAGCGGATCGAAGCTGCGCAGCGGATCCTCGCCGACCGCAACCTCCCGGTGGCGGCCGCCTACACCGGCGCCGAGGGGTGGCGCCGCCTCTGCGAGCGCGACGACGTGGACCTGGTCTACGTCTGCACCCCCTGGCATTCGCACACCCCCATCGCCCTCTACGCCATGGAGCAGGGCCGCCACGTGGCCGTGGAGGTGCCGGCAGCTACGTCGCTGGCCGAGTGCTGGGCGCTGGTCGACACGGCCGAGCGCACGCAGCGCCACTGCATGATGCTCGAGAACTGCATCTACGACCTCTTCGCGCTCACCACGCTGCGCATGGCGCAGGAGGGGGTGCTGGGCGACCTGCTCCACGTCGAGGGTGCCTACATCCACCCCTTCGACACGTGGGAGCGGTGGCGCCTGGAGTTCAACCGCCGGCGCCGCGGCGACCTCTACGCCACGCACGGACTGGGTCCCGCGTGCCAGCTGCTCGACATCCACCGCGGCGACAGGCTCGACTATCTGGTGGCTGTCGACACCCCCGCCGTGGGGGGCAGTGCGGCTGCCGGGCGCCAGACGGGCGATCCGTCGTTTGCGAACGGCGACCAGACCTCGACCCTGCTGCGCACGGTGCGCGGCCGCACCGTCTCGCTGCAACACAACGTCGCCACGCCGCGCCCCTACTCGCGCCGCTATCAGGTCGTGGGCAGCGAGGGGTTCGCCGAGAAGAACCCCGCGGAGGAGTACGCCTTTTCGGCGCGCCGGATCGCCGAACTCTTTCCCGACGGCGCGGAGTGCCGGCCCAACGAATACCTCCCCGAGGCGCTGCGGCGCACGCTCGCGGAGCGGTTCCGCCACCCGATCGCCGCCCAGGTGGGCGAGGAGCGGGCCCGGAGGATCGATCCCGTGCGCGAGGGCATCAACTTCAGAATGGACTACCGTCTGGTCTACTGCCTGCGCCACGGCCTGCCGCTCGATCAGGATGTCTACGACGCGGCCGAGTGGTCGTCGATGGGCGAGCTGACAGCTCTCTCGCTCGCCCACCGCAGCGCCCCGGTGGCCGTGCCCGACTTCACGCGCGGCGAGTGGGAGCGCATCGACGGCTACCGCCACGCCTATGCCGAATAACGAACGAAAATATCATACCCCATGAACATCACCCGATTCCGGCGGCGCGAGACCTCGGAGGTCCGCATCGGCCGCACCACGATCGGCGGCGACCGTCCCGTCGCCGTGCAGTCGATGACCAACACCGACACCAACGACACCGAGGCCTCCGTGGCCCAGATCCTCTCGATCGCCCGGGCCGGAGCGCCCATCGTGCGGCTCACGGCCCAGGGGCGGCGCGAGGCGGAGAACCTGCGCGAAATCGCCCGACGCGTGCGCGAGGAGGGGTGCGATGCGGCTTTGGTCGCCGACATCCACTTCGTGCCCGAGGTGGCCGCCATCGCCGCGCAACATGTCGACAAGGTGCGCATCAACCCGGGCAATTACCGCAACGAGCACGGCGAGCTGGAGGCGCTCATCGAGCAGTGCCGCACGCGCGGCGTGGCGCTGCGCATCGGCGTCAACCACGGGTCGCTGTCGAAGCGCATCTTCGACCGCTGGGGCGACACGCCCGAGGGGATGGTCGCCGCGGCCATGGAGTTCCTGCGCGTCTGTCAGGCGCGGCGGTTCGACCAGGCGGTCGTCTCGATGAAGTCGTCCAACACGCGTGTCATGGTCGCCGCCTACCGCCTGCTCTCCGACGCGATGGAGCGCGAGGGGATGCGCTATCCGATCCACCTGGGCGTGACGGAGGCGGGCAACGGCCTGGAGGGGCGCATCAAGAGCGCCGTGGGGATCGGCGCCCTGCTCGCCGACGGCATCGGCGACACGATCCGCGTGTCGCTCACCGAGGCGCCCGAGCGGGAGGTTCCCGTGGCGCGGCTGCTGGTCGACCACTTCGCCTCGCGGCCCGGCAGCTTCGAGGTGCTCCACCCCGAGCGCTATTCGCCCACGACCTACCGCCGCCGCACGGCGGTGCAGGTGCCCGTGGTGCGGGGCGAGCGGGCCGAGGGCTTCCGCACGATCGAGGCGGTGTCGGCGAACCCCACGGCCGAGCTGCGCGCCGCGATCCTCTCGCTCGACCGCGCCGACGAGCCGGTCATCGTCCGCCGCCGCTACGACGACGCGTCGCTCGAAACGCTCGCCGTGAAGGCGGCGGCCGACCTCGGGCCGCTGTTCCTCGACGGGCTGGCCGACGGCATCCGTATCGACGCGCCGGGCCATGCGGAGGAGGCGCTGCGCGAGGTCGAGCTGATGATCCTCCAGGCGGCGCGCGTGCGCTTCTCGCGCACCGAGTATATCGCCTGCCCCTCGTGCGGGCGCACGCTCTACGACATCGAGGCGACGCTGGCGGCGATCAAGGCCCGCACGTCGCACCTGAGCAACCTCCGCATCGGCGTGATGGGCTGCATCGTCAACGGTCCGGGCGAGATGGCCGACGCCGACTACGGCTACGTGGGGGCCGCCCCCGGCCGCATCACCCTCTACAAGGGGCGCGAGGTCGTCGCGCGCAACATCCCCCAGGAGGAGGCGCTCGACCGGCTCGTCGGGCTCATCCGCGCCAACGGCGACTGGAGCGAGGCGGGGGAGTGAAGTGAGAAGTTAAAAGTAATAAGTGATAAGTGGGGCTGCGCGGCACCGAATAATGGGCCGGCAGCCTCCTTTCGTTTTCAACTTTCAATTTTCATTCGGGCGCAGCCAGCGCCCGGCTAAGAGCCGGGTTCTTTCTATTTTCGGGCGCAGCCAGCGAAGACCGCGGCTCTGTCAAGAGTTGCGGGCCTTCGCCGCCGGTGGCTGCGGCCCGCCGGCCTGCGGCCGATATTTCGCGAGCGGTCTGGCGCCTTGCGGCAGACCGTAGCCAGCGGAGGGGCGATCGGGGCGCGGCCGACAGAGCAGCCCTCCGCCGGGGGTGGCTACGGGCTGCCGGCTCTGTGAGCCGCTATTTTCGCGCATGATCTTCTGCCATTGCAGCGCCAGCTGCGCGGGCCGCAGCCTCCGGCGGCGGAGGCCCGCACTTCGCTCTCGCTCGTGCGCCCTCCGCAGGCTGCGGTCCCCCGGCTTTTGTCTCACATGTTTGCGCACAGTTTCCCGTTGGAGGCTTCGACTTTCGCCTTGCAGTGCTGAAGCCGCTCATCCGCAGCATCCTCCCTCCTCGAGCGCGAAACACCGCGCACCCTCCCGAGGGAAGATGCGCGGCGTGTGGAGGTTTATATCTTAATGTATAGGGCTAATAGTACTTCACCTCCCGGCCCTCGATGGACGAAAGGATGTTGTTGGCCGCCGACGAGGCGCCGATGCGGAACAGGTCGGTGGTGAGCCATTCGCGGCCCAGCGTCTCCTCGACGATGGTGTAGTAGAGCGCCGCATCCTCGGCCGTGCGGACGCCGCCCGCAGCCTTGAAGCCCACGCGGCGGCCCGTCGCCTCGTAGTAGTCGCGGATGGCGCGGCACATCACCACGGCGGCTTCGGGCGTGGCCGCTACGTCGATCTTGCCCGTCGAGGTCTTCACGAAGTCGGCGCCCGCCAGCATCGAGAGCAGCGAGGCGCGGCGGATCAGCTCGGGCGTTCGGAGCGCCCCCGACTCGATGATGACCTTCAGCACGACGTCGCTGTCCAGCTCGGCGCGGATCGCCTCCACCTCGTTGGCCGCCTCGTCCCACTCGCCCGTGAGCATGCGCCCCACGTTGAGCACGATGTCGACCTCGTCGGCACCGTTCTCCACGGCCATCGCCACCTCCAGGGCCTTCACCTCCAGGAAGGTCTGCGCGGCCGGGAAGCCGCCTCCGACCGAGGTGATGCGCAGCGGCGTGCCGTCGACGGCCAGCCCCACCGTCTCGACGAACGAGGGGTAGATGCAGATCGAGGCGACGTTGGGGATGTGGGGGTATTGCAGGTTGAACTCCGCGGCCTTGCGGGCGAACTCCGTCACCGACTGCACCGAGTCGTTGCACGAGAGGGTGGTCAGGTCGATGGCCGAGTAGCAGAACTTGTAGACTTCGGCGTTGTGGTTGCGGCCGGCGATCGCGCGGATGCGGGCCACCTCGGCATCCACCTCGGCTGCGGTGGGCGCCGGAGCGTATGCGTTCAGACGGGTTGCGTATTCCATTGTTGGCGTAGGTTTCGTTTCGGTGCAAATGTACGAATAAGCGAGGGCAAAAGCAAGCTCGCTTGCGTTTTGCCGAGCGGGAGTGCGTTCGACGCAGTCAAATGTACGAATAAGCGAGGGCAAAAGCAAGGCGGGGCGAATTGAAAATGGAAAGTTGAAAATGGAAAATGGGCGGGCTGTCGGCTCTGCAATCCGCTGTTTTCGCGCACGGTCTTCTGCCATTTGCAGCGCCAGCTGCGGTCCCCCGGTTTTTGTCTCACATGCTTGCGCACAGGTTCCCTTTGCCGGCCGGGGCGGTCGCGCCGAAGGCGCGAGCCGGCAAAGGGACGAGGCCAGAGGCTTCGACGGGCGTTCGGATGGGCGTTCGGATGGCCGTAGGATGGATGTAGGTTGGGCCGAGGAGGATGGCTGCGGGCCCTGCGGGCCGAGTAAGTAAAAAAGCCCCACCCCTCCGCTCAAAAACGCACAAAAAAAGCCCGGAACCCTCGCAAGGGGTTCCGGGCCGAATTTGCGGCTGAGGCCGCGAATTACTTCTTCAGGGCCTTCAGGTTGGCGTCCTTGGCAGCCTTCTGAGCCAGCTCGGGCTTCTTCGAGATGGCGCTCTTGAGCTGAGCCTCGGCGGTCTTCAGGTCGTTCTCCTTGGCGGCGATCACGGCGCGCAGGTAGTCGGCGTCGGCCGAGTTGTCCTTGGCGATGGCCTGCTTGGCGGCAGCCAGGTTGTTGTTCATCACGTCGGCGATGGCCTTGTTGTAGCCGGTCAGACCGTTGGCAGCGGCCTGGTAGTTACCCTCGGCAGCAGCCAGAGCGGCCTTCGTGTCGGCGTCGGCGGCAGCAGCGTACTTCTTGGCCTCGGCGGTGTTGCAGTTGGCCAGGTTCGAGAGCAGGAGGTTCTTGTTGATCTCCTTCGACGAGTCGAGCTTGGCGGCCTTCTCGAACGACTTGAGGGCGGCAGCCTTCTCGCCGGCCTGCGTCTGGGCTACACCGAGGTTGTTCCATACGCGGGCGTCGTTGAACTTCTTCGAAGCGGCGGTCAGGATGGCGACCTGCTGCTCGGGGGTCTTGGCCAGCGACTGAGCGGCGAAGAGGTACTCCTCCACGGTCAGCTCCTGACCCTTGTTGATGGCGTCGAGGATCTCGATGTCGGTCTTGCCCTGCAGGTCGGTGCTGTTGACGATCTGCGAACGGCGCAGCTCGGGCAGGATCTCCTTCTTCAGCTCGGCGAATACCGACGAGAGGTTCTTGATCTCGCTCTCGCGCTGTGCGGGCGAGTTGTAGAGGCTCAGCACCTGGAGAATGAGGTTCTTGTCCTTGATGTTCGACTTCTCGACCAGCTCCTTGAAGCCGTCCCAGTCCTCGCCGTAGGCTGCGGCGTCGATGTCCAGACCCGACTCCTTGAGCAGCTTGGCTACGACCTTGTGGCTCGACTCGCTGCGGGCCTTCGAGAGCTTGTCGTTGAACTTCTCGGGACCGTCGGGCGAAGCGTAGCCCTTCACGGCGATGTTCTGCGTGGCGCGGTCGTTCTGCAGGTTCTTGTCGACGTTCTCCTTGAAGTCGCCCAGGTTGGCGTTCTTCTGGTTCTTCTTCGTCACGACCGACGAGTTGATGGCGTAGAGCAGATCGGTCTTGTCTACGACCGTCGTCACGCGCTTGTAGTTGTTGGCCATCTGGTCCATCAGGTCGCCGTACTTCAGATCCTTCTGAAGGGTGTTCAGACCGTAGGCTACGACCAGACCGAACTCACGCTCGATGGCCTGCTTGGCAGCGGCGTCGTTGCCGGCCAGCACGGCAGCCTGCTCCTTGGTGGGAACGGCGCCCGTGTTGAGGTTCACCAGCGTGAACTCCTTGCACTTGCCGCGGGGGCACTTGATCTCGGCGCGGAGCTGCAGTGCGCACTCGTCCATGCGGGGATCGTAGGGGAACTCCACGTGCTGCGTGTAGACGCCGCCGTTCTTCTTGTCGATGACGGTGTAGTTGTCGTCGACCTTCGAACCCTGGAGGATCTTGGGAGCGCCGGCTACCTCGCCGCCCTCGAATACGATGACGGGGGTCACCTTCACGACGGCCTTCTTGTTGAAGTAGGCCTCGGGGAAGGTCACGTTGATGTCGGCCGCTACGACGCCGTTGTTCAGCGCCAGGATCTCGGGCGTTACCGTGAGGTTGATCTCGTCGCGGTACTTGGCCATCTTCTTGAAGCAGTTACAGCTCGACAGCGCCAGCGTGGCAGCCACGAGTACAACGCTCAGTTGCATGAATTTTTTCATAGTACGTAAGGATTTTGAAGTGTTTGCTCTTGTATCTTTCTGTCCGTTAGCCGCCGGGGGCCCCGCGAGGGGGCCTTTCCGACTGCGCAAATATAGAAAACTATCGCTAATTGTGCAACAACCGTGCAGATTTTGACCGCATTTTTCGGGTCGTCGTCCGCACGAAAACGTCCGCCTACTCGTCGTGGCGGTCGCGGTGCTCGCGACGCTCGCCGCGATCGCGGCGCTCACCGCGCTCGGGACGCGGACGACGCTCGCGCTCCACGTAGCCTTCGGGCTTGGGCAGCAGCGCCTTGCGCGAGAGCTTGAGCTTGCTCGTCTTGGGGTCGATGCCGATCAGCTTGACGTCGATCTCGTCGCCCTCCTTCAGACCCGTCTCCTCCATCGTCTCGAAGCGCTTGTAGTCGATCTCGGAGATGTGGAGCAGGGCGTCCTTGCCCGGCATGATCTCCACGAAGGCGCCGAAGGCGACGATCGAGCGGATCTTGCCGTGGTAGGTCTCGCCCACCTCGGGGATCGCCACGATGGCCTTGATGCGGGCCAGGGCGCCGTCGAGGGCGGCCTTGTCGATGCCGAAGATGTCGACGACGCCCTTGTTGTCGACCTCGGTGATGGTGATGGTGGTGTTGGTGGTCTTCTGGATGTCCTGGATCACCTTGCCGCCGGGGCCGATGACCGGACCGATCATATCCTGCGGGATGGTGATCTGCACGATGCGCGGCACGCAGGGCTTGTAGTCGGCGCGCGGCTCGGCGATGCACTCGGTGATCTTGTCCAGGATGTGGAGGCGTCCCTTGCGGGCCTGCTCCAGGGCTGCGGCGAGCACCTCGTACGACAGGCCGTCGACCTTGATGTCCATCTGCGTGGCGGTGATGCCGTCCTTGGTGCCCGTCACCTTGAAGTCCATGTCGCCCAGGTGGTCCTCATCGCCCAGGATGTCCGACAGCACGGCCCACTTGCCCGTGGCCGAGTCGGAGATCAGACCCATGGCGATACCCGACACGGGCTTCTTGAGCTTCACGCCGGCGTCCATCAGCGCGAGCGTGCCGGCGCAGACGGTGGCCATCGACGACGAGCCGTTCGACTCGAGGATGTCCGACACGACGCGCACGGCGTAGGGGTTCTCCTCGCCCAGCGGCACCATGGGCTTCAGGGCGCGCCATGCCAGGTG
>ERZ778514.275-NODE-275-length-51367-cov-6.025335_pt1 | contig 51367 bp, 45 predicted proteins | sample MGYA00510344_ERZ778514 | MGnify/ENA primary metagenome ERZ778514 (study PRJEB29527, sample SAMN07138968) | mouse gut metagenome | material: feces | host: mouse | place: China:Nanjing | collected 2016-01-25 ...
GCATCGTACTCATTCACCGTCGTCACATGGTTTTTCGTATCGGATTCCTTCACCTGATTCCCGTTCACGTCATACTCATAGGTGATGGTATTCTCTTTCTCACCGTCCCGCTCTGTCACGGCCATAAGCAGCTGGTCAAGGCCGTTATAGGTATAGGACGTCTGCGCGCTTCCCTCTCCCTTCTTCGTCCGGTTTCCGGCTTTATCGTATTCGTAGGTGATCGTTTCTTTTTTATCTCCGTCCTTATGGTCGGTGACTTCCGTCTTTGTAAGCTGCCCTAATGCATTGTAGGTGTATGCCTTTGTAATATTGACCTTATCCTGCTCTGTCTTTGGCGTATTGTTGATTTCCGTCTTTTCCGTGATCTGGTTGTTCTTATCATATTTGCAGGCATAGGATTCCAACACCTCAGAACCTTTTTTATAAACTATGGACGTTACCCGGTCAAGGCTGTCATAGCGGTAGGTCTTGGTGATACAGACATTTTCCGCCGCATCCGCTGTCTCTGTATCGGCTGTGGTTTCTCCTGCCGCTGCTTTTCCTGCAAGTCCCGGATATTCCTTAATCTCCACCACTTTCCCCTGTGCGTCATAGGCATACTCACGGATGAGGGGTTTTTCATCCCTTCCCTTTATCACTGCCCTGATGCCTGTCAGCCAGCGGTTTCCGTCGTAGACGTATTCCAGTCCCGCCACGCCGCCGTCCTTTACCAGCGCATAGCGTATGCCTGTTACCTTATCCTCCGCATCGTAGGAGTACGTGATCTTATGGGAAGCGATCACCTCTTCTGACGGTTCGCTCTCCGCATTCACTTCCGCGCTCCATGCCGTCCTTCCGAATCCGTCATATCCGGTCAGGGTATAGCGGTAAGGCGTAAGCTTCCCGTCCTTCATCCGGGAATCAGTCATCTTTGTCTGGCGGTACTGGTCGTCATAGGAGTAATCCGTCTGCAGCGTCTGCTTTCCGTCACTGCCGTACAGTTCTGTCTTTGTCAGGAGGTTTCGCTCATCATAAGTGAAGATCTTATATGCGTCATTTTCATACGTGGCCTTTGTCTGGTTTCCTCTGGAGTCATACTCGTAAGCTGTGGCGATACTCTCCTGCGCGTTGTCTCCGTGGTCTGCCGCAGACCGGAGCAGCCCTGCCGCGTCCCTTACTTCCACGCTGGTATGCCCTTTTGCGTCTGTAATGGTTATAGAGGTAGTTCCCCCTGCCGCATCTGTTGTATATTCCGCTTTTGTGGCGATCTTTTCTCCGCCTGCATCCTGCATAACCTGCGTGACTCTGCCGGAGTCGTCATAAGTATATTCTGTCGCCGTACCTTTGGCATCCGTTTCTTTTACGACATTTCCCTTGTCGTCATACTGCTTCTTTGCGACGATGGTATCTTTGCCGATTGCATAGCTTCCGTTCTCCACGGAAGGGTTGATGACAGTGGCTGTCTGGTTCCCCTTTTCATCATATAAGGTCAGCGTTACTTTACCGTCTGCTTTTCCTGCCTCCGTGCCGCCGCTGTACGCCGCCGTCTGATTGCCGCTCTTATCATAAGTATAATCTGTATAGAGTCCGCCTGCCTTCTCCTTTACCACTTTGCCGTCTTTGTCATAGTATTTTTCTGAAGAAGTGGTGCCGTCCGGATAGCTCTCTTTTTCTATCGAGGCATTTTTGATGGTGCGCTCTTTCAGCCCGTCTCGTACCGTCACATCCCCGTAGGAATATGCTGTCTTGTAGGTGATGGAATCCCCCTTTGTCACCCTGCGCTCTGTTACGCGGTTGATGGAGTCATACTGGTACTCCGTGGTGATCCCTGCCGTATCGGTCTCTTTTACGACTGTGCCGTTGCCGTCGTAGGAAGCGGTGCTTGTCTGTGTCTTTCCATTCAGCGTTACCGCTGTCTTTATGGTCCTTCCCAGATAGTCGTAGGTATACTCCGTCACCTGCCCGGTCGCCTCGTCCGTCGTCTTAAGTGGACGCCCCATCCGGTCATAGGTATTCTTCTCCTCGCTGACGGTGTCTGCGCTTACCTCTTTTTCGTAGAGGATATTGCCGTCGTCATCATAGGTACATACGGACTTTGACACCTCCATCCCGTCTTCCGTGACCGTAGACTCTAAGAGATTGCCGTCATCGTCATAGACGTTGACCGTGATGCTCTTATTTGACGCGTCGGTAGCGTCCGTCTCTTTCAGTGCGTTGCCTTTGGCATCATACTCTGTGGTCTCCTTGCTTATGGCAGTTCCGTTGATCTCTGCATTCACCGCTCCCGGAGAATCCTTCGTCCATTCGCTGGTGGTATCATAATTGTAAGTCGTGACCGTCCCGTCTTCCGCCGTCTCGCTTTTTACATTCTCATCGGCGTTGTAGGTTGTCTCTGTAACCTTCTCCTCGGTTTTAAACTCTACTTTTCCGTCGGTGATAGTCTCATAACCGACGGTTTTCTTTGTCTTTGTCACCAGATAAGGATTATCGGCGAAGCCGTACTCATAAGCGGTTACATCCCCGCCTGCATCTGTTTCCTTAAGCGTCTTCCCCGTCTGAGCGTCATACTCCGTGACGGTGGTACAGATCTCTGCGCCGGATTCATTCTTCTTCGTCACAGAAGTGCTTCCCGTCTGGTATGTCAACTGATCACTTTCCTGATTGGGGTAGGTGATCTTCTCCGCCTTTTCTCCCTGATAGCCGATCGTATACGCATGCCCTTTCCCGTCTGTGACAGAGGACAGATACCCGCCCGTATATCCGTACCGGAAGGTCTGGCTTTCCTTTTTATCTTTTGAAAGATGCGCCGCCTGTGTGAGCGTACCTCCCCCGTACGTATAGGACAGCGCCATGCCGTCCGGCAGGGATACACTCTGCAGCAATCCGTTTTCCGAAGAATAAGTGAGGGAGATCTTTTTTCCCGCACCCGTCTGAACAGAAGAAAGTCTCCCGTCCGGTCCGTAGTCATAGAGAAGGAAAGTTCCGTTCGGCTCGATCGCCGCGATCAACTGTCCGTCCTTGTCAAAGCGGTATAATACGCCGTCCTTCGTCTTAACGGTATAGGCGTGGGCTTTTACCTCGATGATCTCTGCTGCTCCGCCCATCTCCCCGATATTGCCGGAACCCGGCTTACTTCCTGCGGACTCTCCTTTGACCACATATGCGGACTCCCCCATATAACTGCTGCTCAAACCGCCCTTGGCATCCTCTTTTGCCGGCCCGGAAGCGGTCACCTCGCGCACTGCCCTCACCATAAGAGGAACCGCCGTCTCTTCGGACTGCAGCGTATAATCCTTTGTCTCCTTACACCGATAAGCGCCGCCGCTTTTCTCAAACCCATAGACGCTCCCGTCACTGTCGAGAAAATATATTTTTCCAGAGCTGTCCAAAATCAACTCCTTGTGCAGGGAATCCATCCAGCCTGTACCGAACATTCCCGTAAGGCTTAGCTGGCTGTTATAGTTCCTTGTCACGTCAAAGACAAGCTGGTTCGACGGCAGCGTCACATCCTCCTGACTGTAAGAAAGATTCCCCCCGCTGGTTTCTATACTGCCGTTCCCCGCCGGGGTGCTGAATTCATGATATCCCAGATAGTTCTTGCTCCCGGTCTTTTTCGTAAGCGCTTCCGACCTCGTGCCCTCTATAGAGAGGACGGGAGTGAGGAATGTCCTGCCCTCTATCTCGTCTTCCGTATTGACCCTTACTACCTCTGCCTTATAGTAATATTTCTTATCTGACACGCTGCGGATATCAACCCAGTAACTATCCTCTACGTTATCTGCCGCCAGCGTGGAGGCATCTGCTTTGAAGTTCTCGCTCTCTCCCCGGTAGATTCGGTAATAGACGCTGTCAGACAACTCTGACTTCGTCTTCCACGACAGGATATTCTTCCCGTATTCCTTGCGGATCTTAAGGCTTCCGCTTTCCGGAATATAGCCCTCGAATCCAAGCCCGTATTTATTGAGATAGTATTTCAGCGTATATGATTTGACATTGCCTGCCTTATCCACCGCGCGCAGTGTGATGGTATGCTCGCCGTTGCCCGTGATCTTCCCTGACGGAATCTGGTAGCTCCCGGAGGCTGCAGTTCCCAGTGATACAAATGCGCCGTTATTGACGCTGCATTCAATCTTCTGCAGGTTGGCGTCCGATACGCCGCTCCACGTTACCGTCGGCGTCAGATTGTCTGCCGGAGACGCCGCGGAGCTCGCCGGCTTTATAACAGGCTGGTTCATGGCCGGCGCAGTTCCGTCAATGTAAAATCCGCAGCCTTTCCCTACTCCGGCGATGCCGCCGTTATCTACCCCTCGTACTACAATCTTATAGATTCCGTCTCCCCATCCGGAGCTTGCAGCCACTGTCGCGCTTCCGCTTCCTGCCGTTCCAAGTTTCGTGCTGCCCGAATAATTCACTACTGTTCCGGTCTCGTTCCCTGACGCATCGCACTTTGCAAGCCGGTACTGTACATAGGCAAGTGACTTTGAACTGATTCCGGACCATGTTGTCTTGATCCTGCTTCCCCGTTTCAGATATTTTGGTGTGACAGTAACCGAAGAAGCGGTCGTCGGTTTATTATAATATACCACGGAAAGCTTCGGCCTTAAAGAGCTTGCACTGTGTCTGGAACCTACGAATTCACAGTAATGGCCGCTTTCGCTGGCGCCCTTGAGCATAATCCCGTAATTGCTTACAGAGCCGTTGGCAACCCCTCTGGCAAATGCGGTCAGGTTAAGGTTTCTGGCGCTCTTATATTTCCCGGTTGACTTTACGCTGCCGTACAATGTGTCAAAGCCCGGCCTGTTGTTCCATGTAATCTTGCCGATTGACCATGCTGCCTTCACCTTATATGCCTGTACCGTCTGCCCGCTGTTGCTGTTGCCTGTCTCGTACAGCGTCAGCACGGCGCTGTCTACATAATAACCTTTAATCTTCTTGGTCAAATCGACAAACTTCATATAAGTCCGGTAGACTCCTTTTGAGCCTTTCCCCGCGTTGACCACCGTCGTGCCATTGTCATAGAAATTGATTCCTTTATACTTTGAACCGCTTATGACATAGACGTCCCCGACATTTGCCTTGCCGGTCCATGAGACGGTAGGATCGATCGTCACCGGATACACCCGCTCCGGCGCCCTAAGGTAATCCTGATCCGCCGTCACCGTAACATGGTAAAGCCCCTCTTCCTCTTCATCCGCCGCAATCTCGCAGGTCAGCGCCTCGCTGTACGCTTCTCCCGAAGCGTCGTTCATGTTGGGCGGCATGATGTTTCCGACGATCTCCTCCGTACTGCCGTCATACAAAGTGATACCCTCGTCAAGCTGGTTCTTTCTGGCAGTCATGCCGGAAAGCCGGAGGTCGTAAGTGAACGTATTCTCTTTGGGGAGTTCCTTCAGCACGATCTCCTCCTTCACGCCGGAGGGCATGGAGGTATATTCATAAGACACTGGTTCTTCCTCAGAATCATACACCGCCTTAAGCGGTACTTCTGCCGTGTCCTCATAGCCGTTGGTATATTCCTCATCCTCTACCTTGACACTGCCAAGCTCCTCATCCGGATGCATGGATATTCCGTAGCCTTCATTTTCAAGGAGCAACGGCGTCTCCCCTGTCAGCTCTTCCGGGAAATACTGTTTCTTATCCCCTTCTGTATTCTCGTAGACATATCCATCAAGATTCTGATCGTTGCCGCTCTTTACATCGGTTACCTCGGTAAGCGACGGATCATAATCCGTAAGCTTCCCGTCCTCGTCCTTATAACGCACCGCCTCTTGATAGAATACGGTCATCTTTTTATTATCCCCCACATCAAAGGTCGTTGAAGTCTCCGTATTCTCTCCGAATCTGGCATCCTCTTCGGATACTTCGCAGGTTTCCGCCAAAGAACTTCCTCCATCTTCCGGCTGCTGCTCACCGGACGTCTGCTTTGTCCCTTCCGTGTACTCTGTCTCTTTGCCCCCATCTGCTTCGGTCTGAATATCCGCATCCGCCGTCTGTTCTGTCTGCGGCTCCTGTGCTTTTGCAGTATCCCCTTCATATGGAATCGAAGTTGCCGTAAATACGATCACCAGTACCGCCGCGGTGATCTGTTTCCATCTCTTTTGTATCTTTCCCTTACTCATCCTTATACCCCTTTTTCTTTATCTGTATATCTTCGCGCTGCTGTATTTTGTTGTTGTTTCTGATTTGCTCCCTTTATAACATGTAATCTTTGCTTTTACACGGTACGTGCCTTTCGCAACCTTACATGTGCGTTTAAAATTATAGTAATTTCCCTTCACGCTTCCTGACCACGTCTTCACCGCCGCATAAGAACCGTTTGCCGACTTCTTCTGCAGATACATGGTAATGCTGATCTTTGTCACCTCGCCCGACATCCCTTTTACCCTTACAGACGCCGCTGCAGTTCCTGACGTAACATTAAAGGAAACTGTTTTGCCCGCATCAATGGTCATAGGCATGATCTCTGATCCTTCATAATCAACAGCCAAAGGCGGGGCTTCTATACTCTCGGCTTTTGCCTCTCCCGCATAGCCGGTCATACATATGGCCGCTGACATGCACAGGGCAGCTCCCATTCTTCCAATCCCCCTTAAGATCCTTTTCTTTCGCTTTTTCATCTCTTTCTGCCTCCTTTCATTTATGTCTCTGCACTCTATAACGCATGGAAACCGTGAAATGTGACATGAAATCGGAAATTTATACAAAAAAGTTTTTCAGACACAAAAAAAGAACATTTACAGTCCATCCCCACTGCAAATGTTCTTTTACTTACTTTTTCGGCTTCAGCGACTCACATACCTTTAACAATTCTTCTTTGTCAAGGGAGTCCGCACCCACACAGTAACGTGTGTCCTCTGATTCCCACCAGATATGTATGATGCCGTTTTCCTTATAACAGATTCTCCCTTCATATCCCAGAATCTTAGTTTTTTCTTCCCTTACATACTCATTATCCTCTCCGACTGCCATGCCGTCCTTTACCTGCTCCTGATCGATGATGAGGCCGTCAGACTCCGATCTCTCATAGCTTAAGAATAAAAACGTCTCATCCTCATCCTGAATCATGAGTTTGTATCCGTCCGGTATATAAGCCGGGTAAAGCGGAACGAATTCTCCAGCCTTTTCTTTTGTCGCATAATATCTCTTCTCTGTCTCTTTCTCACGTACTACCTGCGTATATTCATAGAGCTTCGTCCTGATCCGCTCCATGCTCAAGGCATATGTACGGAATGACACCACTACGGCGCTTGTAATGATAAGCGCAAATGCCGCCGCGATCCGGGCTCCGTTCCTTATAGGAACACCATACTTTTCTTTCTGCCGCACACGTTTTAAATACTTCTCCATCGCTTTTTCAAAGCTTTCAGAGAACTCATGCGCAAGCTCACTGTCATCCGGATATGCCCTCATAAGCTTTTCTTCCAGCCCCGGCATATGCCTGTAAAGAAATTCATCATCCACCCGTATCTTACCCATGGGTATCCACCTCCATTTCATCAAGGATATCCTGCAAGATCTTCTTTCCTCTCGCAATCCGCTGTCTGAGCGCACTCTGGCGTATCCCTAAAAGCTCCCCGATCTCTTGATTGGAATATCCCCACACATATTTCATGCGGAAAATCTTCCGGTATGCACCGGGCATCTCCATGATCGCCCTCTCCACATCTGTAAGTTCCGATACGGCTTTTACTCTCTCCGCCTGCGGGAAATCATAGTTTTCCCCGATCTCTTCCCACGAGATGCTCTTCTGCCTTTTTTCCCTGCGGTAGATATCTTTACTTGCGCTCTCAACAATAATAACGATAAAATGTTTCGTTTTGTGACAATCTACTTCATTAATTTTTTTTAAATATTTTGTAAGCTTGATCAAAGCCTCCTGAACCGCATCCTGCGCCAGACCGTCATCCTTGAGGATCTCTTTGGCACAGAAGAACATTAAATTGCGATATTTATCATACAGCTGTTTGAATTTACTTTTTTCCTCCGGCGTATCCACCAGATTCAGGTACATCATCAGCATTGCCCAATATTCCTCTTTAAGAACTCGATAAGATAATATCTATCATTTCTCTTGGAGTGACGATAAACGGTTTTACTGGAAAATGCTTAATATTACCTGTCACCAGATAGGCAGCCTCCGCTTTTCGCTCCTCCATTACAACCTCATAAAACACTCTGTCCTTAGAATCTGGAAGCTCTATATCAATAGATTCAGTATCTACATAAATGCCCTGCCTCTCAATATTATCCAGAACATCGTTAATGATGTCTTCCGTAAAATGAAATTTAGGCCGTGATAGAACTTCCCGATATTCTTTAACAATACATTCATTCACTACTGGAATAATAGGGCCCTCAAAAACCATCTCCATAATGCAGCCCGGAATAGACTCCCACTTTAGCATCGCAGAAACAAGCACATTGGTATCGATAACAACATAATAACTCACAAAGCCACCTTACTTTCTTGCTTCTGCTATTTCAGCATTGATTTCGTCCAGTGTCATATCAGATACTCCATTTTCTTCCGCAATACGGCTGGCAGTTTTCATTGCCTTTAGTGCACGGCTTTCCGATCCTGTCTCCAGTTTCATACTAAATGGAATTCCGTTTTCCTGAATTAATCTTGATATACACATACGCATATACGTCGGCAGATCAATGCCAAGACGCTCGCAAATAACAGATGCCTTAATTTTCGATGTATCATCTGTACGGAACTGAACCAATGAGTTTGCCATAATATCATCTCCTTAATTGTTTTATATGATGTTGGGTTCAAAAGGTATTTTGCCCCCATGATGCCACGGATTGTTCCGCACTTCGTGCTCCCACAATCCTTTATATTAATATTATAACTCATTTGTAAGCATTTGTAATCATCTGTTTTCAAATGTTCCAGTTTTTATGTAATATCATACATAGAATCACACTATCTCTCCATCATACTGATGGATTCGATTCCGACGCTTCCCCCTCTTACCACTTCGATCGTCCTGAATTCCTCTTTCATAAGTTTCACGACGGCATCGTTTTTTGTAGCAGTCTGCACGAATTCCAAAAGCAGGCTGTCTTTGCCGTAATCGATCACCTTTGCCTTAAATGTCTCTGCAATCTGGAAGCACTCTACCTTATCCTCCGGCGTACATTTTTTCACCTTGATATACATAATCTCCTTCATCCGCACGAAAATATTCGTAAAGTCGATTACTTTAATGACCTCCACCAAACGGTTCAGCTGTTTCTTAATCTGTTCAAAAGTCTCATCATCACTGACGGTTGCTATCGTCATTCTTGAGATCGTTGGATCTTCTGTTGTCCCGACAGTCAGACTGTCGATATTATAGGATTTTCCGGAAAACAGTCCGGAGATCTTTGACAGGACGCCGTCCTGATTCTCTACATACAGCGAAAGCCAGCGTTTTTTCATTCCATTTCCATTCATTTCCATTCCCTCCTTAACAATCCATAATCATATCTTCCAGCGTTCCGCCGGGCTTAAGCATCGGATACACCAAATCCTCCGGATCAATGTCAAACTCTAAGATATATGGCGTCTTCTCACTCTTTTTCGCCTCCGAAAATGCAGGCTCTATTTCTTCCTTCTTCGTGATATGGATTCCCTTTGCCCCGTAACTTTCTGCCAATTTGACAAAGTCCGGCGTATAGGGAGGGCATGGAACCTCTCCGCATTTCCCCCTGCATGCCGCGCCCGAGCGCAGACAGGTCATAGAATAACGCTTTCCGTAGAACAGCTTCTGCCACTGGCGCACCATTCCCAGATTATTATTGTTGAAGATGCAGGAAATGATCGGAAGCTCCTCAAGAACCGCCGTGGCAAGTTCCTGAATATTCATCTGCATACCGCCGTCGCCGGATATGGAGATGACAGGCTTATCAGGATTTCCAAGCTTTGCGCCGATGGCTCCCGGCAGACCGTAGCCCATCGTTCCAAGCCCTCCCGACATAATCAGGCGCTTTTTCTCCGTAATCTCAGCAAACTGCGCGGTAAACATCTGATGCTGTCCAACATCTGTAATAATAATCGCCTCATCAAACAGGCGGTTGATCGCTCCGATGACATCCTGCGGCGTCATGATCGGCTTTTCCTTCATCACAAGCGGATGCTCTGCTTTCCATGCCCCGATCTGATCCATCCATTTTTCCGTATCACAGTTGTCTACATACTCCAGCAGCTTTTCAACGGCCTCCTTTGCATCCGCAACGATGGGAACATCTACCTGAACATTCTTGGAGATCGCCGCCGTATCGATATCAATATGGACGATCTTTGCCTTCGGTGCAAAAGAGTGGAGCTTTCCTGTGATCCTGTCATTGAATCTTGTCCCGATGGAAAACAGAAGGTCACACTCATTGACCGCCATATTGGAAGCATAAGCGCCGTGCATCCCAAGATTACCGATGTAGAGCGGATGATTGGTCGATATGGCTCCCCGCCCCATCACCGTCGTAACTACCGGAACCTTTGTCCTTTCTGCAAGTTCAGTAAATTCCTTTCTCGCGCCTGAGATAATCACTCCGCCTCCTGCAAGAAACAGCGGCCTCTTCGCCTTCCCAAGCATCTTGATCGCACGCTTGAGCTGCCCGATATGTACGCCTGTGCTGGGCTTGTAGCCGCGGATATTTACCTCTGACGGATATTCCGGGCTTCCAAGCTCCGCCATCACATCCTTTGGAAGATCGATCAGCACCGGTCCCGGCCTTCCTGTTCTGGCGATATAGAAGGCCTCTTTCACAACCCTTCCCAAGTCCTCTCTCTTTTTCACCACTACGCCGTATTTTGTAATGCTTCTCGTAATTCCTACGATATCTACCTCCTGAAAGGCATCATTCCCAATCAGATGTCTCGCCACCTGCCCGGTAAAACACACTAAGGGAACGCTGTCATAATAAGCTGTTGCAAGTCCCGTCACAAGATTGGTCGCTCCCGGACCGCTGGTCACAAGACACACGCCTGTCTTTCCCGTGGAGCGCGCATAGGCATCCGCCTCATGGACGAGGGCTACTTCCTGCCTTGGCAGAATCACCCTTGTAAAGTCCTGTTTATAAAGCTCGTCACTGATATCAATGGTACACGCTCCCGGATAGCCGAAGATCGTGTCCACTCCCTCCTCCCGAAGAGCCTTTACCAGTAATTTGTTCCCGCTGATTTTTTTCATATTCTATAACCTCCTTCTCCAACCAAAACGCCCTAAGCAAAACGCTTAGGGCGAATAAATCATCCGTGTTACCACCTAAATTCAGGGAAATTCCCTGCACTCCGCCGGTACGGGAGAAACCTCTGATACAGGGCAACAAATCCTGCCCTTATGCTTTTCTCCGATACCGCTCTCCGTTAACGCTGAGACTGCGTTGAAATCTACTGACACCTGATACAGCACATATAAAGATACATCCTGCCGAATACCGTGCGTTCGGTCCACTGCTCGAGGGCTACTTCCTTAAATCCTTCACGGAGACTTACACCCGCCGTCTCCTCTCTTTGCTTCAGGAATCTATCTACTCCTCCCTGTCATAGCATTTGTCTGATAATTGTATTTAATTATAGTGGATAAAGGCATGGGTTGTCAACAGGTTATTTTTTGTAAATCTAACGGATATTTACTATATCAGACCAGATGTGAGAAACGTTCCAAATATTCTATTTTTTTATCACTTCTTTTGCTATCCTCTCCCATGATATGCCACTGACATCTGCTGTCCCGCCTGATCCCTTAGCAATACTTTCCATAAGCGCCCCCGCAAGTCTCTTTTCAAACTCCGGCAGTTCTTCTTCAAGCGGCTCATCCGTATTCTTCATAGCAGGCAGCGACACATATCGAACGTCTGCTCCCGGCGCCGTCTCCAAAAGCCATTCACGGATTCCTGGCAGATCTGTCATGACCACCCGGTCCCCGCAGGCTAGAGCCTCGATCACCGTCAGAGGAATTCCCTCAAAAAAGGACGGCAGCACAAAGATATCGCAGTTATTATAGACTTTCGAAAGCTCTGGCTGCAGCAGTCTTCCAAGAAATACAGCCTCGTAAGGACACTCCCTGGCAAGCCGTAGAATCTCTTCATATTCCTCCTGATTCCCTGTGCTTCCTGCCAGATATATCTTTAGCTTCCCCTTATCATAATCCAGAATACTAAGCGCCCGAAAAAGGCTGATCACACCCTTTTTCTTTGCAATCTTTCCGGCAAATACGATTCTTACAACATCATCTTTTTTCTTTTCGCCTGTTATATGGAAAATCTTACTGTTATATCCCATCCCGGCTCTCGTGATCTTCTCAGGATCAACGCCATAGATTTCCCTTACCCCTTGCTCCTGCGCCCTCTGAGGCACAAAGATCCGGTCAAGCTTTCGGATCTGTTCCTTGATAAATGCCCGCTCAAGGTCCGTCTTTTGCATCTGTCTAAGGTCTGTATTGTGACAGAACCCATATACCGTGTACTCTGGAAATGCTTCCCGCACTGCCGCGGTCAGAAGGTACAGATGATGGCAGTAAATCACATCCGGCTTAAGCCGTTTTACCGCTCTTTCAACCGTTTTTAAAAAAGCTTTCTTAAACTCCTTTGCCATATCCGGAGTCATATCACCATATCTCGTACTCTTATAAGGCATCTCGTCCGACATTCCCGCAATCGCAAACCAAAGCTTTTCTGCCCCATCCTTTACCGTTCCCGATTTCCTTCCTGCCTCACCCTCTGCCATTCCCGATTTCTTTTCTTCACAGGCGGCTTCGTTCCTCTCCTCGCAAAAATACACCGGATAAAATCCTACGCCATCCGGCAATTCCACCTCATCGTCCTCATACACTCCCGCAACTACCGCCTGCTCATATCCCCATGCCGCATATTCCTTCACAAGCTCTGTCAGGTAAACGCCGCTCCCGGTACTGTTTGGCTTCTGTGCCGTAATGCTTAATATCTTCATCTTACCCTCTCATAAACCGTAAAATAATATTCCAGATCAAAGCAAGTCTGCTCCTCACTGATCGTTATCATCTGCCACTCCTTGTCCTCATCCAGATTCGGGAAATACGTATCTGCGTCAAAGGCATGGTCGATCTTCGTAACATATGCCGTATCGCAATATGCAAGCATAGCGCGGTAAATACTCTCGCCGCCGATCACAAACAACTCGCCTTCGTACTTTTTTGCCTCTTTTACCGCTTCCTCCACGCTGTGTACGATCACCGCACCTTTTACTTTATAATCCTTCTTCCTTGTGATCACAATATTCACCCGGTTCTTTAAGGGCTGCCCCTGCGGGAAACTCTCCAGCGTCTTCCGCCCCATAATGACGATATTTCCCTTTGTCGTCTCCCGGAAGAACTTCATATCCGCCGGAATGCTCCACATCATCCGGTTATCCTTCCCGATCGCCCAGTTTTTGTCTACCGCAACGATTACATTCATAACTTCTGCTCCCTCCCGTATTTTCTAAAAACTGCTCCGAAACAAATGATTCTTTTCCCCGTGACAATCTTAAATTGCCACTGGAATATTCCTGATCTGCTCATGGCTTTCATAATCGAGAAGTTTTACATCCTCTCTTGTAAAATCATAAAAATCCTTCACCTCAGGATTCAGCCAGAACTTCGGCGCCGGAAGCGGCTTGCGGTTTATCAGCTCTTCTATAAGAGGAATATGTCTGTCATAGATGTGGGCATCCGCGATTACATGTACAAACTCGCCCACTTCCATATCACATACCTGTGCCAGCATGTGAAGAAGTACGGAATACTGGCATACGTTCCAGCTATTTGCCGTTAAGACATCATTGGATCGCTGGTTTAAGATTCCATTCAGCGTAAGTTTCCCATGCCCTTTCTTTTTTGTCACATTGAATGTCATGCTGTAAGCGCACGGGTACAGATTCATCTCATGAAGATCCTCATGGACATATAGATTTGTCATAATCCGGCGACTGTAGGGATTGTGCTTCAGATCATAGATCACCCGATCCACCTGATCGAACATTCCTTCTTTATACTGATGCTTCACGCCCATCTGATAGCCGTAAGCTTTTCCGATAGAACCGTCCTCATCCGCCCAGCTATCCCAGATATGGCTGTGAAGGTCATTTACATTGTTCGACTTCTTCTGCCAGATCCACAAAAGCTCGTCCGTGCAACTCTTAATCGGAGTCTTTCTTAATGTCAGCGCCGGAAATTCCCTGCTTAAATCATAGCGGTTGACTACTCCGAACCTCTTGACCGTATAGGCCGGAGCGCCGTCCTCCCACACCGGACGCACCTTCTCACCCCTCGTATCCGTACCATGATCAATAATATCCCGGCACATATCAATAAAAATCTGATCTGCGTAGCTCATATAGCAATATCCTCCTTACCTGCCTGAAATCCATAGCAAAACCGCATAGCACATTATAGCACAATCTGAATGGACTGTGTGAATGAATTGAATTCCCAGATAGAAAATACTGCGATACTACACTGCCGTCACAACTTTTTCCAGCACACTCTCAAGCGCACAGGCACTGCTTGAATGCGCCCGCTCTACCGGAATGCTGTGCCGTTCCGCCTCTTTCAGCGCACAGTATACCATCTTATGAGCCACCGTAGAGGTAAACAGAATGATCAAATCCGGATGCCCGATCTGTGTCTTAAGATTGCCCGACATTCTTGTAAATACTTTCGCTTTGCAGCGATGTTTTTTACAAATTTGTTTGTACTGCTGCTCCATTCTCTCATTTCCGCCTATAATCACAACACTCATGCCAAAACTTCCTCCTATGCGCTTATTTTCGCAATCTCACTGACAGCCTTCCCGATCAGGAACTCATTCACCGCACTGTCCCTAGCCTTATCGTAGGCAAGAAATGTAAGCTTCGCCTGTTTTGGGTTGTGGTACACCTTCCAGTATCCGGTAAACAGACTCTCTTTCCCATTATTTTGAATAAAAGCCTTCACATCCTCCAGCGGATAATCCAAGAACACACCGATCTCGTGCGGAAATGTGATCTCATCTCTGGAATACCGGTTCATTCTCACAGAAAGCCTTGTGATATCCTGATCAAGCTCCTCATCCTCATAGCCATATTCCAAAAGAAACTGGCGGACTCCCTGCTTCAAAAGCACTTCCCTTAATCCTTCTTTTCTATAAAACAACGCAAGACACCGGTTCCTCCTCACAACTAAAATCCTGCAGGAAATGTCTGTCGGTCCGATCAGACGGTAAAGCTCCCGCACCCATTCCTTCTCAATATTCAGGACACTGGCCCTTCGCATTCCCTTAAGAAATGGGGCGCACTGCGCCACAAGCTCAAATTGCAAACGCTTACCTCTATTCTGGTCTAATGCCATGCAAGTTACAATCTCCGCTGTCATACTTCTTCCCTCTGCTTTTATTACTGTAATTGATTATGATTATCATTTGCATTTAAAGTATATCATTTCATTCAAAAAAAAGCAATCCTTCTTTTACTATCTTTTCCCTGTTTTTACAAAAATATATTACAAGTTCACATGTCATCCGCAAAAATAGCCGAACCGCAATTCACGGCTCGGCTATATTATATAACACCCTGTTTAACATCTTATAAAGTGCGTCTATCTCCTTTTTTGTCATTCCGAGAGTCAGTATTTTATCAAGCTTCTTCCTCTCCATCTCCATGCGTCTCTGTATATCATAGGCTTTTTCTGTCAGGTAGATATTCTTGCAGCGCTTATCCTTCCCGCTGGGAACCGACAGGATGAATCCTTTCTCATCCAACCGCTTTAAAAGCCCTGTAACAGTCGGATTCTTAAGGTTCAGCGCCCGCTCGATATCCCTCTGGGTGACCTCGTCCTTACTGCTCTGCAGAAGGAAATCCAGCACCTCACACTGAGAGGACGTAATCCCAAGTCTCTTAAGCCGGTTGTTAAACTCCTTTTCATACACATTATTGATCTGTTTGAACAAAAAACCTATGGTCTTTCTCTCCCGCATGGAATTCATTCCTTTCTATGCTGCTTTTGTCCCGCGCATCATCGCAAATACATTCGCCTTTGTAAGCACTTTCGCCACTGTGTAGAACAGCGCGGTCTCAATCGGCAGCATGACCGCCTGCTTCAATATTCTCACCGGGAGCAAGGCAAGATATGCATCTCCGTAGAGCAATGTCAGCCAGTATGTATTGAGAAGAATATTGACAAGCACCATAACAAGGAAATTAGCAAACACTACTCTCTTCACCGTCAAAGGCTTCTTATACAGGACGATCCCGTAGATGATGCCTCCGCAGATGCCGCTGATGGTAAACCCCGGAAAAAACGGTCCTGTCGGCTTCACAAGATATTTCAAAAGATCCGCCAGTCCTCCCATAATCCCTCCAACAGCAGGCCCGAACAGCATACCTGTCGTCTCATTTGCGATATACGCAAATCCGATCTTAATATAGTCCGTAAGCTGCAGGGTATAAAACCCCAGTACAACCGCGATTGCCAGCAGCATAGCTGTAACCGCCAGAGTCCTTAAGTCCTTAAGTTCCTGAATGGAATCAGCAAACAATGCTTTTATTCCTTTCATAAAAAAACACCTCCTTTGCAGTAGTCCTTACTACGCATAAGCAGGTATCTCTAACTGTTTATGTGTAGCAGCGGGATGCGGAATGTATACCGCGGCCGAAACCTTCGTCCGGCTGGCAACTCCCCGTCCATCCGGCACTTGACGCATACATTCCTACTCTGCTTTCTTTTTTATTTTTTACAAAAAGATAATAGCATACATTGCCTGAAAGGTCAATCAATACCTTCCGGATTTACTGACATAGCCTTAAGTTCCTTCACAGCAAATCCAATCGCAACCGCCGCCGCTGCCCCGTCTGCGATCGGTCCGGCATACATCACTCCGTCAATTCCCATAAAAATTGGAAAGATAAGTATCAGCGGAAGAAGGAATATCACCTGCCTCGTCAGCGACACTACGATGCCAAGCTTCGCCTTTCCGATGGAGGTAAAGAATCCCGAACACATAGGCTGTATCCCGTTTATAAATGTCAGAAGCATAAATATCTTAAAATACCGCTCCGCAAACTGGAAATACTCTTCTGTTCCCGTCCCGAATATACATACAATCTGTCTCGGGAAAATCTGGAAGCACAGAAAAAATATAATTCCCACAGTCAGGGATATCTGAAATGCCTTCTTATATGCCTTTCGCACTCTGTCATAATTTTTCGCACCGTAATTGAATCCCCACAGCGGCTGACACCCCTGAGAAGTCCCGATGCAGATCGACATAAATACCATATTCACCTTCGAGATCACACCTACGCAGGCAAGAGGAATATCCGTTCCATATACGGAAGAAGCTCCGTAACGCCTCAGCGTATTATTCATAGTAATCTGAACCGCTGCCATAGCAATCTGATTGACACAGGATGCCATGCCAAGAGATACGATCGCGCTCAGATACTCGGTCCGCGGCTTTAACATCCCCGCTTCAAGCTCCAGATGACGGAATTTAGAAAAATACACGATCACAAGAATCCCTGAAACCACCTGCCCGATCACTGTTGCCCATGCCGCCCCTCTGATTCCCCAGTGAAACACAAAGATAAACGTGGGATCTAAGACCGTATTGATGACCGCCCCCGTCAGCATACATGCCATAGAATAAGTAGGACTCCTGTCCGCGCGGATTAGATGATTCCCTCCGGTGGTCAGTACAAGAAAAGGGATTCCATATGCTGTAATCCCAAGATAGTCCTGCGCAAAGGGCAGAATATCCGGAGTTACCCCGAAGATATAAAGCAATGGATTTAAGAACAAAAGCACCGCCGCCGCTATGACAATGCCACAGATTACGAGCATGGAAAGCCCTGTTCCCACAATCCGGTTCGCCCTGTCCTGATTCCTGGCTCCCGACTCCAGATTAAAATTAGACGCACTGCCGATTCCAAGCAAAAGCGCCGTCGCCGTACAGATGATCGACACCGGAAACGCAATATTCGTCGCAGCATTTCCAAGCATCCCCACACCCTGTCCGATAAAAATCTGATCCACAATATTGTAAAGGGAGCTTACAAGCATACTGATGATCGCCGGTATTGCAAATTTCGCAATCAATTTTCCCACCTTTTCATATGCCAGAGGATTTCCTTTTGATTCCGCTGAAGGCTTTATAGCGCTCCCCGCCTTATATTCTGTCTCCTGTCTCATTTCCTGATTCTCCTTATTCGTAGATTTCTTACTATTCCGAATATATTTTTCTGCAAACTGACATTTCTGTATTTATGTAAGTAAAAAGACTTTTCGATTACTCGAAAAGCCTCTTTCACAGAGCGACAGACGGGGTTCGAACCCGCGACCCCGACCTTGGCAAGGTCGTACTCTACCAACTGAGCCACTGTCGCATTCCTTATTCGCGTTCCTTAGAACAATAAATAATATACTACACAGTTTCTCATTTGTCAATAGTTTTTTTCAATTTTTTTAACACATTTTTTATGATTTTCAGCGCTCTTTCGATGTGTGCTCATGAATGATCGGCGGAATCTGCGACATCATATTATCAATGTCCTCAAACATGGCGCTCTTTGTCGTTCCCAGACCTCCTGCCCGCTCAATATGCTGAATCACATCCTGATACCGATCCTTTATCTGATCGAAGAATCCGCACAACTGATCAAGAGCAATCCTTGATTCATCAATCACACCGGAAATCTCCATATGTACAGATGTTGCACCTTCCGCAGACTGAGTGATCTCATCAAACATATCATACGTCTCATTTACTTTGCCAATACTCTCTCCTAGCGCCTTCTGAGATGTCACGATACTGTTGTTAAGCTGGTCCGCGCCATTCTCTACCTCATTAATCCCGGAATCTACCTCCTCGGTCAGATTCTTGATCTCATCTGCAAGCTTCTTTACTTCTACCGCCACAACTGCAAAGCCTTTTCCCTGCTCTCCGGCGCGCGCCGCCTCAACAGACGCATTCAGCGCCAGAATATTCGTCTGTTCCGCAATCTTAATAATCTTGCTGGTACATCTCTTAATCTTCACTACCGCCTCCTGCAAAGAGCCGAAAGTACTCCCCATCTCGTCAAAATAAGCCTCCACCTGCTGCGAACTGTTCTTAAGCTCCTCGACTCCGTTCTGCGCGTGGTCCACTGATTTGGAAATCGTCTCCTTCACTGTCGAAAATCCTCCCGACACCTGCTCAATCCCTGCAAAATGATCGCCGAAATCCTCCAGCTGTTGATGAAAATCCTCCGTCTCATCAAGTACATCTCTGAAAGAGCTGCCAATCTTACTCAGTTCTCTTAAAGAATCCACCTCTTTCTGCACAAGCTCCGTATGATAATCCTTCAGGCTGTCCATTACATGCAATACCGGACGCAGGCTTTTTTCTTCTCCGGGCTTTTCTATTGTTACTTCCCGCTTATCTTTATTCCAAAATGACATATTTCTACCACCTTTACTCAAATACTACGCAAGTCATAGACTGATTCACAAATCGATTATTGTAATGCTCTCCATATCCCACAAATCCCGCATGGTTCCCCAGCGCGCTCATATCGTCCAGATATTCCTGCATATAATTATTCTGAGTAAATAAAAGATACCGGAATAGGCAATTTACGGAAAACACTGCCGAAATCCTTTGGAAATCATTCTGTATCTGCTGAATCGTCTGTCTTACCACTGCCTTGTAATCTCCAAGCTCGAGCATCACAAGAACATCCGAATCATTCACCTGCCTGAAACAAGTCAGTGCATCGCCTTTCACTTCTTTGATTGATATGATACAAATATCATCCCCATTAATCTTCCCAAATGGATTCTTAAAGGTCTGAGTTGTAATATCCTGTTCTGACACCTTCAGGATATCCTGATATACCTGTTTCGCCGGACGGTCATTGAGCGCGCCGATGACGTAATTGGCCTTTTCTGTCCGTGAAGCAATAAACTGATAATTCTCCAGCCGATGATAAATGTTCTCTTTATATGCCTTCACTTTACCGCTCAGATTCTTCACCAGCCCGTATACTACCGCATCCTCATACACTTTGCCATTGGCCGATACTTTCCCTGCATCTCCTGTTCCGCCTACCAGCGAAATTTTCTTGTGCTTCAATACTGTATTGATAGTAGTCAGCACACACGCATCATTCCCGGTGCAAAAATCAATGCACACCGTATCGTTCTGTGAAGCGCCGACCGACTGTACATCCCGCTTAAGTCTCTCAATATACTTAACCGGCATAACAGATACCTGCTCCAGTACGTTCGCCGCGGCCTGAACGCCATTCAGAAAAGCAATTACACCAACTCCATGTTCCACTATCTTCGTGTCATAGCTCATACCGATGCAGCCAATACTCGGCACTCCCGGGAAAATCCTCTCCAATTCCTTCACATGCGCTTCAAACTGATCTTTATTAGAAAGCAGCATAATAAATTGCGGTCTGTCCAACCCGCGGACCGCCTCCTGCAATTCCCCGCGCAGACTCATTCCAAAAAATTGTTTCATCATGAGACCTCTCTTTCTTTATTATTTCCACAAACAGCAAACCAAACGGACATGCCTGTGGCAAAGCATCAGGTCCGAATATAGATAGACTCTTTCGCCGCCTTAAGATGTAAAAATATAAAAATTCCACTGTCATATAATGGAAAGCCACAAATCTAATTTATTATATAATACAGGAACATAGAACGTCAATTATAATTTATCAGTTTCAAAATATAAACACCAGTAAAGACGGGTATTAATTTCTCATCAATACCCGCCTTTACACAGAACTTTCAATCATTCATTTTACCTCTTTCGCTCTGGTGCAAGTCCTCTTAAGTCACTTCAAGCACTTACCTGATTTTTTAATAAATTCAAACTTTTGGTGGTCTGTACCTGCCTTTCATAAATTTTTCTGATTCCTGATACTTTGCGCGCTTTTTCAGGAATCCCTTCTCAACACCTGTGCCGACTGAAATAACATCTTCTTACTTACAGCTCGCGTCTGTCTTGTAAGTCGCTCTTGTTATTTGTTAAATATAGATTATCACATAGCTCCAGTTTTGTCAATATATTATTTAATTTTTTTGTTAATTACTTTTAATTGTCTTATTTGAGCAGAATATTCAGTCTACTATTGTGTCTGTCTTTTCTGTATCCATGCCTGAGCTCTCTGCTCTATCTGTCTTGCCGTTCTTTCCTGATCCTCGGTAATCTGCCTTCCTCTTTTCCTCTGTTCATCGCCGAGCTGCGCTGTCCTCTTTTGCTCTGTTGTCTCAACCGGCCTTATTCTTTCCTCCTCCTCTTTTGCTATCTGCCTTGCTGCCGCTTCCTTCTCTTCGGTAATTCTTCTCCCTCTTTCACGTTGTTCTTCGCCAAGACGCGCTGCTCTTTCGTGCTCTAAAGCCTCGCGCTGTCTTAATTCTGCCTGCTGCGCTGCCTGTCGGTCTGCTCCTGTTTTCCGGCCGGACTGCTGGTCCGCATCAGTCTCCTGACCTGTCTGCTGTTCTTCTCCGTCCCCTTCTGCCGCTGCTCCCCGTATACAGAAAAGCAGCGCCGTACAGATACAAAGCAATAACATTTTCATTGTAAGCTTAAAAAATCCTTTTCTCATATCATCACTCCCATAACATACAAGTCATAATAAGTTCCATACCGATTCCCTGTCCCTGATTTTTCTTGCTTCATCTTCCTTCAATATACTATTTTCGACTGATAATATCAACCAGTTTTTATGCAAACTTTAAAATCACCGCAATCCTGTCTGGAATTGCGGCGATTTATTTACGTCATATCATCTCTGAGCGCATCAATAATATTTTCCTTTTTTATCTTGCTGATGGAATACATCATCGTAATGAACACGATAAAAAACACACTGAATATACTGATTGCAATGCACGCCCAGGGAATCACAAAATCAATATTATCCGCCCCAAACTGCATGACCTGATAGATTCCTCCTGCCGCTAAGAGCGATACGGGAATTCCCCACATAAGAGCGCGGAGTCCATAGAGGATACATTCAAAATTCATCATCTTCTGGAACGACCTCTCTGACATCCCCACGGACCGCAGCATAGCAAGTTCACGGCGTCTCAGCTTAATGTTGGTAGATATCGTGTTAAACACATTGGCAACGGCAATCAAAGAGATGATGGCAATAAAAACATAGCAGAACACATTTGCTATAAAGATCATATTATTGTTCTGCTCTGCCATACTATCCATATTAACAAGCAGGTATCTGTAATTCATTCCAGAATCCGTCATCATTGTCCTGATGTTGTTTTCTGTCTTCGATGCTTTGCCGGAATTCACTGACAGCCCCTTAACCGTTATATGCGTATCCGGCGTGATCAGCTTATCCTTCAAAGAGTAGGGCGCCAGCACTGAAAATACATAAGGCGCCTCTTCCCCGGCATCCTCACTCTTTAACACAGGCAAGGTATCCGGCATGAGCACTTCCGCAAACTGGAGGCTGACCTTCGATTCTCCGGCTTTTTTTGTGCCGGTCTCAGACGCATTTTCTGCCGGCAGTGTTATCGTGATATCTTCTTTTTGATTCCGAAACATATCCGGGAATTCATTCACTTCCCTCATACGATTTGTCTCTTTAAAAATCTTTGCCACTGCTAAAAGCCTTACATTGTCCCCGTCGGTTTTTTCTGTAATCTTCGCTTCCTTCGCAAGTTTTTTATAAGCATCGTCATCTATGATCTGAAACACTAGCGATAGATCAGTTACTTTTTTTCCTTCCGGAATCTTCATGGCCTCTTTTAATTCATCCGTCATCTGATCTGTCTGCACCGCGGTATGGCAGTTGACGGACATCTGATAAAAAATATCTGTTATGCCTTCTGTTGTCCTCACCCGATCCCGTATTTTAAACAACTCTTCATCCGGCATGTCATTTGAGGAAAACGTCACGTTGTGGGTGGTGAACACAACCGCCGCCTCCGATGCCTGTTTGAGCTCTATAACAAAGCTGTTCGTGGCAATGAAAATCACTATACTTAAAGCCAGCGAAAGAATGATACTTCTGTACCGTCTTTTGTTCCGCTTGAAGTTTTTCATGGCGAGCATGCCCGGAAGGCCAAAAAAACGCCCTGTAAGCCTTCCGGTCCTTACATCTTTCCCTTCTGTTTTCACTTCATTCGTCTGTCGGATGCATTCCATGACTGGCATCCTTGCTGCCTTTCTGGCAGGCAAATAAGCGGATATCAGGATGGTCAGGAAGCTGATAAAAACCGCCGCCAAAACCGCGGGCAGAGACAGGACCATTTTCAAGGATACTCCGCTGTAAAGTATCCCTTCAAATTTTTCCGCCACTGCATAGAGCACCGCCTTCGTACCTGCGATTCCCAAAAGGATACCTGCCGGAATTCCTGCTGCCCCGATACACACCCCCTCAAATAATACGGAATTTTGAAGCTGTTTTTTCGTAGCCCCCACTGACATAAGAATTCCAAACTGACGGGTGCGCTCATTCAGCGAGATATTGAATGCGTTGCGGATCAAAAATACAGAGCTGACCATAATAATGGCTGCCGCAATACCGCCGACCATATATAAAAGCAGATTAAACACATCGCTTCCCGAAGTTCCCATAAAACGCAGTACATTATCATTCAGAACATATGCTTCTCCCCCTGATCTGCTTCCTGCATAAGCTTTCACCCTGCGGGGATTTTTAAGACTTACAAACACATTGGCGCTGTCCGCCCCTTCCCCTTTTTTGCCCCTTGTGATCAGCGTGTATCCCGGATCTTCTGAATCCGCATAGGGAGGCTTCTGGCAGATTCCTACAACCGTATAAGTTTTCTTATCCCGTGCCCTGAACTTTTCCTTTCCATCTTGATACGGATCTGACTGTGTAAGCTTTCTGCCGCCCCTTATACGGTCTCCCACAGAAAGCGCAAGCGTATCGCCTTCCGACAGGTTCACTCCCCCTCTGGTCAGCACTCCGCCTGATACTAAGACCTCGCTGTCATTTTCAGGAAGACGTCCGACTGTTAACTGAACGGGAAGCATATCAAAATCCCCCTCATCATATCCGACGATATACACATAGGGACTGTCAGGAGTCTTGAGGCCGTCAAGCTTTGCATAGCCAAAATTCTCCGTCACGGCTGCCTTATCTACTTCTTCGTCTTCCATCCGCTCCTTCGCGAATGAAGAAGACACACCCTCAAACGCCACATGCCAGCTTCCGGTCTTCGTTTCCGCCCCGTGCACCATATAGCTTAATAAAGACACTCCAAAAGTAGTCCCTGCGCTGACAAGAGCGGCGGAAAGTATGACTCCGATGATTGTCACAAATGTCCGGGATTTGCTCTTTTTCAGCCCCTCAAACGCAACTTTGTTAAAAATATTCATGAGCGCACCACCTTTTCATCCCGCACAACTCTTCCATCGGAAATTCCGATGATGCGGTCTGCCTGTAAAGCAATGCTCTCATCGTGGGTAACAAGTAAAAGCGTCTGCCCATAGATCCGGTTGCTTTCTTTTAAAAGTTTTATGATTTCATGTCCGTTCTTACTGTCAAGGCTCCCTGTCGGTTCATCCGCAAGCATGACCTGAGGCGCGTTCATCAGCGCACGCCCGATAGCGACTCTCTGCTGCTGGCCTCCGGAAAGCTGGTTAGGCAGGTGGTTTTTCCTTTCCTCAAGTCCCAAGAGATGTAAAAGCTCAGAAAGCCTCTTCTGGTTTACCTTTCTTTTATCCATAAGGATGGGAAGCGTGATATTCTCTACTACATTTAAAGTCGGGATCAGATTGTGGAACTGGTAGATCAGACCAACCTGCCGTCTCCTGAAAATCGCCAGCTTATCACTGCTCTGAGCATACACATCCTGTCCGTTCAGATAAATCTTACCGCTCGTCGGTACATCCACACAGCCGATGGCATGGAGCAGGGTAGATTTCCCGGAACCCGATGTTCCGATGATCGCCGTAAACTCCCCTCTTTTAATGTCAAGTGAAACATGGTCCAATGCAGCAACCTGATTCTCGCCCCTGCCATAGACCTTGCACAGTTCATGAATTTTTAAAAATCCCATAGTTGAAACCTTCCTTTCTAAAGTCCTTTGTTCCGGAACTGACTCTATCATAAACAATTCCACTTACATTTCCGTGACTTTAAAGTGACTGTTTTGTCACTTGGGAAATCTCATGACGAACAATGCCCCGCCTTTCGGATGATTTTTTGCAGTGATCGTACCTCCCTGTCTGGTAATGATCGTCCGGCAAAGGGCTAGTCCGATACCATACCCCGCCGTCTTTGTATCTTTTCCCCTGTAAAATCTCTCAAATACCTTTGACAGCTCCTCCTTTTCAAATCCCTTCCCGCTGTCATGCACCGTAATCTCTGTATAGAGTACCGTATCCTGACATGAAATGCGAATCCACCCTCCGTCTTTCGCACTTTCCATACAATTCTTGATCACATTCCGGATTCCCTCTGAAAGCCACTCAAAATCTCCCTCGATATATATTTCATCAGGAAGCTCTGTCTCAAGCGCAATCTCATGTATCTCCATGGGGATCAGCAGAGGACGCAAGGCTGCTTCGATCAGGCTCTTCACTTCCACCTTTTCTTTCCGAAAAATAATAATTCCTGCATCTAAGCGGGACAGCTTAAGAAGTGAGGTAAGCAGTGTATCCATCTGAGAAAATAACTGCTCTGTCTCCCGGAGAAGTTCTCTTCTTTCTTCCTCCTTTGGATGATCTTCCAGCAATGACAAGATCAGATTTGCAGAAGTAAGGGGCGTCCGAAGCTGATGGGCAATGTCCGCCAAAGATTCCGCAAGCCGCTCCTTTTCTCTCTTAAGCGCGCTGTTCTGCTCCCGGATCCGAAGTGTCATCTTCGTGACCTCACTCTTTAAGATCGAAAGCTCCCCTTCCTCTGAATCCGCAATATAAATCCTTTCTGAATCATGAAGTATCTGATCGATCTCTTCTGAAATCTGCGCGATTTTTTTATATCTGTCTCTTGTAAACAAGAAAAAAAGAATGCCGTACATGCATGCAGAAAAGGCGGCAAGAATTCCTGCCGCCGGATTGAACTTGTATCCTATATAAAGAATGCCTGCCGTTATCACCAAAAAGCATATAACGAACTGTCTGATTTCTTTATTCCGAAGCATCCCCATACTGCACCCCCAATCGGTATCCCATCCCCCGCACTGTCAGGATGAGCTTCGGTTCTGCCGGGTTATCCTCTATCTTCTCCCGCAGGCGCTTGATATATACCGTCAGTGTATTATTCGTGACAAACTCTCCCGCCGCGTCCCACAGTTCATCCAAAAGCCTGTCTCTTGTGATAATACTTTTCGGGTTACTGACAAATACAAGCAGAAGGCGGTACTCCAGAGCAGAGAGGAAGACTTCGCGGCCATTTTTCTTCACGATTCCGCTCGCCATATCTACATGCAGACCGCCGGTCTCAAAATCAGAAGATGTCCGCCCGTATTTCCGCAAAGCTGTTTTAATGCGCGCGACCAGCTCTCTGGGGCGGAACGGCTTGGTGATATAATCATCCGCGCCCATATTTAGTCCTGTGACCACGCTTGATTCATCTCCGGATGCTGTCAGGAAGATGACCGGAATATCCTGCCGGGCTTTGATCTCCGTACAGACTGTAAATCCGTTGCCGTCCGGCAGGGATATGTCAATCAGCGCCAGATCAAACCTGTGTTCTGAAAGAACTTCGGCTGCAGCACTCTTTGTAGGGGCATGAGTGACTGAAAATCCTTCTGAGCGCAGCAGCAAAGACAGATTCCTTGCGATGGCACTGTCATCCTCCACTAAAAATATCTTCTTCATAATTAATACACTTCCCTGTGTACTTTCTTCCACAGCTCCTTTGCCGTTTCTCTCGGCTCCGGTACGTTCTCCGGCATTCCAAGCGACAATGTGGCTTCCAGTTTATAATTTTCCGGGAATCCAAGCAGCTTCCTTAAATATTCCTCCGTGCTGTCCCCGCCGGCAGATTTTCTAAGCCGCCCTTGTATCCAGCAGCTCCCCACGCCGAGACTGCTTGCCATCAAGTGCATATTGGCCATCACGATGGAACAATCCTCTGTCCATACGTCCGTCTTTGTCTCATCTGCAATCACTATAACCGCCGCATTGGCGCCCTCAAGCATCTTCGCTCCATGGTCACGGCTGTCCGCCATTTTCCGAAGCGTATCCTGATTTCTAACTACGATCAGTTCCCACGGTCTAATCGCGCGCCCGGAGGCTGATAAAAGCCCTGCTGAAAGAATCTTGTCTAAATTCTCCTCGCTAATATCTTCAGAAGTATAGGAACGTATACTCCGTCTTTTCTTCATCAATTCTAATAAATCCATAGCTTCACCCCGCCTTTGCCATCCGTTCTTGCTGCTCTGTTCCTTATTTTTCTGCCGCAATCTCAAGCCCCAGCTCTTTAAGCTGCTTTTCGTCAACAGCCGTCGGCGCCTCTGTCATAAGGTCAGAAGCGTCCTTGATCTTCGGAAACGCGATGACATCTCGGATACTGTCTGCCTTTGCCATAAGCATGATGATCCGGTCAAGGCCGTAAGCAAGTCCTGCATGAGGCGGCACGCCGTACTTAAATGCTGTCAGGAGGAATCCGAACTGTTCTTCCGCCTGCTCCGGCGTGAATCCGAGAACCTCGAACATCTTGCTCTGAATCTCCGGGTTGAAAATACGCACGCTGCCTCCGCCAATCTCATTACCATTCAGGACGATATCATACGCTTTCGCCCGCACTCTTCCCGGATCGCTGTCAATGTACAAAAGGTCTTCTTCCATCGGCATAGTAAATGGATGGTGCATCGCCACAAACCGTTCTTCCTCCTCGCTCCACTCAAGCAGCGGGAATTCTGTCACCCACAAAAACTTGTATTCGTCTTGATCAAGCAGCCCCATCTGCTTTGCCAGCTCCAGACGGAGCGCCCCAAGCACTGCCCATACCACCTTATTCTTATCGGCCGCGAAAAGAAGCAAGTCACCGTTTTCTCCGCCCATAGCCGCAATCAAAGCTTTCATCTCTTCCTCTGTCATGAATTTCGCGAAGGAAGATTTTACCGTGCCGTCCTCCTGAATCGCCAGATAAGCAAGCCCCTTCGCGCCGTAATCTTTGGCAAAGCTTACTAACTTATCTATCTTTTTACGCGGCATCGCACCCTGTCCTTTTGCGTTGATGCCCCGGACAGTCCCGCCGTTTTCAATCGCCCCCTTAAACACTGCGAACTCACTTCCCGACACTGTCTCTGTCACATCCATAAGCTCCATGCCAAAGCGGATATCCGGCTTATCCGAGCCGTAACGGTTCATGGCCTCCTGCCATGTCATCCTCGGAATCGGAAGCGGCACGTCCACGCCAAGCACTTCAGAAAACAGCTCTTTCATCAGTCTTTCATTCACATCAATAACATCTTCCACATCTACAAAAGACAGCTCCATGTCAATCTGGGTAAATTCCGGCTGACGGTCCGCACGCAGATCTTCATCACGGAAACATTTGGCAAGCTGGAAATACCTGTCGCACCCCGAACACATCAAAAGCTGCTTAAAAAGCTGCGGCGACTGGGGCAGCGCGTAAAAATGCCCCTGATGGATACGGCTTGGCACAAGGTAATCTCTTGCCCCTTCCGGTGTGCTGCCAATCAGAACCGGCGTCTCAATCTCGAGAAATCCTTCCTTTGCAAGGAACTGGCGGATCAGGGTCGCCGCCTTGCTCCTCATCATCAGATTCCGCTGCATATCCGGTCTCCTGATATCTAAGTATCTGTATTTCAGACGGATCTCTTCTTTCGTCTTTGAATTCTCCTCAATCGGGAACGGCGGTGTCTCAGATTCCGCAAGAATCCGCAGCTCTGACGGAATCACCTCAATCTCTCCTGTTGAAAGATTCTCATTCACAGCGCCGGAACGCTTCTCTACTTTCCCGACAACTGCTACTACATACTCTGCCCGAAGCTTCGCCGCCTTCTCAAGCAGCGCTTCCTCTGACTTTCCTTCTTCAAATACCACCTGTATGATACCGGAACGATCCCGCACATCTACAAATACCAATCCGCCTTTGTTCCTGTTTTTCTGTACCCATCCCATAATGGTAACAGTCTCCCCCACATTCGCCGCCGTAAGCTCCGCGCATCTGTGGGTTCTCTTTAAACCCTTCATCGCCTCTGCCATCTGATTATTCTCCTTTATCGATTATTCTCTCTCTACTAATGATTACAAAAATTCAGAACTTTCTGAACCCATGTCCGCCTTTTCACATCTGATCATATCCTCGTCTAAATATACTCATAACTACCGTTTCGTTAATCAGCGTAGCATTCCTGCAGTTCTTCATATCCTTCTGACATAAGCTGTTCTTTCTGGAATTTCTTATTTTTTTTCATATTCACGATCAGCACCTGTTTTCCATCCTGCCGGTCCTGTTTTGCCATAGCAAGTACTTTTAAGACTGCTTCCTTCGAAAGTTTCTTATCTAACAGATATGCCTTTTTCCCGCCTTTTTTCGGCACTTCGTATCCATTTTCCAAAAGAAGCATGACGATCCGCTCAAATCCGATGGAAAATCCGCAGGCAGGCGTATCCTGTCCGGTAAATCTTCCGATCATCTTATCATAACGTCCGCCCCCTGCCACAGAGCCGCCGAAATCATCCATTGTAACTTCGAAGATCGTACCCGTATAATAAGACTGCCCTCTTACCAACGTGGGCGAAAAACAGATCTGAAATTCACAATCCTTCGCCGCCTCCACACTGGAAATAATCATCTCCATATTCTCAGCCGTCTCATCATCCAGACAATCCCCAAGCTTCTCCTTCAGGTAACGGATTCCGGACACGTCTTCTGATACTTCGTCAAAAAGATTCAGATACCGCTCTACATTTTCCCTCTCATACCCAAGGCAGGAAAGTTCTTCCGCTACTTTGCCGGCGCCGATCTTGTCCATCTTATCAAGGATAATGAACACCTCGTCATAATCTTCTTCTTTAAACCCACAAAAAGCCGCCATTGCCTTTAAGATATTCCGATCATTGATATTGACGGTAAAGTTTTTAAAATCAAGCTTTCCAAGCATGGATGTGGTAGCCAGAATCAATTCAATCTCTGCCAGATTCCCCGCCTCCCCCAGTATGTCGATGTCACACTGCATAAACTGACGGAAACGCCCTTTTTGCGGACGGTCCGCTCTCCACACATTGCCGATCTGCATCGCCTTGAACGGCGAGGGAAGTTCATTCGCGTGATTTGCGTAATATCTGGCAAGCGGCACCGTCAGATCATAGCGGAGACCGCCGTCTACCAAATCCCCTTCCTCTTTTGCATCGTGAAGCTTTAATTTCTCGCCCCGTTTTAAGATCTTGAAAATCAGCTTTTCATTATCTCCGCCCTGCCTGCTGCACAGGTTCTCGATATGCTCCACGCAAGGAGTCTCCATAGACAAAAAACCGAACGTCTTATAAGTTTCCTTTATCAGATGAATCACATAATCCCTGAGTTCCATCTCTTTTGGCATCATGTCCTTCATGCCTGTCACTGGTTTTTTCTTCAATGCCATAACCATTCTCCTTTTCATTCTACCGTCTGTATTTCTGCAGTCGCCCGGTTATAATATGATTGTCTATAAACGGGTTTTATACAATAAGTCTACTCCTGTTTTGATCGTTTCTGTTATCGTCTGTTGATGTTTGTCAGAGTATTCCTTTAGAGCGTGGTATTCTGCGTCAGACATCCTTATAGTCACAATACGCTCTTTTGTAACATCCGATTTTGGACGCCCTCTTTTTCCCATAGCCACACTCCTCTCTGCCTCCACATACCACATTATATTTTCCGTAATATAAGATGTCAAGCATTTTTCGTAATACGAATAAAAGTATTTGTACAATCACACTGCATCCATACCGGCTAGCCAATAAACACAATCTCATACTGATCCATGTTCGCTATCGAACCAGAAATCGCCGGGCGGGCATCCGGATCATTCATTTCAATCGTCGAGCGGCTGTTATTGTCATTATAATCAAGGTCCGCGTCCGTATATGGTTCTTCCGGCAGGATCTCGTAAAGATCCGCGTTCAGTCTGTCTGCAATATGCTCTGCGGCGCCTTCCGACGAATTTTCTTCTGCTGAAGACTGTCCGGTCTGAGCTCTGGAATCTCCGCAGGCTGCAAGCCCCAGAACCATCAGAAGAGAAAGGAATACTGCAAAAAATATAAGTGCGGTTGTGAAGTTTCTCACTTCACCCCTGCACTTACATATAATCATCTGCCTATTATATATCAAATACGGGTCATTCTGCTTTTCTTACGGTGAATTTTTGCAGATATAGGAACAAGTTTAATCACGCACAAATCAAAATCACCTATTCCGCAGAGGTTTGGAAGGGGCAATGAAACCTCAGCTGCAATTCCATCTGCTTTTGCCATCTTTAACTTCTCTCCCGGCAAAATATCCACCACTGGATTACCTGTCTGATAAGGAAATACATAAAAGATGCTTTTTACGCTCAATCATTTCCCCGATTCTCTCGATATATTGGGCAACATCCTTCACATTCTCGCTTCTCTCAATCCGCCCGTCCGGGTACACCCGCTTTGACACGCTTCCGGCTCCGGCAGCGATAATGGTCTGTTTCTCCTCCATAATAAGGATATTGTATATTCCGGCTTTTTCAGCCTTTGCATAACCTACATTTTCAAAATTCCCGGCAATATTCTTCTGGCGGTACAGATAGTAGGGGGACATCCCCATCCTTCCTGCCGATCGTGCCGCTTCCTCAACCATCTGACCGATACATCCGGCATTCTTTGTATCCTGCCGCTCCATCTTAGCCGCCCGCTTTATCGCGAGGGAATGCACAGTAAGATTATCCGGCGGCAAATCTTCTATCTGCCGCAGCGTGTCCTTCACCTCCTCCATGGTCTCGCCCGGAAGTCCCATGATCAGATCCATGTTGATATTATCAAAACCCATATCCCGTGCAAGTAAAAGCGCTCCCTTCACTTCCTCCACCGTATGCTTTCTGCCGATTACATCAAGCGTCTTTTGCTGCATCGTCTGAGGATTGATGGAAATCCGCGTAATCCCGTGTTCCTTTAAAACCGCAAGCTTCTCGCGCGTGATACTGTCCGGTCTTCCCGCCTCCACCGTATATTCCAGCAGATGCTCCTTTGGGAAATACAGATCAATACAGGATAACAGCCTGTCAAGCTGCGCTCCGCTAAGAGTCGTAGGCGTCCCTCCTCCAACGTAGACGGTATTCAGCCGCTTTCCCTCAGATGCCTCCGCTATAAACCGAAGCTCTCTGCAAAGCACATCCAGATATTCATCAATCCGGTCTTTCCAGAAGGACCACTCCCCGGAACTAAAGGAACAATAAGTACAGACCGTCGGGCAGAAAGGAATTCCCACATACAGGCTGTACCCATCCTTCGCATCCAGCTTATCGAGCAGCGCTTTTTCCCTAACGGCAATATTCCATGCAAGCTCTGATTTTTCCTTGCTCACCAGATAATTTTCTCCAAACCAGCGGATAAATTCCTCCTTCGTCATCCCTTCATCAAGTCTCTTCACCGCGAGTTTGACAGGGCGCACTCCCGTCAGGATCCCCCATGAAAGAGTCCGCCCTGTCCGTTCGGCCAACTGACGGTAGAGGATGATATCTATCCGGTGCTTTTGCTCTTTTTCCCTTTCATCCGGCACTGAAGCCACAGCTTTCCCGTCCAATATTACCGTTACATAATTAGAGGCTTTTTCCTCTACCCGCGAAACAACCTCCGCGGATGGATAAAAAGCCTTCGTCATATGGTACGCATTATAAATATAAGCTTCATCCCTGCATATCACCTGAATCATATATTCCAATCTCCCTGTACATCAAAACCTCTGTCTGTAACATACTTCGTGCACAACTGCACTTTATACACTTTTATACACACCTGTCAGATAAACGGATTATGCTCTCTCTCATATCCGATCATCGTCTCTCCCATATGTCCGGGATAGACGTGCGTCTCATCCGGGAGCTTCATAAGCTTCTCCCTGACAGAATGCATAAGGTCCGATGTGCTGCTCGTCTCAAAATCCGTTCTTCCCACCGAACACTGGAACAGTGTATCTCCGCTGAACAGCACATTCTCCGATGCAATATAATAGCAACATCCGCCCCACGTATGGCCCGGCGTGTGGATCACTTCAAATTTATAACCCGCAAGGTCTAAGGTCTGTCTGTCTCTTAAATACTGCGCTCTAGAAAAGGTATAGCCCGCCGTATAGGTGGAAGACTGATTCAGACGCGGATCATTCATTACCTTCTCATCATCCTCATGAACATAGACCGGAACCGGATATTCCTTCAAAAATCCGTCGATTCCCATAATATGGTCAAAATGTCCGTGAGTCAAAAGAATCGCTTCTATCTTAAGATCCTCCCCTTCTATATAGTCCAGCATCTTCTTCGGGCATGCCGCCGGGTCCACGATGACAGCCTGCTTTGTCTCCTCATTTACTGCAAGATAACAGTTGGTGCTGATAATCCCTGTTACAAATCTCTCTACTTTCATCCTTAACCCGTCGTCCTTTCAATATCAATCACGCCCTCAAGCTGTCTGAGCTTAGAGATCACTTTCTCAAGTTCAGATCTGCCATGAACGATAAATCCCGTCTCAATAGTTGCCATTCCCTGCTTATTGGTACGGATATTCATAGACTTCACATCTACCCCGTTCTCCGTAAAGATCTTGGTCACTTCCATCAAAAATCCCTGCTTGTCATAAGCAAACATCTTGATCTCCGCAAGGTATTGGCCGCCCGCCTTTTCTGCAACTCCGCCTTCCCACTCGGCATCGATAAGCCTCACTCTCTCCGCCTCTGTCAGATGGATCATATTCACGCAGTCTGTACGATGGATGGATAATCCCCTTCCTCTTGTAACAAATCCCACGATCTCGTCTCCTGGAACCGGATTGCAGCACCGCGAAAAACGGACTGCTACATCGTCGATCCCCTTCACTACGATACCGCTCTTTGACTTGGCAATATGAACCTTATTCCTTGCCGCCTCTGCAACCTTCTCTAAGACAACCTCATTCGTCATCTCCTGCTTGTGTTCTTTTCCATATTCCTCCACAAGACGGTTCACAACCTGACCTTCCTTAAGGCCGCCGTGTCCGATTGCTGCAAGCACGGAATCCCAGTCTCTGAACCCGTATTTATTCTGAACGATCTCCATATATTTCGTCCGAAGGATATCCTGAGGATTAATAGACTTCGTCCTGCAGTAAGAGGCAATCATATCCTTGCCTTTGACGATGTTATCTTCCTTAAACTGCTTTTTGAACCACTGATTGATCTTATTCTTCGCCTGCGTACTCTTGACAATATTCAGCCAGTCGCGGCTTGGTCCCTTAGAATTCTGGGAGGTTAGGATCTCTATTCTGTCTCCGTTCTGAATCTTGTAATCAATAGTCACAAGCTTCCCATTAACTCTCGCGCCCACCATCTTGTTACCGACAGCGCTGTGGATCGCATAAGCAAAATCAATCGGCGTAGAGCCATTCGGAAGGTTCTTTACATCTCCCTGCGGGGTAAAGCAGTAGACATCCTCCGCAAACAGATCCAGATCACCTTTCAGGAGATTTAAAAATTCCCGGTTATCTGACATATCCTGCTGCCACTCTAAAATCTGTCTTAACCAGCTTAACTTCTCCTCCTCCTGAACCTTTACATTCTTCTTCCCATTCTGAGATTCCTTGTATTTCCAATGGGCAGCGATACCATACTCTGCCGTCTTATGCATCTCATCCGTACGGATCTGTATCTCAAATGGCTGTCCTGCCGTGCTCTGGCCCGCCGTACTCATCAGCGTCGTGTGGAGCGACTGGTACATATTCGGCTTCGGCATAGCGATATAATCTTTAAAACGTCCCGGAATCGGCGTATATAATTCATGGATCACGCCAAGAGCCGCATAGCAGTCCTTCACCGATTCCACGATAATCCGCACAGCAAACAGATCATAGATCTGATCAATCGTCTTATCCTGATTCACCATTTTCTTATAAATACTGAAAAAATGCTTCACACGTCCGCTGACCTCTGCCTTAATGCCCGAGTTTCTCATATGAGCGGATACGTCTTCTACGATCTGGTCAACAAACTCCTCCCGCTCTGTCTTTCTGGAATTGATCTGCTTTACTAAGTCAAAGAATACCTCCGGCTCATAATATTTCAAAGACAGGTCGTCAAGCTCTGTCTTAATCTTAGAGATTCCGAGCCTGTGAGCGATAGGAGCATAGATATCCATCGTCTCCTTCGCCTTCTCCTTCTGCTTTGCGGGAGTCATAAACTGGAGCGTGCGCATATTATGCAGGCGGTCCGCAAGCTTTATGATGATAACACGGATATCCTTCGCCATTGCGAGGAACATCTTCCGCAGATTCTCCGCCTGAACTTCAAGCTTATCCGCAGAATAAGAAAGCTGCCCTAACTTTGTCACGCCGTCCACCAGCAGGCAGACATCCTCACCGAATTCCTTCTTTAACGTCTCTTCCCCGACCTTCGTATCCTCGATCACATCATGCATCATACCGGCTGCGATAGTCTCTTTATCCATCTCCAGTTCGGCAAGAATAATCGCCACCCACAGCGGATGGACGATGTAGGGCTCTCCTGATTTGCGCCGCTGTTCTCCGTGAGCCTTTTTCGCCAGATGATAAGCTTTCGCTATCATAGTGACATCCGTAGAAGGGTGATACTTTCGGATGCAGGCAATCAACATGTCGTACAACTTATCCGGATCCTCGTAATCTTTCTCGTCTTTGATTGCGTGACCGTCCACAACCTCCAGCCCAAGTGCCAGATCCTTTGTAACAGAAGCTGATGCGATGCGGTTATCCAGCGATTCGTACGTCATCTTTTTTTCTGACATATTACTGCCTCCTTCCTTTTTTCATAACTATAACAAATCCCAAACTCTGTCTCCGGCTTACTCTGCTACTTCCCCGGATATATGATAACAGAATCTACATCATATTCTGACAGCCGTCTTCTTCCCTCAAGTCCGGCAAGCTCCATTAAAAATACACATTTGACTACTTCTCCGCCAAGCCCTTCAACCAGCTTGACGATCGCCTCATTCGTTCCGCCCGTAGCCATCAGATCGTCTATTACAACGACTCTTTGCCCCTTTTTAACGGCATCTTTATGAATCTCAATCTCTGCAGTACCGTATTCCAGCTCATAGGTAATGGAAGCGGTCTCACAGGGGAGCTTTCCTTTCTTACGGATGGGAATAAACGGTTTATTCATGTTATAGGCAATCGGCACTCCAAAGATAAATCCCCGGGACTCTGGTCCGACTATCACATCAAATTCCACATCCTTAAGCTTTTCCTGCATCAGATCAACGGCCATATGCAGTCCTTCTGCATCCTGCAGCACACTTGTCACATCTCTGAAAATAATTCCCGGCTCTGGAAAATCCGGTATACTTCTTACGTATTCCTCGATTGATTTCATAATTGATCTCTCCGTTTCTCTCCTTAAAATTTGTTTAGACACAAAATTTCATACATTAAAGTATAACATCTTCTGACATGATTTTCAAATATTTCTATCGCGCAAAAATCCCAAAAAATCAGAAAAAACAGCTTGTTTTCTTATCTATAATGAGTAATTACGATCTGCGGACTCCTTCTTCCCTGATATTTATTGATTCCCGGATAATAAGTTACGGAAATCTTCATCCCGTCCGCACGCCCGCCAAGCACCCGTTTTCCTGCCCCTGCACCGAATCTTTCTTCCAAATATCCAAAAAATCTGTCTATATCTCCAAAGAACATCGCCTCAATGGAAGTATCTGCACTGTCCCTCACTCTTAGCTTCAGTACATTATGATTCTTCCCAAGAATGCGCCCTTCTAAAACAGAAACATTCTTCGCCGCGAATACAGGCTTCGTGTTCCCTTTGCCAAAGGGTTCCAAAAGTTCCAGCTCCGAGACTAGCTTTTCTGTCACACAGGAAAAAGGCATCTCCATATCTATCGACACTTTTTCCGCCATATCCTGCTCTGTCAGCGTACAGAATTCATTCAGCATCCGGCGAAGCGGCGCGATGTTCTCTTTTTTTAGAGACAGACCTGCAGCCAGCTTATGTCCGCCATACTTGTCAAGAAGCTCTTTACACCGATTCAGTCCTTCGTACATGTGATATGCCTCGATAGAACGGCCCGAGCCTTTTACACCCTGCGCTGCGTCTGTCAGTATGAATACCGGCTTCCAATAACGCTCTCTGATCCTTCCCGCCACAATGCCCGCAAGACTTTCATGGCAGTCCGGAAGATAGAGAAGCAGCACCTTATCCTTCCCCTCCGGCTGATTTTCCACAAGCTCTGCCGCCTGTTCTACCGCCTTTGCTGTCATATCCTTTCTGCTGTCGTTCAATGCCTTTAAGTCCTCCGCCAGTACTTTCGCCTCCTGCTCTGTTTTTGCCCGAAGGAGAGCAAGGGCCCGTTTTGCCGTATCAAGCCTTCCTCCCGCGTTCAGACAGGGGCCGATCACAAAACCGATATGATAAGAACCGATATGGTTTCTGTCAAGTCCTGCACATTCGATCAGCGCCTTAAGCCCCGGATTCTTTGTATTCCGAAGCCTTAAAAGTCCTTCTTTTACAAAGATACGATTTTCACCTGTCAGATCCATCACATCGCCCACTGTAGCGATCGCCACATTTTCAATCAGATACGAGAGCTCATCCAGGCTGCGCCCAAAAACCCCTATAAGCTTCACCATCAATTGATAGGCAACGGCCGCGCCGCACAAGCCCTTAAATGGATAACTGCAGTCTGCCTGCTTCGGATCAATGACCGCATCCGCCGGAGGCAGTATGTAATACTTTTCTCCTTCTGACTCCTCAAAAGGTACTTCATGATGATCTGTCACAATCACCGTCATACCAAGACTTTTCGCATAAGCAATCTCTTCCTTTGCCGCTATTCCGTTATCACAGGTGATGATCGTATCTGCTCCGTCTTTAACCGCGCGCTCAATAAGATCCATATTCAGCCCGTAGCCGTCCTTCATCCGGTCGGGAATATCACTGTCTACCTCCGCCCCAAGCTTTTCCAATCCTTCCAAAAGAATATACGTGGCATTTACTCCGTCAATATCATAATCCCCTATCACACGGATCTTTTTATGATTTTCTATCTTTTCCTTTAGGATGCTGATTGATTTTTCCATATCCTTCATAAGATATCCATCCGAAAGCTTCGATATCCCTCCGTTCAGATACTGCTCTATAGCCTCATCCCCTATCACGTCTCTGTTGCGTATCAGACACGCCAGCCGGGGACTAATGTGAAACTTTTTCGCAATCCTGTCAAACTCCGCACCCTTCCTTAACAACATCCACTGTTCCATTCTGATTCCCTCCCATCAGTTTTACTCTGTCTCAGCGATACTAGAATCTATATGGGAAACAGCCACTGCCGTCCCGATGCACTGGTACACGCACCGGACGGCAATGGCTGTCTATGTCTCATTTCCTTATCCTTACTTCTTCGCCAGCTTCGTCTTCATCACATACCACAAAGCGCCTGTGATACATACCGAAGAATATCCGCCGCATATGATACCTACCATGAGCGGCAGCGCAAATTCCTTGATAGAGCTTACGCCCATGATAAAGAGTACTGCTACCATTACAAACGTTGTCAATGAGGTATAGATACTTCTCGTCAGCGTCTGTGTGATACTCTTATTTACAAGTTCCTTAAGATCGGTTGTCCTCGTCTTATAGTGGAGTTCCTCACGAATCCTGTCGAAGATAACGATCGTCGCATTGATAGAGTAACCTACAATTGTAAGCATACATGCAATAAACGTATTACCTACCGACACTCTTGCCGCGGCATAGAACGCAAGCACTACTAATACGTCATGAAGGAGCGCCACAACCGCACTGGTCGCAAAACGGATATCCTTAAACCGGAACCAAATGTAAAGAAGCATGCACAATGTCGCAATGATAACCGCAATGATCGCATCACGGCGCATCTCATTGCTAACCGTAGAGCTGATATTCTCAGCCGTGATCTCCTCCTGCTTTACGCCGAACCCGTCTGCCAAAGCTTTATTCAGCGCCTCACGCTGGTCAAGCTCAAGCGCCCTTGTCTTGATAATAACCTGCTTGCTTCCCGCAACCTTCTGTGTCTGTACATTATTATCCCCGGTCACTTTCTCTACGACCGGAACGATCTGCTCATCAATCTCCTCTATCGTATAATCCTTATCAAACGGAACTGTCGTAGAGGTTCCGCCCTCGAACTCAAGACTATACTCAAAAGCTCCCTGCCCCTTTGATCCATTCACGCCCATAAACATGAATCCGAGAATAATCACAGCCAGCGATACTACAAAGCAGATATTTCTCTTACTGAGGAAATCAATAGATTTTCTCTCCTTCGTCTTATGGTAATATAACTTCTCGCTTCTCAATCCTACTGAGTAGAATGAGAATATGATCAGACGCGTAATTACAAGTGCCGTAAACATCGATACAATGATACCGATTGCCAACGTCTGCGCAAAGCCCTTTACCGATCCCGACCCCTTAAGCCAAAGAACTGCCGCCGCAATAAGCGTTGTCACGTTGCCGTCCACGATTGCGGACATCGCCTTCTGGAATCCGCTCTTCAGAGAATTTCTGACACTCTTTCCAAGAGCGATCTCTTCCTTCACGCGGGCAAATATAATGACGTTGGCATCCACTGCCATACCGATACTAAGGATAATACCCGCAATACCCGGCAGCGTCAGCGTAACCTCAAATGCATTCAAGATCACCATCACAAGCTCTGTGTAGATGATCAATGCCAGAGAAGACGCAAGGCCCGGCAGATAATACACGAATATCATAAACAGGAATACGATCGCAAGACCGATCGCGCCTGCTTTCAGACTGGTGCTGATCGCCTGCTCTCCAAGCTGCGCGCCCACTACATTAGACCGCAGCTCCTCAAGCTCTAACTTCAGACCTCCAATGCGGATGGTAGAGGCAAGATTCTCTGCTTCCTCAAAAGTAAAATTACCCGTGATATAAGCTATACCATCTGGAATCGCCTGATTTACCACCGGATCACTGATTGTCTCACCGTCATAAATAATGGCAATCGTCTTTCCCACATTCGCTTCCGTCGCCTTTGCAAATTTCTCTTTTCCCTCATCGTTCAGACTCAGCTCCACAGAATATTCCGTATTACCCATTTTATCCTGTCCGGATCTCGCAGTTGCCGTACTGACATCAGAACCAGTGATCACCGTAGCGCCGTCTTCTGTCTGAAATTCCAGCGAACCAGGCTTGCCAAGCTCGTCTAAGATCTCATTGGCATTGGTCACGCCTGGGATTTCGATATTGATCCTGTCGTTACCCTCCTGATATACAGTTGCTTCCGTACTGTACTGCTCCACACGCCTCTGCAGCTTGTAGATAGTATCACTCATCTCACTCTCTGTGGGATTCTTGTCTTTGACCTGATAGGTAATACTGACGCCGCCTGCCAGATCCAGACCCAACTTAATGTTCTTCGCTGCTCCGGAATGTTTCCCACCGATTCCTACTACCGTAGTGAACCCTAAGAATACAATCAGGACCGCCGTCAGCACAAGACTGAGTATACCTCTGTTTTTCTTCATGTTTCTCTTCCTTTCTCATTGTCTGATATAAACCTTTTAAGATAAGGCTGCCTTTATCATGATCGCGCACTCCACGCGCTTCCTTTGCATCTCGCATCCGATATCATAGGCATCGTGGAGCGTGCCGTGGAAATGATATGCATTCGCCATACAGCCGCCGCTGCAATAGAACTTCGCAAAGCACTTCCTGCACTTTTCCTTCGTATAGACATTGCAGCTCCGGAACTCATCCGCAATCTCCGGCTTTATAATCCCCACATCCACATTACCCATAAGAAATTCTTCCTGACCGACAAACTGATGACAGGGATACAAGTCCCCCCATGGCGTCACAGCCAGATATTCTGTCCCGGAACCGCATCCTGACAAACGCTTCGCCACACACGGTCCGCCTTCTAAGTCTATCATAAAATGAAAAAAATGAAAACCTTTTCCTGACTTTTCCCGCTCGATCATAATCTTCGCAAGCTTATCATACTCTTCCATGATAACCGGAAGATCGCCTTCCCGGATGGCGTAAACGTCGGATTCCTCTCCTACAACCGGTTCCATGGACATCTGTTTAAATCCAAGGTCCGCAAAATGCAGGATATCTTCCGAAAAATCCAGATTCTCCCTCGTGAACGTCCCCCGTACATAATACCGCTCTTGATTACGGCTGTCCGCCAGTTCCTGAAACTTCGGCACAATCAGGTCATAGCTTCCCGCTCCGCTCCTGAAGGGACGCATGCGGTCGTTCACCTCCCGCCTCCCGTCAAGGCTTAACACTACGTTGTCCATCTCACGGTTCATAAACTCCTGTATCTCTCCGTTAAGCAGCACGCCGTTGGTCGTCACCGTGAACCGGAAATGCTTGTCATGTATTTTTTCCTGTTCTCTACCATACGCCACCAAGTCCTTTACCACCTGCCAGTTTAACAGCGGCTCGCCGCCGAAGAAATCCACTTCCAGATTACGGCGGCTCCCAGAATTCCTGATGAGGAAGTCAAGCGCCTTCTTTCCCACTTCATAGCTCATAAGGGCGCGTCTTCCGTGATACTCTCCTTCCTCTGCAAAACAGTATCGGCAGGCAAGATTGCAGTCATGGGCGATATGAAGACACAATGCCTTCACAACCGTCTTTCTCTTCTTCACATCCTCTAAAAGACACTCATAGCAGTCCGGCGTAAATAACCGTCCTGCCTTCGTAAGCTCTGTCACTTCCTCCAAAGCTTCCTTAAGTTCATCCTCTATGTATCTACCGCCAAGCTGTTCCTTCAAAAGTTCAAATACGGCGGACTCTTTCAGCGTCTCCTCGGTGTGTGCATCGTTCTGCCCGCTTAAACAGGCGATCACATCGTAACACAGCTCGTCCACGACATGTACCGCTCCGCTGTTCACATCCAGAACAATATGGTATCCGTTACTTTTATACTGATGTATCAAAATGCTACCCCTTTCAATTTCAGGCAATTTTAATCAATAAACAACAAGAAACAGCGACCCGATAAAGACCGCTGTCCCGAGTATTCTTCTTTACTTCGCCATACTATTTCTTCTGTTCACAGGTCTGGTTTCCTACTGTGCAGGATGTCTTACATGCAGACTGGCAGGATGTCTGGCACTCGCCGCACCCTCCCTTTTTCACTGTGTTATTCAAAGTCTGTGTATTCAAAGTCTTCACATGCTTCATGATAACGTCCTCCTATCTTTCTTATCCGCTCTGTAATGCAAAGCCTTGCGCATTCCATTCGTCCGTAGTATTATATCACCCCGGCGTCGTTTTCGCAATCCTTTTCTTAAGAAATCATGCCTCCCGCCATTCCTCCTCCTGCGCATAAAACAAATGCAGTCAAAAGGTTGGCGGCATCGCCGTTAAGCCCCTTGTAAACCCCCAGCGTAATCAGGAGCAGAAGCGCAAAATACGCCACACCAAGACTCAGCCCCCAAAAGAACTGTCGCACTTTCATAAGCTTTCCGATGATAAAGCCGCCCACAAAGGTTGACAGTACATAAATCCCTACGATTGACGCAGACACCGTTTTCTCATTCAGCTCGAGCCTGTATAGGAGCATCGCCAGCACTACCAGAAGAACAGCAGTGATAATATAAGAAGCGAGCAGTGATTTTAACATCCACATGACTTTTGGATTTTTCCGTATCCGTCTCTCCATCCTATCCCTCCCTTGCCTAATACAAGGTATGAAAAGGATGTTAAAATTATTCCGAAAAATACTACTGCTCCATCTGTCTCCCTAAAAATCCCGCCGCGCAGGAAGCCATCTTCTGCTCCAGCTCAGAGAACTTCTTCTTCGCCTCCTTGGCAAGCAGGATTACTCCCCCGATCACATCCCCCTCGCAGAGAATCGGGCTTATGACCTCATGGGCATATTCGTCCTCCTGATTCGTGATAATCTTAATATATTTTTTATCATCCTCTGATGCCATGATAGAATTCCTATCCTCCAGCATCCGCTCTAACTGCTTGCTGATATATTTGTCCTGCAGTTCCTTCTTACCGTTTCCCGCGGCGGCTACGATCTGGTCCGTGTCGCATACGCACACAAGACACCCCATAGTCTGGGCAAGACTTTCTGCATACTGCTTTGCAAATGCCGACAATTCTCCGATCGGTGAATATTTTTTCAGTATGATCTCACCCTCCCGGTCTGTAAATATTTCTAACGGGTCGCCCTCCCTGATCCTTAACGTCCTCCGGATCTCCTTCGGAATCACTACCCTTCCTAAGTCATCTATTCTGCGTACAATTCCTGTTGCCTTCATAAAAACTCCTCCGTCTTCGTATTCAGATATGCTGCTATTATCTGTCAGAATTGGAGAAAATATGCATACATTGCTTCACTTCTTCTTTTGTGCACGCCGTCTTTCCATACCTTGCTTTTTCATATAATTCGTGAGCGATATAAAAATTCTGTCCTGCCGGCGACCCTTTGCCAAAATACAATCCCGCCTTAGCTTCCAGCTCAGACGGCGTCTCGCTCCCTCGTATTCCTTCCTTTATCCTGCGCTTCACTGCCTTTTTATACAGTCTGCGGATCTTTCTGTCAGGAGATGACCAGCGCTCTTTTTTCAGTTCGGCTTTCAGCCCTTTACGAATCTCCTCTTCTTCCTTCCCAAGGAAAATGATCTCATCCTCTCCATCATCCGAGAACGACTCCATCGCCCTTCGCACTGCCGAAATGACCATCCTAAGAGCCATATACGCGATCCATAAAAGCAGCAGAAAACTTACGAGCTCCGATGCCGCCTTCATCCAGGCAGGCGTTTTCTTCGCCTTCGCTTTTAACCGCATAAGCTCCTCCATCATATGATCCGTCCCGGCAACCTCCTCATAACTTTCCCCGCCCCCGGTATCTTCTGACTGCTGAAGTTCAAACTTAAGTTTCGTCAGCGGCTCCTCATGACAGATAAATGCCGGCGTCATAAACAAAAACAGCGCCGCCGCACCGATCCATAAGATTCCTGCACCGTTCCTTCTCATAGCATTCACAGGAAGATTGGCAACATACCGGTTCTTTTTTGCAAACTCCGAAAGCCTGTCAAGATAACAGTATGCCAGACAGACGCCAGATTCCGCCGCCATAAGTCCAAGCATAGGCAAAAGCAATCTGCGGCACCCCAAAGCGACAAGTCCCAGATACAGCAGTGCAAATAACAGGCAGTGCAGCGGATTCGGACTGTCAAGCAGCGTCGGCACCTCCCACACTTCCTCATTTTCCTGCGCTCCCGCTTCCCCTGGCAGCTCTCGCATCTTTCTTTTGATCTCCCCCTGCCTGAGCTTTACATAGCAGCGGAACAAACAGACAAACACCGTAAGTCCCGCCGTGAGCGTATAGCCGAAGACCAGCTTCATCCCCCATGTAAGCGCCGCCGAAAACAGACAAAAAAGCAGCAAACTTTTGCATCTTAATACAACAATATCCGTCAGCACCAGAGGAATCGCTAACGCTATCCCCTGTGCTAAAAATACCGGAACCTCCTGCCCCCTCACATGCAGGGTGCCCGCTGCCAGGATATAGATTCCTTCAAAAATCAGAATATCATGCACCCACGAAAGCAGACGCATCACAAAGCTTTTCTTTCCCGTCATCCTTCCATCTCCCATCGAAAAACAGTGACTTCCGATAGCACCGCATGTTCCGCAGCGGACATCACTGGTATGACCCACAGAACCGGATTCCCTGTTTCTGCCAGCGAAGCGACTGCATCCGCCGTCTCCTTATCCTGATTCATGGATACGATCACATAGATCACATCCGGCAGAAGCTTTTCTTTTTCCCGCCCAAGCTCCTCACAGATTCTCTCCGTTTGCTTATAAATGTCGATACGCGCAAGTTCTTCATACAGCTTCTGAATCCTTCCGGCCCCTTCCTTTAAATGAATCCGCTTCATTCCATTTCCCGTCACCGTAACCTCCATTCTCTCCTTCACCATGCGGGAAGCCAACGACGCTGCGATCCGGATTCCTTCCTCATTCAGCTTGTCCCGCCGGACGATACCTGTATCTTCCGTGTCCAGAATCAGCTTCATACGAATATTCGTCGTAGAATCAAACTGATTCACCAAAATCCCCTGCCCCTTCGCAGACGCCTTCCAGTTGATCTGATGCATCGGATCTGACGGGCGGTATTCCCTGATCCCGGAAAATTGGAACGGATCAGGAAACAGACGGTTTCGAGTCACGACCATTCCGGACACAGCCCGGCATAATAATGCAATCCGGCAGCTGTCTGCCAGTCTCGGATACACATACATAGACGCCTTAAATTCCCGGTTGTCATGAAAGCTCCTCTGGAAGAAAAAATCATAACCGATCACATCTGCCTTTGTAATCTCATAAAAACCTCTCCTTTCGCATACAAAAGGAAGTCTCCTTATCACCTTCTGCCGCACAAACAACGAAAAGATATCCCTCCGATAGCTCTGGTCGGTCACACTAGCATTATCCTTCGCATCCCCGGAAAACTTAAGCCTCTTATCCATCGCCAGATTCACTTCAAGCACAGGAAGAGGCAGAAACTTATCATTGGTAATCTCTTCCCTCAGATAAGCCACTTCTCCTTCATAGGCGGAACGGGACTCGAACCCAATCGCAACTCCAAGCCCCCGCTTCCAATACTTTCTATATAAAAACTTTTGTAAGATATAAAACGTAATGATTCCCAAAAGCAGTAATAACAGCATGATCCATTCCTCTTATCTTCTCTCCCATTCTTCCGTCGGAAGCTCTGTGACCTTAAGAATCTCATCTATCACCTTCTCTTCGCCTTTACCGCCCTCTGCCGCCGCAGACAGACTCAACCGGTGAGAAAGCACCGGAACCGCCACACTCTTAATATCCTCCGGCACTACATAGTCCCGCCCCTCAGTCATGGCAAATCCCTGAGCGGCGCGTACAAATGCGATTGTTCCTCTCGGGCTGACGCCATGGATGACTTTCCCGTGTTTTCTCGTCGCATGAACCACCTCTACCATATATTTCATCAGATCCCTGTGGACATACACTTCCCTGCACAGATCCTGAAGCTTTAAAAGCTCCTCCCTCTCACAGATACTCGCGAGCGCAGGAAGCGGCTCTTCTATCAAAAAACGGTCTATCATGGAAAGCTCCTGGCTCTGGCTCAGATCTTCCATAGAGATCCGCATGATAAAACGATCCATCTGCGCCTCCGGCAGCGGAAATGTACCAAGTGTCTCCAGCGGATTCTGCGTCGCGATCACAAAAAACAGCGTCCCAAGCTCCCTTGTCACTCCGTCCACCGTCACCTGATTCTCTGCCATACACTCCAACAGGCTGCTCTGCGTCTTAGGCGTCGCCCGGTTGATCTCGTCCGCCAACAGGATATTACAGAAAACCGGCCCCTCCCGGAATACAAACTCTCCTTCCTTTGTGTCAAAATAATTAAGTCCTGTCACATCCGATGGAAGCAGGTCGGGCGTAAACTGAACCCTCCCAAACTGCGCATCCACCGATCTTGCCAGAGACTTGGCAAGTACTGTCTTGCCCGTTCCCGGAACATCCTCCAAAAGCACATGCCCTCTGGCTAAAAGCGCGGTAAGTATCAGCTTCATCGTACCCTTATTTCCAATCATTACTTTTGAAATATTATCCTGAAGTTTTTCCAGCGTCTTAAGCTCCATCCTTGTTCATCCCTTCTGTTTTAGTATACAAACTCTGACTTTATTCTAACAAATCACACTGTAATTCACCATCTTTATTTTTAAGTTTCCGCAAACTGCAATAAACCACTTTTCCAGAAATATTGACGGATCAAATATTCTTTTGATATAATCTACTCGAATCTCAGATAACAAGGAATCCAACTCATATAATCATGGTTATATTTTATCTTTATATTATTTTTTCAAATCTGATTATTTTTATTGAATCTTGCATGGCTTTAATGCTATAATAAATAAGTATGAAAATTCTTTTCAGAGGAAAAACGTATGGCAAATCAGGAATTAAAGAAAAAAAGGATGCTGACTTATTTTATTAAAGCTACGCAGGACATTATGAGCAAAGAAGGGATCACTGGTGTGACTCTCAGAAAAGTGGCTGACGGCGCCGGATATAACATCGCTACCTTATACAATTATTTTGAGGATCTGGATCATGTAATCCTCTATGCTTCTTTAAAATATCTCTCACTCTATAATAAAAAAGTAGAAAATTCTTTAAAAGGCTGCTCTTCTGCAAAAGAAGGCTTCTTTATTATGTGGGATGTCTTCTGTGAAATATCCTTTCAATACCCGGATGCTTTTCACCAGATCTTCTTCAACAAACACAGCGGCTCTCTGGAAAGCATCTGTACCCGGTATTACGAACTATTTCCAGAGGAACTGCCTAATACAGCCGACACCTTATATCCAATTTTTTCCAATTATCAGTTAAGCGCCCGTAATCTTATGCCGCTTCGAAAATTGTTTGAAGAAGAACACCGCTCTTTAGAGCAGATCGATACGGTCAGCGAATTGATCGTCAGCGCATATCATCATCTTCTCCATACACAACTGACACAAAAGAAACAGACTCCGGAAGATATCAAGTACTATACAGAAAAGATGAATCATTATATATGCTTTATCCTTAATCTGTATCCTCAATAAAAATAATCAGCCCTCTGCGTTTAAAACACAGGGGGCTGATCTTATCAGGATCAACAAAAATCTTACAATCCGTTACGTTTTACCTTCTCATTATACTCTCTATGGAATACCGACTCATCATTGATCTTGGCATCCATAGAACCTGTCAGATAGAAATACTCCTCATCTGCTGTCTGTGTAACAACAATATCCGTATCGGTAAGCCACCCTTCACGGCCGTTTTTCATCTTCTGATATATCGTATATTTTGCCGACAATGGATCCTTGTTTGACATCACCAGTTCACGCTTCAGATTATGTTCCACAACTGTTCCAATATCATCAAAGCGATAGATCCCTTCGCCGAACACACCGCCGACACCATTTGTAATCGACGTCCATGTATCTGTGATCAGGTCATACTGAATCTCACGGTCTACATGTCCTTCCGAAAGTGTCGTCATCGGAGTGAGCGGTGCGCACTTCGGTTCCATGCTTGGTCCTTCGCAGTCCTTTCCACTGAAGATCGGCAGAGCAAATTTTGCTGTAGAAAGATCCAGCTTCAATGTGGCAAGCTCTGGCGACGGCCAGATCATAGGCCAGAAGGAATTCGCGATCGCCAGGCGGATTCTGTGTCCTGCCGGGAAATTGTGTGCACATACATCAAGTTCAACCTTCGCTTTATACTTCTTTCCTTCCTCCAGATATACAACCTTATCATGTCCCTCAAGATGTGTAAGATTCATGAGTCCATAAGAAACTCTTGTAGCAGCTCCGTCCGAATGGATATCTGAAAGCTCTGCGTATAAAAATGCATTCGGCTTATCGCAGGTAAATTCCACTTCAAACTCCGGATATCCAAGGATCTCCACTTCTTTTGTAAGCATCTCGGAATCAAATACCATCGCCATTCCATCATCTACTCTCATATCAGCAGGACTTTCGCCCGAAACTCCTGCGCCCATCCACTCATTTGCAAGAAGACCATGATTCGGCAGTGTACAAAGGTCTACGATTTCTTCTTTCTTGTTTTCTTCTTCCTGAAGTTTTCCGTAAGTCATAGAAAATGTCTTCATTGCAACATCCGCTGACGGCCATCCGTCAAGGCCTACCCAGCGTCCGTCGCTTACCGGATGTACCGTTTCAGGCTTCATGCTGTCCTCTAACCATACCTGAACCATCGGGCAGTCCATCGCATCATTATCAATACCCTTCAGCCATTTATCCCACCACTTCGTAGCCTCTCCTAAGAAATCGATTGCCGGCGCCGGCGCTCCGTCATGCGCAAATACATGTGCCCACGGTCCGATCATCGCTTTTCTCGGAACATTCAGACCGTTCATCAGTGAAAGAACACTGTTCGTATAGGAATCTGCCCATCCGTCCAGCGCAAATACCGGAATCTGGATATCATCATAATTCTCGCCTACAGATCCATGTCTCCAATAGTCATCCTTTGTCTGGTGCTCAAGCCAGTTCTTTGGCCAAAGCGGCATCTCTTCCAGTCTCTTGATGGATTCCTCCCGCCATGTGTCTGGTTTGATCTCGCTGTCAATAGCGCGGCACATATAAGCAAGCATGATATTTCCCCACCAGAAATTATCATTCAGAAGGCATCCTCCTTTATAATGGATATCCTGCTCATATCTCTCGTCAACAAAGCCTACGCAGATAATTGCTTTTAAAGCTTCCGGCCTTCTCGCCGCTACCTGAAGAGAGTTGAAACCGCTCCATGATTTCCCCATCATACCTACATTTCCGTCGCACCATGGCTGCTTGCTGATCCACTCGATACATGCAACCGCATCGTCTTGCTCCTGTTTCAGATACTCATCATAGAAGCATTCGTCAGATTCTCCCGCACCTCTCATATCAACGCGGACAACATTATATCCCATCCCGGCAAAAAATCCATACATTGGCTCATCACGGCCGCGCATTCCGTCACGCTTACGGTACGGCTGTGTCTCAAAAACTGTCGGAAGCGGCTTATCCGTCTTCGGATGCCAGATACGGCTCGATAATCTGCAGCCGTCCGGCATGGTTATCCATGTGTTCTCAATCACATCCCAGTCATACGGGAAATCCTTTTTCTCCAAAACTTTTTTTGGTTTTGCCTCTACTTTTGCCATTATTCAAACCTCCTCGTTAATATATATTAATACATATTTTATATGTATTAAATATCTTTTTCCAAACGCATTCTTTCTTTATACCGTTTTCCGTAGGTTCTGCTCCAGATTACAGAAAGGATCAATCCCACGATCGCCATCACCAGCATGAAGATAAAGTAAATATAATACCCCTTCGCACCTTCATATACATCCAGTGTCTTACCTGCGATCAACGGACAGATAACCTCTGGAAGATAACCGAACGTGGAAGCTACTCCAATAGCGATACCCGATACCTCAAGCGGAACTCCTCCCTCTGTAAGGAAGGAAAAATACAGACCGAAATTAGAAAACATACCGACATAGATGATGATACACGCCACAACCATCACTACCATCTGAAAGCTTCCGCTCAACTTGCTTGCCCCGAGCACTGCTGCCATACCGATTGCCATCAGCAGAAAGCCGCCCGCCATGATCTCACCTTTCCCGAATCTGTCAGCCGAGAACCCGCCGATCGTGGAGGCAAACGGTCTTGCATACTGTGCAAGAACTGTAAGAACTGCTGCCACTACCGCACTTGTACCGATAACATTACTTGCATACGGTGTAAAATAATAGGAAGACATATTAAACACATAGCTTGTAAACATCAGGCAGACTACGAACCATACGACAGGCATCTTGAGCACCTGTACGATCTGCGACCAGGAAACCTTCTCTGCCTTGCCGTCACTTTTAATCGTCTCCGGCTCCTTCAGAATAAAGATAAAGATAATCGCCACAACGATCGGAGCCGCCGAATAGAAAATAATGATTCCCTGAATTCCCAAAGCCGGCAGTGCTTTTGCTTCAAAAATCCCAAAAATCGCCGTTGCGACTGCAAGGTGCGCTGCATTGAACACGCCGCGTCCGCCCTCGAAGATTCCGTAAGCACGGCTCTGCTCTTCCTCCGTTCCCTGAATCCTTACAATCTTCATAAGCGCAGGCCAGAATGTAAGAAGTGATGTGAAGCCCCACAATCCATAAATAATAAACAATGCTTTAAAATCCGTAAATACAAGATGCAAAAGTCCGCCTAGTCCTGTAGCAACCATCGATAAGATCAAAAGCTTCTTTGCCTTAAACTTATCTGCCAGAACACCCCCCAGAATGTAGGAAAATACTCCGAGCAAGCCGTAAGCGCTCCCCAAAAGACCCATCTGGACATTCGTCAGATTATAAAGTGACTGGTAGGCATCATAATAATATGATCTGAAATAGGGAAGACCATATATGATGGAACCCGCAAATGATAATAAGATAATCGTGAAGAAGTTCCTTTTAATTCCTGTTTTCTCCATACACACTCCTCATTTCTCTAAAATTTTTTAGAAATATTTCTAAAAACATATTAACTAATTGTTCTCCAAATGTCAATCATGATTATATTTTAATATTGATTATTCTATTAATATGATGTTGGGGTCAAAAGCCCCCTAATATAGCACCTTAAAAACTTCACACAG
>ERZ778514.290-NODE-290-length-49880-cov-7.703843_pt1 | contig 49880 bp, 40 predicted proteins | sample MGYA00510344_ERZ778514 | MGnify/ENA primary metagenome ERZ778514 (study PRJEB29527, sample SAMN07138968) | mouse gut metagenome | material: feces | host: mouse | place: China:Nanjing | collected 2016-01-25 ...
ATGTCCAACGGCGATATGTTCCTTACAAGGTCTACATGCAAGACAAATGATACAGTAGAATTTGAAGGAGAGACTTATCCTGTAGTGAAGATAGAAATATCAAGCACCTCTCACCCGTTCTATACAGGCAAGAGCAAGCTCGTTGACACCGCCGGTCGTGTGGACAAGTTCATGAGCCGCTACGGAAAGGCTGCGAAGAAATAATATATATTTATACTTTATATAAGTTAAGAGAGACATTAAGGTGTGTTCAGGCGTAGTTGCATATACGCAGGGGCACACTTTTTTCGGCTTTAAGACAAGGGACCGCCGTGTCCGCAATATATACATACGAGATGAAAGAAACAAGACTGCTGCTTTACATGCTGTGCGCAATGCTGGGACTGGCATCGTGCGGCGGAAGCGATGATGACGGTGATGGTGAAGGAGGCGTAACACCGCCAAGTGAAAACGTTAACAGGAACATCGTCACGGGCGGACTGTCCGATGCCGTGACACGCCTTGAGTTTCCCAAAGTGAAAGGCGGCAGAAACAGGATATTGGTTTACCGTACTGGCGATAAGTATGGTATAAACTACTGTGTGGAATGGGATGCTGACAAGAAGTCGCAGCGCTGGTCGTGCTATCAGATGTATCAGGGCTGGCAGGGAAATGCCGGGAGATATGAAGGAGACCCTCAATATCCGTATGATCCTAACCTTCCGGCATCAGAACGCTGGGACGAAGACTATTTCTGGCGTTCGGGGTTTGACCACGGTCATATATGTCCGTCGGCTGACAGGCAATATTCAAAAGAGGCTAACAAGCAGACATTCTACATGACAAACATGCAGCCGCAGTATAACAGGTTTAACGCCAAGCTGTGGGCAGAGATGGAGAAAAGGGTACGCAACTGGACACCGTCGTCTTCCAAGGACACCCTCTTTGTGTGCAAAGGCGGTACGATAGACAGTGAAGAAAATATCCTGATGCGTATACAGGGCAGGCTGATTGTGCCAAAATATTTCTACATGGCGATGCTCCTTAAGGTAAACGGATACTACCGTGCCATAGCCTTTTGGGCGGAAAATGAAAACAGGGACAGGGGAAACGAGAGCCTCAGACAGTTTGCCATAAGCATAGACGAACTGGAACGCCGCACAGGAATAGACTTTTTCTGCAATCTGCCCGATGACATTGAGAATAGGGTTGAAAGCTCATACAATACAAGTGTGTGGGGACTGAAGTAATTTTCTTGAGGAAGATTTTATTGAAGTTAAAGAAGATTTTATTGAAGTTAAAGAAGTCAATTGAAGTTAAGGAAGTTAAAGGACAAATGACTGGAGGAAGGAGTAAAGGTAGTAAAAGTAGTAAGTAGTAAGGAAGTAAAGTAGTAAGTAGTAAAAGTAGTCTCCTCCCCCCCCCTTCGTTCGTGCGGATTTGTAATCCGCACGCAATGTAAGTCCAATTTTATGTGTTATTATAATGTATAGATGCGTGCGGATTGTAAATCCGCACGAACGAAGGAGGGTGAATCCACACGAGGGAAATCCGCACGAACGAAGAAGCACGAACGAAGAAACGAAGGGAAACCCGCACGGACGAAGGGACATTGTTTCTTTATTCTCCATTTTAATCCCGGCGGCAGCAAATTCTTCATTCTTCATTCTTCATTCTTCATTTTTAAATATTATCTTTGCAAAGTTGTATACTGAATAATACAAATAAAGAATAAATATTATGAAGAAACAAAATCTGTTTTTGGTTTTATTCCTGTGCATGATAGCCGTGAACGGCATGGCACAGAAGAAGTTCTCCGCATACGCAGTGGGATTTTACAATCTTGAAAATCTTTTCGACACATGCCACGATGAAGGGAAGAACGACTATCAGTTCCTGCCCGCAGGTTCTTACAAGTGGACGGGACTGAAGTATACAAACAAGCTGCGCAACATGGCAAGAGTACTTGCCGACATGGCATCGGACAAGCTGCCCGGCGTGGGATGTGCCGTCATAGGCGTGTCGGAGGTTGAAAACTCCAAGTGTCTCGACGACCTCGTTGCCCAGGAACCGCTCAAGGCACGCGGGTATAAGTATGCACATATAGAGGGACCGGACAGGCGCGGCGTAGACTGTGCCATGCTGTACAACCCCAGCCTGTTTAAGGTAAGGGACATGAAACTGGTGCCCTACGTGCCCGAGCAGGAGAAGGACAGCACATACCGCACGCGCGGTTTCCTCACCGTAAGCGGAGACATGGCTGGCGAGCATGTCGTGGTGGTGGTATGCCACTGGCCCAGCCGTTTTGCCGGTTCGTACTACCGTGAGGTTGCAGGGCGTCAGGTAAGGGCGCTGAAAGACTCGCTGCTGCGCGACGACCCCAAGGCAAAGGTGTTTGTAATGGGCGATATGAACGACGACCCTACGAACAAGAGCATGAAGGTGGAACTGCGCGCGCGCGGAGATATGAAAGACGTGAAAGACGGGGATATGTACAACCCGTGGTACAACCTGCTCGTGAAGGAGGGCATAGGAACGCTGACATATCAGGGAGCGTGGAACCTTTTCGACCAGATAGTGATGACGCCTAACGTGGTAAACCTTGACGGGCGCAAGGACTATACGGAGCTGAAGCTGTGGCGTCATGAGATTTTCAAGCGCGACTACCTCTTTCAGGAGGACGGCAAGTATAAGGGCAACCCGAAGAGAACGCATGCCGGAGGTGCATGGCTGAACGGATACAGCGACCACCTTCCTGTGATTGTATATCTGCTGAAGGAGCAGAAGTGATTTTGAATTACGAATTACGAGTTACGAATGTGGAGTTACGAATGACGAATTGTTCTCGCTGCGCTGCGATTGTGAATTGCAAATTATGAATTATGAATTATGAAAAAACTCGTAATTCAAAATTCGTCACTCGTCATTCATCATCTGCCAGAGGCAGACAACTCGTCATTCGTAACTCCACATTCGTAATTCGTAACCCGTAACCCGTAACTCAAAATTCGTAATTCGTAATTCGTAACTCAAAAATGATAGAGTACCACCCGTTGAAACCGTTTTTGCCGGAAGGCTCCCGGCTGCTGATGCTCGGCAGCTTTCCGCCTGCACGCCACCGCTGGTGCATGGACTTCTTCTATCCCAACTTTATCAACGACATGTGGCGCATCTTCGGCATCGTGTTCTTTGACGACAGGGAGCACTTTGTAGACCGCGGTGCGGGTGCCTTTAAGAAAGACGACATCGTGGCGTTTCTTGAGGATAGGGGAGTGGCACTGTATGACACCGCCAGTGCCGTGATACGCCGTAACAACACAGCGGCAGACAAAGACCTTGATGTGGTGGAGCCTACAGACCTCGATGCGTTGCTGCGGCGTATACCGCAGTGCCGTGCCGTGGTGACGACAGGACAGAAGGCAACCGACGTGTTTACGGAACATTTCAGCATCAGGCAGCCCAAAGTGGGACACTGTGAGGCGTTTGTCTTTGAAGGGCGGCAGATGAGGCTTTACCGCATGCCGAGCAGTTCGAGGGCATATCCCATGAAGATGGAGCGGAAGGCGGATATATACCGTCCGATGCTGTTGAAGGAGCTTGAAGAAGAAGACTGATAGACGGCTTGGACAATAAGCCTGTAAACGTGATAAAAAATAGCAGGAACATGACAATAATAGGAATTGCCGGCGGCACCGGTTCAGGAAAGACCACCGTCGTAAGGAAGATAGCCGAGGCGTTGCCGCCACATTATGTGGCAGTGGTGCCGCTCGACTCGTATTATAATGACACCTCTCACATGACGGAGGAGGAGCGTCATGCCATAAACTTTGATCATCCGGACGCGTTCGACTGGAAGCTGCTGGGCAGGCATCTCAACGACCTGCGCCATGGCATTGCGGTGGAGCAGCCCACGTATTCGTACATAAAATGCAACCGTCTGCCCGAGACAGTGCATGTTGACCCCAAGCCGGTGATAATAGTAGAGGGCATAATGACGCTGCTGAACAAAAAGCTGAGGGATATGATGGACCTGAAGATATTTGTGGACACCGACTCCGACGAGCGTCTGATACGCAACATACAGCGTGATGTGGTGGAGCGCGGTCGCACGGTGGACATGGTGGTGGAACGTTATCTCAGAGTGCTGAAGCCCATGCACGAACAGTTTATAGAGCCGACAAAGCGCTATGCGGACATCATAATACCGCAAGGCGGAGAGAACCACAGGGGCATACACATTCTGTGCAAGTATATTGAGGGGCTGAAGTAAGGATTTTAAGAAGTTAAGGAAGTTAGAAGAAGTTAAGGAAGTTAAAGGACAAATGTCTAAGCTTTAGGTCTTTGCTTGTCATGGTATTGTCCTTTAACTTCCTTAACTTCTTCTAACTTCCTTAACTTCTTAAACTACCTATAACTCCTTTACCTCCTTTCCTCCCTTCCTCCCTTCCTGCTTATTTTCCTTATCTTGAATCCATTGATAAGTTCCGTAATTCCGTAGAACAGCAGGCTGCATCCGATGATGAGCATGGGAATTCCGGCAGCCTCTATCGGATTGAGTATGATGAAACATCCTGCGAGGAGCGTCACGGAGGGGAACGCCCAGTAGAAGGCGGGCAGCTTCTGCACCTTGTTCGCCCATGCAAGATTTATGAACTGGCTCAAGGCGGCGAAGACTATTATTGCACCGAAGAAGTACATAAGATACTCGATGAACGTTTCAGGGATGAGGGCAAGGATTATGCCGAGAAGAATGCTGCCCAGTCCCACTATTGGAAATGCCGGCTTGGTATCGGGAATGATGTTCCCCTCCTCATCGTATACAGTCACGTTGTTCCTGCTTATCCCCGTGCTGAAATATACGGCACACGATATCACGCCCGAGAGAAGGAACAGGATGCCCGTGGCTATTGTTATTCCCTTTACCGTGTCGTCAGGATCTTTTATCAGCAGGATACCCGTGATAATGGCGCATATTGCGCGGAATACCGAACTTTGTAATACTTTCATATCTTTTCTTATTTTTGGTTCCTTACGGGCAAAAATAATAAATTACCTTCTGCACCACAATTATTTTCATACATTTTGTGTTTATTAATGATGAATTTGTATTTGTCTTCGTATCTTTGCCCACTAAAGAAAAATCTTCACATACGATGACAAAACTTTTTCTTGTGCGCCATGGCGAGACCGTGGACAATGTGAACCGCATAATGCAGGGGCAGACACAGGGCGAGCTTACTGACAACGGGCGCAGACAGGCTCTTGAGGTGATGAGGAGAATGGAGCGTGTAAGGGTGGACGCGTTTGTGTCGAGCGACCTGAAACGCTCTATGGACACATGTGCAATCATTGCCCTGCCGCACGGCAAGGAGGTCAGGACGACAAGGCTGCTGCGCGAACGCGACTGGGGAGGCTTTACCGGACGTTTCATTCCCGACCTTAAGGACGAGCCGTGGCCCGACGATGTAGAGACACAGGAGGCGCTGCTGGCAAGGGCGCGCGGCTTTATTGCGTTTATAAAGAGTGAATATCCTGACCGGACGGTGGTTGCCGTAGGGCACGGCATCATAAACAAGGCGATACAGGCTGTGCACTATGGCAAGGAGATGCGCGACGTGCCCTGCATGGATAATGCTGAGGTAAGATGTCTGATGCTGTGATGAGGGGGCTTGATTGGCGGCGTTGCTTGTGGAATGGTGAAAGACGGCATGGCATAAAAAAGTTTATTAGTCTTAAGGCTGCTGCCTGCAAGACTAATAAACCCGTCAACTAAAAAACTAACCAATTTAAAAACTATAGAACTTAAGAATTATCTTTGTGTGCCTATGCTTACCTTCTTCCGCCGAAGTGTCCGCCGCCGTGGTTGCTGCTTCCGCCCGCTCCGTGGCTCATGCCTGCCGACCTGCCCGACGGTGCACTGCTGTTGCGCGGCGTGAAGGTGTTTGCCGGGCGTGTCACGCTTCTTGTGGGTGAAGACACGCTCCTTGTTGGTGAGCTTGTACTTCTGTTCCCTCCGAACCTTGTTCCGCTGTGTGTGCTTCCCCCGCGTGTCACTGTAGAGCGTGTGCTGCTCTCACGTTCGGTTACGCGGTTGCCGAAGCTGCGTCCGGAACTGCTTCCCGGGTTGTGCGTGTTCCCGCTGCCGAAACGGCTGTGTCTGCTGTTTCCTCCCGACGGTCTGTTGCCGTTGTCTTGTTTCTTGTCGTCCCTGTTGTCTGCAGACGGTCTGCCTGTGGCTGTGCCTCTGTTGCTGCCGCCGAACCTTCCGCTGCCGTTGCCAAATCTTCCGTCGCGGTTGCCCCTGTGCCCGCCATTGCCATTATTAAAGTTTCCGTGGTCCTTTCTATGATAGTCGCCACGGTCAAAGCGGTCTCTCATGCCGTGTCCTCCCTCGCGGTGCGGGCGTCCGTAGGTACGTCCGTGATACCAGCTGCGTCCTCCGTTGTGCCTCCAGCTGTGTCCTCCCCTGTATGAAACATAGAAGTGCGGGCGTCCGAAGTAGAAATAGTTGCGGTGCGGATATCGCGCGTATATTCCGAAGTGCCATACTCCGGCGTGCCAGTATAGCGGGCGGTAGAAATAGCTTGCCGCGCAGTATGCCCTGTATTGCCAGTCGAGCAGGATATAGCTCAGGTCGAGGTTGCGGTTGCGCCAGTATGCCCCGTACAGGTCGTCGTATGTGTTAATGCTCATGAGATAGTCAAGGTTTACCTCGTATGCCGCTTCATACTGGTCGTCAGACAGGTTCAGCTCGTATGCCATTTTGTCCGTAAGGAAAAGAGCCTGCTCTCGTGCCCTGTCGTAGCTCATTGCACCGGCGGATGCTGCCATAGAGAAAAGTGCAGTGAGGATTATCATAAACTTCTTCATAGTTGTAAGCTTTATATTGTTATACTGTTTGTTGTTATTTTTCATGTTGCAAAGAAACAAATAAAAAACAGCAGAGGCAAAGGATTTTCCCTAAAGAGGCGGGGGATTTTCCCTATGTTTAACGCGAGCATGGCGAATTTATCTTTTGTTATACTACAAACCACCCCTGCCCCTCCTTTGAAAAAGGAGAGGACGCAGCGCAGGCATCGTATGCAGGAGTCTTTAGCGTCTTTAAGGTCTTTAAAGTCATTAAAGACCATAATGCCAATCTTCTCCTTCCTCCCTTTTTTCTTCCAAACTTAATCATTTGTCCTTTAACTTCCTCTAACTTCCATAACTTCTTTAACTCCCTTTATTCCTTCCTCCTTCCTCCCAATTTAATCATTTGTCCTTTAACTTCCTCTAACTTCCCTAACTTCTTTAACTCCCTTTATTCCTTATTCCTTTCTCCCAATTTAATCATTTGTCCTTTAACTTCCTCTAACTTCCATAACTTCTTTAACTTCCCCAACCATCCCATAACTTCTTAAACTCCCTGATACTATAAAAGTTTGGCAAAAATAATATAGTCTCACTCTTTTTGAGTACATTTGTACCAATGTTTATATTATTGATAATACAAAAGGTCTTAATGCCATGAAATTTAATTATTGCTTGCTTTTCTTGTGCAGTTTATTTGTCTGCAATGTTACAGCCCAGGAGAAAGTGGAATGTTGGGGACGTTACGAGGTGGCTTTCAATGCCGAAGTGAAAGGAAATCCGTTTGAAACCGAGCTGACGGCGACATTCAGAGGACCGGACACCATTATAACAGTACGCGGGTTTTATGACGGAGGCGACACGTTTAAAGTGCGTTTCATGCCTGTCAGGCAGGGGCGGTGGACGTTTAAGACCAGTAGTGACGTTGCAGCTCTTGATGGTAAAACCGGAATGTTGCAGTGTGTGGCACCGTCGGCAGGCAATCACGGACCGGTTGTTGTAGACGGCACATACCACTTTAAGTATGCCGACGGCAGCCGTTATTATCCGATAGGTACCACGTCTTATGACTGGATGCACGTTGCCGGTGACATGCCGGAGATAACGTTGAAGTCGTTGGAACAGGCACGCTTCAACAAGATAAGGATGTTGCTTCTTGTGCAGAATTTTGATAAGGACTATCCCGAACCCGAACTGTTCCCGTTCGAGATAAAGAGCGTAAGGAAGGACAAGGAGGGACGCCCCGTATACGAATGGGACTATGAGCACTTTAATCCGGCATATTTTGCGCGTGTGGAAAACTTTGTACAGCGGCTTGCCGACATCGGTGTCGAGGCAGATATGATATTGTTCCACCCATACGATGAGGGACGCTGGGGCTTTGACCGTATGCCAATGGACGTGAACGTGCGCTATCTGAAATATGTCACGGCACGTCTGGCGGCTTACCGCAATATATGGTGGTCGTTGGCAAATGAATATGACTTCCTGAGAAACCGCAAGCCCGACGACTGGGATGTGTTTACGCGTACAGTGGTGGAAAACGACCCGTATTCGCACTTGTGCTCGATACACAGCAATACGGCTAAGTATTATAAGTATTGGATACCCGAATATACCCATGCCAGCATTCAGGACCAGGCTCCGGTCGAGCTTCACGGTGCGGCGGCGATAGTACGTAACATATATAAGAAACCTGTGGTGTTTGATGAAGTGTGCTATGAAGGCAACATGGACAACCGCTGGGGCAGTCTGAGCGGCGAGGAGATGCTTTACCGTATGTGGCAGGGCACGGTAGCTGGCACGTATGTTGGACATTCGGAGTGTTATATGGACAGTCCCACCGATTATTCGAAGGACTTCCTTGCCATAGGCGGACCGTTCCAGGGAGAGTCGTGGAAACGCATAGGATTTATGCGTGACGTGCTCGATGCGCTTCCCCATCCGCTCCAGTTGTGTGACAGCAGTTGGGACCCGCACACCTCAACGGCGGGCGAGAATTATCTTATGGTGTATCTTGGCAAGGAGGTGAAGAGCGAATGGGAGTTCAACCTGCCTGTAAGAAACGCCGGATATCCGCGTCTGAAAGAAGGTACGCGCTTTAAGGTGGAAATCCTCGATACGTGGAATATGACGGTTACGGAGTGTCCTGTGGTGTTTGAGACAGGCGCGCCGGCAAACTACCGCATCTTCGACAAGAAAAACAGAAGGGTGAGACTGCCGGGTAAACCGTATTTGTTGTTAAGAATAACAGAAGTAAAATAGAAAGATTATGCTTATATATAATAGCTTGCCGGAACACGTCCGTGGCTTGTCCGGATATTTAAGGCACGTTTTACGGACGTTGCCCAGAAAAGTAATGGCGGCAGCGGCGTGCATCTCGTGGTGCGTTGCTGCCAATGCCGGCGATGACGACATAAGTGCCGGCGGAGACCCTGCTTATAAGGTGGAGATGCAGACCACGTTTTCTGATAATAAAAGTCCGCTGTGGCTTAATGCCAACAGGCACGGGCTAAGCTCGTTGGACAAGACTAACGGATATCTGCGTGCCGCCATTGTACGTCCGTTGCGTGCCGACTCGCTGCGGCGGTGGGGCATAGGTTATGGCTTGGACGTTGCCCTGCCCGTGAATTTTACGAGCAACTTTGTGGTGCAGCAGGCGTTTGCCGAAGTAAGGTGGCTGCATGGTGCGCTGACAGTGGGAAGCAAAGAATATCCCATGGAGCTGAAGAACAACAGCCTGTCGAGCGGTTCTCAGACACTTGGCATCAATGCACGCCCCGTACCGCAGGTGCGCCTTGCCCTGCCTGACTACTGGACGTTGCCCTTTGCCGGCGGCTGGCTGCACTTTAAGGGACACGTGGCATACGGGATGATGACCGACGACGGCTGGCAGCATGAGTTTACGGGTAAGATGTCAAAATATTCCGACAACGTGCTATATCACAGCAAGGCTGGATATATAAAGATAGGAAACGAAGATGTGTTCTGCCCGTTCTCACTTGAGTTAGGTCTTGAGATGGCTTCTACCTTTGCAGGCACGTCATATCTGCCCGACGGCAACGGCAACATGACAGCCATTGAGGGCGAGAAGGGGCTGAAGGGACTGTGGCATGCCTTTGTGCCGGGCGGTTCCGACAAGACCGACGGCGCGGTATATGCCAACGCCTCCGGCAACCAGCTCGGCAGCTGGGTGTTGCGTATGAACTGGGATGCCGATACATGGCGCCTGGGTGTCTATGCGGACAAGTTCTTTGAAGACCATTCGTCGATGTTTCAGCTCGATTACGACGGATATGGCAGCGGTGACGAGTGGGACAGCCACAAGAAAAGGCGCTATCTGCTTTACGATTTCAAGGACATAATGCTCGGTGCGGAGCTTGACTTTAAGTACGACGGGTGGATAAACGGCATTGTCTTTGAATATATATATACTAAATATCAGAGCGGTCCGATATACCACGACCATACACCGTCCATATCAGACCACATCGGTGGTGTGGACAACTTCTACAATCACGGGTTGCACAGCGGCTGGCAGCATTGGGGACAGGTGATGGGCAATCCGCTTTACCGTTCGCCTATATATAATGACGACGGCACCGTAAGAGTTGCCGACAACCGTTTCATGGCATTCCATCTCGGTGTTGACGGGCGTCCCTTTGACGGTTTCTCTTACCGTGTGCTGGCATCGTGGCAGGAAGGTCTCGGAACGTATGACGAGCCGTATGATGATATTCACCACAACGTGAGCTTTCTTGTGGAGGGCAGATACTGTTTCAGCCGCCGCGCATTGGCGGGCTGGAGCATAAAGGGAGGATATGCCATGGACTTCGGCAAGATACTTGGACATAACCACGGCTTCCAGCTTACGGTGGCAAAGACAGGACTGTTAAATCTTAAAAAGAAGAAAAAATGAGAAAGTATATATTATTTCCCCTTATATTGTTTGTCGCCGTGTTGCCGTTCGTGTCGTGCGAGCTTGAGACTTCAGACAACGGCGACCTTGACGGTTTCTGGCATCTTGTGCGCATAGACACCCTTGCCACGCAAGGCACCTGTGACATGAAGCAGGAGCGCATCTTCTGGTCTTTCCAGAAAGACCTGCTTAAAGTTGATGACAAGACGGGAGGGAACAGCAGCATACTGCTACGCTTCAACCATTCCGGCGGCAACCTTATATTGTCCGACCCGTATATTTACGACCGCGAGGCGGGCGACATAAAACTTGACGATGTGGAGCTGCTGCGCCCCTTCGGCATTAACGCCATCACCGAGACATTCGGCGTTGAAGGTCTCAGCGGCAGTCACATGACGATTGCATCGCCCGTGCTCCGCCTCAGTTTCAAGAAGATGTAGTTGGGCATGGCGAAATGCAGCTTACAAACTGTTGTGTTGTTTTAACATTGTTTTGCCTATGCCTGTTCCGTCCACTTTGTGACCCGAATACTTACTTCGTATAAAAAATATAATGGAATAGTTACTAAAACTAAAGTCATTATATCAGGAGGAGTGATAATAGCAGCAACAAACATTATGATAATGAAAGAATGCTTGCGATACTTTGAAAGCATTTCGGATGTAATAAATCCGAGTTTTGCCAAAATAAAGGCAATGTATGGTGATGTCCCGAGCAATCCGAGATACAAGGATGTTGTGATGTGTGTCATGAATTGGCTTGACAAATCCTTTCATCTAAAGTCCTTGTATGTCAGTTTGTCTGCCATGAAAAAACACTTTCAATGGCATAATACTTCTTGCTATTAAGTTACTATAATAGTGCAATCTCCATGAGAACATACAGATGCACAAACAATATGTTACTATTTGTTACAACTTTTCACTCTTCAAGAAATCGTACACATTCACCCATTCAACACCATTATCGTCCATGTGGTGCTTAATGAGATCTTCTGTTATGATAATCTTGCGAAAAGAATCATTAATTTTCAAGAGACTCGCCATCTCCTGTTTACGCTTTTCCTCCGTTGGCAGTCGATAAGCTGATTGCACATATACACGTTCCGAGCCTCGGTTGCATACAAAATCGACCTCCAACTGACTTCTGCGATATGCGCCATCAGCATCTTTCGCACGAGTTTGCACTACACCGACATCCACTAAATAGCCACGAAGGCGAAGCTCATTAAATATCAAATTCTCCATCAAATGCGTTTCCTCTACTTGCCGGAATTCAATGCGGGCATTTCTTAATCCCAAGTCCTCAAAATAGTATTTCTGGGGAGTGTCAATATATTTGCGACCTTTGATGTCATACCGGATACAACGAGTGATAAGAAAAGAATCCTCCAGCATTTCCAGGTATTCTTTCACAGTATTCTGATTAAGTCTTATTCCCTTGACACTACGAAAGGTATTCTCGATTTTTGAAGGATTAGTCAGACCTCCGATACAGGAAGCTACGACATTCAACAGTTCATCCATCACTTTAACTCCACGGATATGGTATCGCTCTTTGATATCTGTCAGATATGTCTTCTCAAATAGTCCTTGAAGGTAATTGATTTTCTTCTGTTCATCAGGCTCCGTACACACATAAGGCAGACCGCCATAAGTAAGATATTCCTGCAGTACTTTATATGATTCCATTTCAGGATGAGCAGAACTATATTCAGCAAATGACAACGGGGTGATGTGAATTTCCTCACCTCGCCCTCGAAACTCTGTAATTACGTCTTTTGACAGGAAACGAGAGTTTGAGCCTGTAACATATACATCTGCATTCTTGATACTTAGATACGAATTCAGAACATCTTCGAACTCACTTACTAACTGAATCTCATCAAGCAAGATGTAATACATATCATCATCCACCATCTTGCTGTCAATATACTCAATCAACGCATCCGGATTACGATATTTATTGTTTCTACGGTTTTCAAGATCCAATTCAATGATATGATTGTCTTTAACACCGTTTTCAGTAAGATAGTTCTTGAATAGTTCCCTCAGCAAATAAGACTTACCGGAGCGACGTATTCCCGTCACCACCTTTATTAATCCATTATGCATACTGGCAATAAGTCTTTTCAGATGTATGTCACGTTTGATCTCCATATCTTATGAAATATTTTTGGTTGAATGACCACTTTTCTACTACAAAAGTATCTTGTTTATTTGAAACCACCAAACTATCACAGAAAAACTACCGTTTTTGCCACGAAGTTCCTTAGCTTATCAAGCTTGTATTGGGAATTGTTGCTTTCTTCTGGCATCTTTCGCTCCTTAAAAGGTGACCTTTTATGTTTCTAAAGGTCACCTTTGTCATGCTTAAAGCTATCCTTTTGCAACGTAAAAGATGGGGTTATAGATTGTAAGAAATGGAGGTAAAGGAGTTAGAAAGAGAAATAAGGCATCAATTTTACCATTCCAGTTCTTGCGGATTACAGGTTAACAATAGAATTGTGTTAAATTATGTAAATAATATAAGGCGCTTATGTCCTTGATTTTGTGGATTCAGAAATATTTGGTATTATTGCACAGAAATTGGCATAGTCCAATTTATAAAATTGATAATAAAAGAGGCGTTATGCCCATCATCTTGTAGTAGAGAAGCGTCGGAAACTTACTCAAGTATGCAAGAAGTTGGCTTAACTGTCTCCGCGTCATAAGGCGTGGAGCTGTTTATTCCACATCTGCATACAAAGGTAATCCGACCACCTTCTACTTAAGGCGTGGCATAGCAGTCCACGCTTCTTTAAATTTATAATGGTCAATGGGACTGTTAGACCACGAAATACAATTACGTATGAAAAAATTCTTGAGCATTGCTGTATCATTGGGAATTGCAGTCCCATCAAGTCTTGCAGCAACAAATGCACAAAATGTTAATGTTTATCCAAATGAGGGCATAAACCAGCCCATTGACAATGAAGTGATTCAAAGAATTAACATGTTCTATTCAGAGGATGCTATCGTTGATGTTACTTCAATGGCTCATACAAATTCACACACAGATGTTGGAGGTAATCATACCGACTACCACTCAAATCTAGCACACAGCAACACCCACACGAACAAGTCTCTTGCAAATGCTTGTGGACACACAGATGTGCACAGCGACAGAAATGGCTATAACTCGCATACAGACAGTGGAAGAACAAGTCATAACAACTATCATACAAACAGAGAATGTTAGTTGGATTTGAAACAATATAAATATATTAGTAGTGGGGATATACTTAATAAGACTTATCCCCACTCCGTAACAAATAAATCATTCAATGACCCGCCAAGAACTCATTTTGAAATGTGGTGAATGTACTAATTTAAATGCTATATTTCAAGTTACAGACAAATGTGTATTAGCTTGTAAATATTGTTTTGCCCGTGGCGCACATAGTGGTAAAGTTCAATCTTTTTCTGATGAACTGCTGGAGTCCGCTATTAAACAAGTATTTAGTACTCCGCACGAATCCGTTACTTTTGAATGGACAGGGGGAGAAGCTCTGCTTGTTGGATTAGATTTCTTTAAGAAAATAGTTGCCTTTCAAAAGAAACATGCTAATAAACCTTATGAAAATGGAGTCCAAACAAGTGGATATTTATTTGATAAGAAACTCATAGATTTTTTAGTAGAGAATAATTTCGTTTTGTCTATTACAATAGATGGAACAGAAGAAATACACAATGCCAATCGACCTTCACAAAAAGGAACATCATCTTATCAACAAATTATTGAAACACGAGAATATATAAAACAAAAACAAGGATGGTGCGGTTTCATTGCTACAATTACAAAAAACAACTTAGGTCACGAGCGTGAAATACTTGAGCATTTCGCTACAATGGGCATAAAATCTTTTCATAGCAATCCATATCTTTATTATGAAAAAAACGTGGTAAAAGATAAAAGCATAGCACTTTCAACAAATGACTATGCCCGCTATTTTATAGCACAATTTAATGCATGGTATGATATTGGTAAAATATATCCAATACCAATGACTACGGACTATTTTATGACTCGCTTATCAGCAAAAAATATTTCTCACAACACGATCTGCTCTTTCGGTGGAAGATGCCTTACTAACTTTGTCGCAATTATTCCCAATGGAGATGCATACCTATGCCCGAAGTTTACTGGATCAAAGAATATGTGTCTTGGTAACATTAATGACACTACAATTAAAGAATTGTTATCTCCGTATAACGGGAAAATGTCTGAACTGATAGACGAAAGAATCATTGCACTTTCACGTTGCGAGAAAAACAGATGCGAATATGCATATATTTGCAATGGCGGGTGTCCGTATCATTCGTATATAACAAGTAATGGAGAAAACATTTTCGATGTTGATGCGCTATGCGAAGGAAAGAAAATGGTATTAGATTACTTAAAAGACGTCGTAAACAACGTGAGTTCGATGAATCACACCTGTCATAAGCGTGGTGATTAGTGTTAACTGTTGTATAATTGACAGTTTTCATTTACAAAGGATTACAAGCAACAGGTGGTATGCAGTAAAAGGAGTTGGAAGTAGATATGAGACATAATCTTATAACGTTTTCATTGTTCAATTCCATCCTTCCGTTCGTGCGGGTTTGCACATCATTAATAACACATAAAAATCTGATTTTCATTGTGTGCAGATTGCAAACCCGCACGAACGAAGTACGAATGAAGAACGAAGTTAAAACGAATTAGAGTGAGATAGGAATTAATATTGCTGTTTTACCTCTGCCGACTTTCGGCTGCTTATTATATAGTTTTGCGGCATTATATCGATTTCGGCACTTTTATTCGATGCCTTACGTCCGACACCGAACTTATAGGATACGCCAAGTGTTATCATCCTGAAGCTATAGTCCATACGTGTCCAGTTTGAGTAGGGAGCTACAGATGAATAATTCACTACACCTTGCCGTGAATATGATCGGGAAAAGGGATTTTGTATACGTAGTGATGTGGACAGGTGACCGTCAAGCCATATACGCTGCAATGAAAACGACATGGAACGACCGCTTGTTTCGAGAACTTGTCCGTAAAAATCGTTGTTATGCGTCCACATATTGCATGATAACATCCAACGGTTCCATCTTGCATTGATATTTGTCCGCAGCCAGATTTTCCCATAATGATACCTGAGACCAGTCTGCCTGCTACGACTTGAGAAACGGTTATATCCGGAAGCAACGACAAGCGTTATCCAGTCTGTAGGTTCTACAGATACTTCAACACCGGATTTCAGCGCATTCACGTATTTGAAATTCTCTGGCATACGCATTATCATGCTACCGGCAAGAAACGTTTCTTCCTGTATATTATTATCAGAATGTTCATAACTCACGTATGGATTTATATCGAAGATTCCCCAGCCTATATTCCCGTCAAGGTCTATTCCCACTGCATACCCGGACTTTAGTTCCGGATTTCCGCTGCGTATCTGATACTCATCTATTTGCTGCCGTGCAGTACTAAGGTCGGCAGCTTCGGGACGTGTGGGCATAAACCCTGCCGTTCCGCTTATATAGCTTCGTTCGTTGAAAAGATATTTTGCCTGAAATGAGAATTTCGGTTCAATCTTCGTGCTTTTATATTCATCACCGGCACGAGTATGGTTCAGCGACATCACTATATTCAGTGACATGTCGAGCTTCTCTCTATTGTAAGACATATTGTTTCTGAGCGCCGATATGCTGCGTGTCAGTTCTGATTTGCCGTCATAATGTCCTCCATATCTGCTTTCAGCAAAATAAACAGACGACCCGACCGATGTCTGGAACGACCATTTATCAGAAAGCTTGTTGATATACAGACCGCTGAAAGAACTTCCGTATAATCGTGAACGTATATCGGAGACGATGTCAAAAGATGCTGTGCCGCCGTACGGTTTCTCGATATAATGGCGGTGAAAGTCACTGTTCATTGTATAACATGCCGCATCAAACTGCAACAGCTGTTTTCTACTAATAACTTTTCTGTATAGCATGCTTGTTATAAGCGTGTTGCTTCTTGCCGATGTTTCGGAGGTCTTGTTTAAAATGTCGTTTCTTAGTCCGCTGTTATACATTATGGAGTGTGCACAGTTGTCAGGCTCTTTGTCCAGCTTCACCTCTGCCTTTATATAGAAATGGTCTCTGTCATGAAGTGTGCGGAAATAAGCAAGCGATATATCGTGGCTTCGTTCATACGATGTCATCCCGATGGTTTCTTCGCTGCGGTTAAGTATCCCCGAAGGCAGACAGAATGTTTCGTCTGTCATTTCCGTATTAAAGTGGTGGCGTGAGAAGTTGCCGTAGCCCTTATATCCCACGGCAAGTTCCGACCGCTTTCCCGTAACCCGGCTGCTTATATCGATGTCTCCTGCACTTCTGTTCAAGTACTTGTCCATGACAATGCTGTTGTTAATACCTCTGATGCCGTTTTTTGTCACGACTTTGATGACAAGCCCCACATCTTCCTGGTCCTGATACTCAAGCCCAGGACGGTCTATATACTCAATCCTTACAATATCTTTAGGAAGCAATGCCCTTATCTGACCGGCTGTTGCCTTTACTTCATTTATATAATATCTTAAAGCTCCCTTTCCCCAATATCTCACCTCATCGGTTCCTGGTATTATTGTTGTTTTTGGAAGTTTCATCATACCAAGCAGTGATATCCCGTCTGCCGAATTCTTTTTTTGCATGTCAGTAGGATATAATATGCGCCTGTCGCGTGTTATTCTTGCTGCACGGGATGTCACGACAGCCTCATCAAGCCCGATGATATTTTCATCAAGCAATATGCTGTCAAGCTCTACATCCCCAACAGGATTTTTTATTAAATATATCCTTTCATGAAATCCTACACAGGAGACAACAAGTTTGTAATCCTCTCCAGTAACACCTTCTATGGCAAAATGTCCATTGCTGTTTGTCGTAATGTTGCTCCTGCTCATTTTCCCGTCCATTGATATAGTAGCAGAAGGCAATGGATTACGGCTGTTGTCCACAACTGTCCCTGTAACAGAAAATGTTTTCTGCGCCGGACATACGGTTGCCGATACAAATGTAAAGAGCACTAATGCCGTTATTATGAATGACTTTCTGAAGTTCATAATCTTGTTTGTCTGTATGTAACGTGGACTTGCCGAATTAACATTCTTTGTTGTATTTATAAGTCTTATTTCCGGCGATATCCTCTTTTGTCATCCACAGCCCCGCAAATGTTATCATGCCGTTGAGCATGAGAAGCTCGTATCCGAACTTATATCCGGTGAGGTGCAATGTAAGGTAGTCTGTGGCAAAGCTTATTATGGGCGAGGCGATGGCAACGTATGGCACAAGGCGGTCGGTGACGCCACGGCGCGTGAGCAGTCCGAAGGCAAAGAGTCCCAGCAGGGGACCGTAGGTATATGAACAGAGAATGTATACGGCATCAATGACGCTCGTGGAGTTGACGGCGCGGAAAAGAAGGATGAAGATGATGAATGCCGCGGCAATCGCAAGGTGCACCCTGCGGCGCAGCCGCTCGTCGTGCTGCCGCCCGATGATGTCTACGCAGCAGCTTGTGGTAAGTGCCGTAAGTGCCGAGTCGGCACTGGAGAATGATGCAGCGACGACACCCAGCGTGAAGAGCACCTGCACCGCAGTTCCCAGACTGCCCGTGGCGGCAAACATGGGCAGCAGCTCGTCGCCCGCAGGCGGTATTGCCGCGCCCGTGTGTGCGGCGAGATGCAGCAGCAGTATGCCGAGGCTGAGGAAAAGCAGGTTTACGGGAACGAATGCCATGCCGCCGAAGCACAGGTCTTTCTGTGCCTCGCGCAGCGTCTTGCATGTGAGGTTCTTCTGCATCATGTTCTGATCGAGTCCGGTCATGACGATGACAATGAATATGCCGCTTATAAACTGCTTGAAGAAGTTTTGCGTGGATATCCAGTCATCAAGGACAAAGATGCGGCTGTGGGTGTCGGCTGCCACCGTTGCCACCGCCTCCGTCATGGTCATGTCCATAGCCTCTGCCACCTTGACGATGATGAGAACCACGGCGGCGAGCATGCACAGTGTCTGGAGCGTGTCCGTCCATACGAGTGTCCTTACCCCGCCCCGCCGCGTGTATGCCCATATACATGCCACCATGATACATACGGTCACGGCGAAGGGCACTCCCATGCCCTCGAGTACAAAGCGGTGGAGCAGCATGCACGCCACATAGAAGCGGACGGCGGCACCGGTGATGCCCGACAGTACGAAGAATGCCGCCCCCGTCTTGTACGAGTGCCTGCCCAGCCTGTGAAGCAGGTATGTGTATATGGTGGTGAGGCGCATCCTGTAATATATTGGAAGAAGGATGAACGCCACGGCGATGTATCCGAAGATGAACCCTATACATGTCTGCATGTACGTCATGTCGGTGCGCATCACCATGCCGGGGACAGATACGAACGTCACACCGGATATCGACGCGCCTATCATGCCGAAGGCAACGACATACCACGGCGAGCGTCTGTTTGCCATATAGAAAGTGTCGTTGTCGGCATGTCCTGCCGTAATGCGGCTTAACGCGAGGAGAAGGATGAAGTAAAGGGAAAATGTAAGGATGTATATCATACGTTTTGGTCTTATTGTCAGTTAAAAACCGCAGGAACGTAAAAGCATGTCTTGCGTCCCTGCGGTTTTAACCGTTATGTTTCTTTATGTTTTACTGAAGCACGTTTGCAATCGTCGCAATCATGGTTGCAATGGATGCCACCGACGTGCCTATCGTCATTGTCTCGGCTATGCTCATCTTGTTTGTTGCCTTTGCCGGCACCACAATCTCGCATCCCGGCGTGGGCTTTGCGTTGCGCCCTACTTTTGCCACGGTGCCGTTCATGTGTATGATGTAGGTCTGGCTCTTCTTCGCCTTGTTGCTGAAGCCGCCTGCCTGGTCGATGTAGTAGCTGACCTTCTTGTTCTTCATGAAGCCCACGGTGTTGGGATACATCACCTCTCCGTTTATCTTTACGGTTCCGTTATACTGGGGCACGATAATCTTGTCGCCCTCGCGCAGCACGATGTCCTCGTCGCCTCCCGGATTTTTCATTGCCTTGTCCAGCTCTATTCCGACGTAGTATGTGTCGCCTATCTGGAACTTCTTTATCTTCTCGCTGTTCTCGAAGTCGCTCTTGAGGTTGGCGTTCTTCATCGCCTCTTCTTTCTCGAGTGCCTCATACTGTTCGCGTGCAATCTTCATCACTGCCTCCATGCGTATGCGTTCCTCGGGAGTGATACGGCGCTCCAGGCGTGCGCCCTTTATGTATGCACGGTCGTTTACGCCGCCCGCCGACTTTATGATGTCGCTGAGGCGTTCGGCTTTCTTAGACAGTGTGTATGTTCCGCTGAACATCACTTCGCCCGTGACCTCTACGTTCTGCTGCCTGTTGTATCCGGGACTGCGGCGCACGTATACCTCATCGAACGGCATGAGCCTGAAGCCCTGTTCGCCGTCTATCACAAATCCGTCTTTAAGGGCAAAGCTGTATGTGCGGGCTATCAGCGAGTCGGTGGTCATAGCCTTGGGATTGATGATGCGTCTTGCCACGTCTACTTTCACCGTCGATGCCGTCTGCTTGAGTCCTCCTGCCTGAAGCACGAAGTCTTCGAGCGTCTCGTTGTCGGCATATTTGTATATTCCCGGATAGTTTACCTCACCGTGTATAGTTATCGTCTGTTCCTCCATCATCTCCTGTTTTGTGGGTATGAAGAGCACGTCGTTGTTCTGTATCGGCATGTCTGCCACTGTTCCGTTCATTATGCCTTCGATGTCTACCGGTATAACTTCGAGCGTGCGGTCCTTCTTCATCCTGTGCATCACGGCACGTGCGGTGAACGCCTCTTCGCGCAGTCCTTCCGCGTTCTCGATAAGCGTGCGCACGCTGTTTATGTCATCGCCTACCTGATACATGCCGGGACGGAACACGGCACCCTTTATCTCTGCCATGTTAGAGAAGCGCGGCAGTACGGAGTCAACGCTAAGAGAGTCTTCATCGGCAAGGTGGAATGAGCTCATGTCAAACTCGTTGATGTTGTATACCGAATATTCCTTACCCGTCTTGCGTACGAGGCGCACCGACTTGCTGTAGGCGTCGCCCGTAAATCCTCCTGCATATTTAAGTATTGTCGCCACGCTCTCGTTCTTGCGCATCTCGTAGAACATGGGGCGCTTCACCTTGCCCGTGATGTTTACAAGGCAGTCGTACGGACCGACAACTATCACGTCGTTGTCGGCAAGGCGCACGTTGCCTGTCAGTTTCCCGTTAAGGATGTAGTCGTATATGTCGACCACCGTCACGAGGCGGTTGTTTCTGTATACCTTTATGTTACGCAGCGTACCCAGCTCGTTTGTGCCTCCAGCCATGTAAAGTGCATGGAAAACGGTGGCGAATGCCGACAGCGTGTATGTGCCCGGCGTCTTTACCTCGCCCATTACGTTCACCATTATGGTGCGTGTCTGCCCTACGGACAGCTTTATCTTCGAACTGCTGTACCGTGCACCCAGCTGCGAGCGCAGCTGTGCGTTTGCCTGTGCCACGGTCATGCCGCTGACATATACCGGTCCGAAGCCCTCTATGGTTACCGTTCCCTCGGGCGATACCGTCCCTTCCACGGTCTTCTGCGATGCACCGTATATGTCGATGAACACCGCATCGCCCGGTCCGAGACGGTAGTTCTGCGGCGTTGCGATGTTCATTGCCGGTTCAAATGTAAGGCTCTTGTTGTTGAATATGTCGCGTCCGAACACTTTTTTCCTGTTCTTGTCCTCCATAAGTTGCCTTAGCAGTGTGGCTGTGTCGGCAGGCAGTATGTCCGTCATCTCGTCCGACATCATCATAAACTCGTCGTCGTCCTTGTCGTATGTGTGTGCCGTGCCGTTCATCTTCCCGTCTTTTATACGGTATAGCGGCTTGTCGGCATTGTTGCCTCCGTTGTTGCTGCGCAACCTCTTTTCGTCGGCATTGCCTGAACCCTTGCCGGCAACGCCGAGCCCGGTGCCTTTAGTCATTCTCTCGTACTTGTTCCTTACACGCCGTATCTGACTTATGTCTACGCCGCGCTGCATAAGCTTTGTCACTATCTGAGCCTGTGACGTGCCTGCCTCATGTTCTTTCATTACAAACTGTATGACCTGCTCGTCTGTCATTGATGATGACTGTGCCGTGACTTCGATGCAGAAAAATGTGAGCAGTAATACCGTTAATAAGGTAAATCTTTTCATATTCTGTATAGATGTTTTTATTTTTCTTCGTGCTTTTAATGGCAGTGCAGTCTGCATGCCACCATAATATGATAACACAAAATAATGTATTTTGTTGCAAAAGTAATGCTTTTTTTCATAAATGAAGAATGGCTGTGCGAAGAATGGATATGCCTGTTATATTTTGCTGCAAAGTATTAATAATTGTTATTGTCAAGGGCGTGTCTTTGCCGTTTCCTGTAAAAACATTTATCTTTGTATAAGATATGTACGGGTGTATACCTTATTTATATTATTGGTTTATATAAATGACATACACCGCGTCCTGCCTGATGAAACGGGGTTGACCGGATTTGACAGCAGGCTGGAATGGTACGTAAGCATGCGGAGCCTTGTCTGCCGGCTCCTTAATATCAGCAGTCAAAAATTTATCTGGCGAAAACAAGTACGCTCTCGCTGCCTAATCGAAGTACAGTAGATTACTGGCTTTATCCGGTCACAAGGTGACTGGACGAGACATCGCTCAAAAGCTGTTGTTCCGAAGCTCTTTGGTAAAGCGGTGCGGTAAAATCGGAAATAGTCCGTCTGTGCCCTGCCGGGCGGATGAAGTTTTAGGGGATAAGGTTGCAGTTGGTGGTCCGGGTCTTGCCGCAACTCGAAAAACGAAGTCCGTAATAAGCATGTAGAAAGCGTATGGTTTCCCTGTTTGGACGAGGGTTCGACTCCCTCCAACTCCACTTTACGGGTCATACAGATACCGGCAAATAAAAGTCTAAAGAAGATTAAAGAGGGAGTGTCAAAATTCAACTCTTTCAACCTGTAGGGACTTTTTCTTGTAAATGTCCGTCAATAATCATTGAATATCAATCTGTTATAAGCGGACAAATACAAGAATATGTCCCTACAGGCTGCTGTATGAGCATTTTGACACACCCTCTTTTTTCGTGCCTAAAAATGACGACTCAGGGTCGTCTTACGTTCGGGTGGATGTGCAATCCGCCCGCATGTGCAGGCTGAAAGCAATAAAAAATATAGCGCATTGAAGGCATTTGAAATGCCTATGGATTGCAAATCCATTAATAATTGGATATCATAACTTCTTTAACTCCCTAAAACCTTACTTCATCCTACGTGTGAGGGTGTGTCAAAACTCAACTCTTCCAACCTGTAGGGACATATTCTTGTATTTGTCCGTTCGTAACATCTTGATATTCAATAGCTGTTTGCCGGACAAATACAAGAATATGTCCCTACTTGGCGCTGTATGGGAATTTTGACACACCCTCCTGGGGTGGTTTGTAATATAACAAGAAAGATAAATTTGTTGCACTCACGTTATATTACGAAAGGAGGTCGTGCTGTTGGCACGGCCTCCTTTTTTCGTAAGTGCATTATATTTATTATGCCTCTGTTATCTTATCACTTTCTTTCCGTTATGGATATAGATACCCTTCTGTGTAGGTTTCTCTATGCGCACACCGTTGAGGTTGTACCATGCACCGTTGTCTGCATCTGCATCTGTTGTGATATTGCTGATGCCTGAAGCTGTGCGGTATGCCTCTTCGGCTGCCTTCAATGCAGCGAGTGCTGCATCTATTTCTTCCTGGAACTCAGCATTTGCAAGTGCAGTCTTGGCATCATTGATAGCTTTGAGCAGTGTTGCACCCGGTGTACCTTCTTCTGTAGAAGCATTGCCGAGAAGCGTTGTAGCTGCTGTTATCTCGTTTTCAAGCTCTGCCTTGTTAAGCTCTCCAGCCTCGTATTCAACCAGCCAGCGCGGGTCACCAGTCTTGAACTTAGCCTGCTGTGTAGACTTGCCGATGTGGAAGTCACCATTAGCAGCATCTGTGAATGCCGGATTTGTGATGAGACTGTTTGTTATAGGCTCTTCGCTGTCATTTGTAGACTCTTCTGCACCAGTGTTTGTTATAATGCCGTCAACAGTGTAAAGGAATGTGTTACGGTCGATAGCCCATGTCGGGTTCTTGCCGTTCTGACCTCCGTTAAGTCCTCTGACGAACTGTCCCTTCTTGCCGCAGTCAAGAACGATGTTGTCCTTTACTATGTACTCAAGCCATGTCTGGTTTGCCTGCCGGTGGTTGTTCACGTTCTTGTTGTAGGCAATGTTGTAGAGTGTAGAGTTGAGTATTGATATAGTCTGCTTCTTAAGTCCTGCGTCTGTTGCTTTCTGTCCGCCCTGTGAGCTGTACAGCGCGCCGGTGTGTTGCGGGTTTGCATAGATAGTAGACTTGTTGATGTCGAGTTTGGCTGTAATGCCTCCGCCATTGAAGTCGAACACGGTCTTGTTTCCTCCGTTAACCTGTATGATGCTGTTTTCGCATGTGAGGTTGTTCATAAGATACTTAACACCGTTTGCATAGAAGAGCTGCTGTGTAAGTCCAGTAACCTTTACATCCTTTATCACAACGTCGTTGATAGGATAGAAGCCTGCTTCATTTGCCTCGACAGAAGGTGTCTTGGACATCAGGAGCATTGCAGATGTGAGTGCCGAAGCGTCTACTGTTGCGCCGTTACCGTTGATAACAACTGCTGCGGGTGCCTCGATAGAGCCGCTTACGGTGTAAGCTGCGCCTGCAGCGAGGTTGATTGTAATGTTGCCAACCTTGTCAACGGTAGCTTTTGCTGCCGTAACAGCAGCCGTAATGTCGGTCTCAGCCTCAGGAGCTACGGTAAGGTCTATTGCCATAGCCTGTGTTGCGTCATATTCAACCAGCCAGCGCGGGTCACCTGTCTTAAACTTAGCCTGCTGCGAACCTGCATGTATTGTGAAGTCACCTTCTGCTGCATTAGCAAATGTAGGGTTGGTAACAAGGTTATTTGTTATAGGCTCTTCGCTGTCATTTGTAGACTCTTCTGCACCAGTGTTTGTTATAATGCCGTCAACAGTGTAAAGGAATGTGTTACGGTCGATAGCCCATGTCGGGTTCTTGCCGTTCTGACCTCCGTTAAGTCCTCTGACGAACTGTCCCTTCTTGCCGCAGTCAAGAACGATGTTGTCCTTTACTATGTACTCAAGCCATGTCTGGTTTGCCTGCCGGTGGTTGTTCACGTTCTTGTTGTAGGCAATGTTGTAGAGTGTAGAGTTGAGTATTGATATAGTCTGCTTCTTAAGTCCTGCGTCTGTTGCTTTCTGTCCGCCCTGTGAGCTGTACAGCGCGCCGGTGTGTTGCGGGTTTGCATAGATAGTAGACTTGTTGATGTCGAGTTTGGCTGTAATGCCTCCGCCATTGAAGTCGAACACGGTCTTGTTTCCTCCGTTAACCTGTATGATGCTGTTTTCGCATGTGAGGTTGTTCATAAGATACTTAACACCGTTTGCATAGAAGAGCTGCTGTGTAAGTCCAGTAACCTTTACATCCTTTATCACAACGTCGTTGATAGGATAGAAGCCTGCTTCATTTGCCTCGACAGAAGGTGTCTTGGACATCAGGAGCATTGCAGATGTGAGTGCCGAAGCGTCTACTGTTGCGCCGTTACCGTTGATAACAACTGCTGCTGGAACCTCGATAGAGCCGCTTACTGTGTATGCGCCTTCTGCTGCAAGGTTGATTGTTATGTCGCCGACTTTGTCTCCGCCATTTACAATAGTCTCTTTCTCTGCGTTTACAAGAGCTGTGAGGTCAGTGCCTGTAGCTGCATCGATTGTGATAGGCTTAACCTCAGGTACACGTGTGATTGTGATGGGTTGGAACTGAATGTTGTCGTTGTATCTTCCGATAGCGCCGACCATGTCGTATGTCTTTCCTTCAACGGGTGCTTCCATTTCAAGATAGAACTGGTTGTATCCGGCAACAGTAGCCTCGCCTTTTGTTATTGTAAAGTTTCTTTTAGCGTCGGGTGTTGTATATGTAACACCTTTTATAGTAACGACCTTGTTGATGTTTTCTTCTGTTATGGCAGCAAGCTCCACAACATCATAAGTGATGTTGTCTGTTGTGCCTTCTACAGCTGTAATTTCAGTTTCAGCAACAACTTCAAAGAGCTTATTGTACATGGCTACAGATCCCTTCCAGTTTGGAGTGATATGCTTTCCTGCTTCTATCGTTGTTGTTCCGTTGGCGTCAAAGAGCAGGCTGCTGCCTGTTGCGTCTTTGATGAATATGTAGTTTCGTGTTTTGTCATTTACGGTTACAGTTTGGTTGCTTACAACGACAGCCTCTCCTGTAAATACGAAAGGTGCTTTGTCACCAAGCTGGTTAAGCTCAGCTATCGTGGCAACGCTTGGTATTGCCTCGAACGTTTTCTTGGCAATACTGCTCTTGTCCTCTCCCTTGATGGCAATTGCCTGTATGGTTGTTGTTGCCTCGATGCTGAAAGGATTTGTGTATTGTGTGCTTTCAGCAGTAGGGGGGGTAACTCCGTCTGTTGTGTAATAGATAGTTGCGCCTTCGGTCTCGCATCCCATTGTTATCTCAGTCGAGCCGAAGAACGGGGTCGTGCCTGTGATGACAGGAGTTGCAACAGTTGCAGCCTCACCCGTTGTTATAGTCAATTTTTGGAAACGTCTGTTGCCTTTTGTTCCGCCAACGTTAAATGTTACGGTTGTTGCTTTTCCTGTCCATGTACCGTCTGCGTATGTTCCGTCGTTAACTGTAATTTCATTGGTACCATCACTTGAGCCAAAGGTTATGGCAATACCGGTTATATCCTGACTGGAAGATACAGTCATTGTGCCGCCACCATATAAGCGTATAGATGTACCATTGGCAAAATATTTAGGGGTATTGTTGTTTGAACCTTTGTCAAAGGTAACAGTAATACCATCCTGCTCAACAGTTGTCATCACCTGTTGATCTGTAAAGTTCTTGGCTGTAAAGTCTATGGTGACTTCAGCAGCTGACATCCCTCCTACCATACATAGTAGGAACGTCCAAAGCATTAGTAGCTTTTTTTTCATAATGGTTAGTTTTTAGATTAATAATATATAATATAATGTATATTCAGATGCAGTTTCCCGTAGTTGACAGTTTTATTGATTAGAACGCAGAATGTTTCCAAATGTAATCATTTCAGCTGTAAAAGCTGTTTGTTTAATTCTTTTTAACTAAAACATTGCGCATTCACTTTACTTATTGTCATGCTACTCCCATAGATATGCTATTCTGCACGTACGATTTCATTATATAAATCCACAGGACCGAGGTGCCACACCTTTGTTTCTTCTTGTTCCAACTTCTTATATATGTCTGACGAATAAACTTTCTTGATTGCATCAATCAGTTGCATATTTTCATTTTCCTGTATCATTCCTGCAAGCAGACTCACCTTGGACGGTAACAGCAAATACAGGTTTTGTTGGTTTATTTCTCCTGTCATATTCTAACCTCCTCTGCTTTTATAAATCTCAGACTGCTGAGTGCCCGTTCCGTGTGGAACAAATATTGGTCTACAAGAGTATAAGTGCGCAATTCTGCAATGAGTGCCTGTTTGCTGATAATATTACCTTCATATAGTGCGAAAGCCGTATAGACATGGTCGTTAGCCACAGGACCGTACACGATGTCATAGTCATGTGTAAAGCCTTTTTGCATTCGGTTTGCCATTACGAAGTCAACCCATTCTTCTGTCGGTGTAGAGAACGAAATCGTATTGTATGTTTGCATTGTCTGCGGATCAAACTCATATATGTTGACATATCCCACATCTACTTTGTTTTCACGTATTCTGCGCCTCACCCATCTTTCTGCTTGTGCGTGTGAGGTGGTGGCATAGAAGCCGTTTCCGTAGTCCAGTGTCCTGTCCGATAACCTTATTTCCGGTGCTGTTACCTGCTCGATACTCCCATGATATATCTTCATTTTGTGTTCTCCTTTTTTCTGATATCGATAAATTCGTCGATGTCTTCCATAATCCATTGGTGGCTCTGTGTATGGAGAACGTCAAAATGTTCCTCCAGATATTCAAGCACGCCATATTCGTCAAGTGTTCTCATTGCCTGTTCTCCGGTAAGACCTTTTGCATTCTTATACTGCTCTATGCAGAATGATATGAAGTAGGCGATATCTTGATGTTTTCTGTCCATATACATTTGATGTTTAACGTTGGACTAATCTGCACTTCTTTGTTATATGTCCGTCTCCTCTTTCTTCCCGAAGCCCGGGTCTATCTTTATAAATGCCGATACGGCAAAGGTGACGGCGCAGAAGAGCATCACGATGATGAAGAAAGCACGGTATCCGACGATTTCCTGAAGATATCCCGAGAACAGTCCGGGTATCATCATGCTCAGTGCCATCAGTGCCGTGCAAAGTGCGTAGTGCGATGTCTTGTGCTCGCCCTCGCTATAATATATAAGGTATAGCATGTATGCCGTGAAGCCGAAGCCGTATCCGAACTGCTCTATGAATACACATACGTTTATGATGAACAGGCTGGAGGGCAGGGCATAGCTCATGTATACATATACGATGTCGGGCAGGGTGATTGCGCATACCATGACCCACAGCCACCGCTTCAGACCGTCGCGTCCGGCAGCCATTCCGCCAAGTATTCCACCCAGCGTAAGCCCGATGATGCCCACCGTGCCCTGAACGAAACCGTATTCCTGCGGCGTAAGCCCCAGTCCGCCACTGTTGGGGCTGCCCACGAGAAACAGCGACGACACCTTGACAAGCAGTCCTTCGGGCATGCGGTAAAGCAGCATGAAGAGAAAAGCCACCGTTGTCTCCCTTACAGGAAGTTTTGTGAAGAATGTTTTCACGCTGTTGCCCAGTCCGGCGAACAGTTCCCTGGCGCGTATCGTCTGCATTCCCCTGTCCTCCTTGGGACGGGGAAGGATGAAGCCGTGCCATATCCACAAGGCGATGAACAGTCCTGCAACGCCATAGAACACAAGGCTCCACGAGTATTTTATGCTGCCGCGGAACAACACCTGCAGGTTGCCCGCAATCATCACCAGTATGCCCTGTCCGAAGATTGTCGCAAAGCGGTAGAATGTGCTGCGTATGCCGACGAACCATGCCTGGCTGTGCCTGTCAAGACCGAGCATGTAGAAGCCGTCCGCCGCGATGTCGTGCGTGGCGCTGCTGAAAGCCATCACCCAGAAGAAGAACAGCGTGCCCTGCAGCCATAGTCCGGTGGGTATGGTGAATGCCACGCCGCCGAAGGCGGCACCGATGAGCAGCTGCATCGTCACTATCCACCAGCGCTTTGTCTTTACCACGTCTACCAGCGGACTCCACAGCGGTTTTATAACCCACGGCAGATAGAGCCACGAGGTGTAGAATGTTATTTCCTTGTTTGACAGTCCCAGCTGTTTGTACAGTATCAGCGATACGGTCATCACGACAACGTATGGCAGACCCTCTGCGAAATACAGCGAGGGTATCCATGTCCACGGTGAGTTGCTTGTTCTTTTCATTGTCTTTTTATTGTTCTTTAAGGTCTTTAAGGTCTTTAAGGACTTTAGGGACATTAAGGTCTTTAAGGACTTTAGCCGTAAATCCTTTTTATTTCCGCTCCGCGGTAATAGTGCAGGAGAATGTCGTCATACTTATATCCCTGTGCGCCCATTACTGCCGCGCCGATCTGGCACAGTCCCACGCCGTGCCCCCAGCCGGCTCCCTTGAGTATGAAGCGTTGCGGTATGCCGTCGCGTATGTCGTATCTCTCAACCACAAAGGCGCTGCTGTAGAGGTGGGATGTGCTCAGCGTGCGGCGTATCTCCAGCTCCTTGCCAATGGTGAATGTACGTTTCGTGCCGACAATCTCCAGCCGGCTTATGCGCCCGCTGCGCCCTCTTTCCTTGGGAATGAGGTCTGCTATGCAGCCCATGTCCGTCTTCAGCCTTGCGCTTATCAGCGCGGCAATCTCCTCCTGTGTATATTCCACCTGCCAGCGGTAGAAGTCGGCTGTCTCAAGGTCGTAGTCGTTGAGCACCTGCGACAGTATCTTTTCATCTTTGGTGTTGCAGAACGCATCGGGGCTGCCGCATATCCACTCACGGCATTCCTCCCCGCTCATGCTCCTGCCTGCGGGCACCCCCGTATCAGGCAGCGATGCGGCGTTGTCGTGCACCGACACGAGATACGGCTTGTCCTTGTCCTCCCAGCAGTAGCGGTATTCTTCGGTTATGCCGCCGCAGCATTTGCTGAACCGTGCGTCGCATATCTCGTTGCCCGTCATGAGTATCTGTCCGCGCGTAGCCCTTACCGCCTCCTCCACATGCCTGTTCGTCGCCTTCGTTATGCCCTGATAGCGCTGGCAGTGGTCGTCGGCACATACATCGAATATGGTATGGTCGTCGCGGTCGTACCAGCGTATCATCTCGTCGTCCTTCTTTATGAACGAGAAGAAACCGTTGCCTCCCGCCTGCTGCTGCCTGCGCCTGTCCATCTGTGCCAGCAGCCAGCTGCGCGATATCACGGCATGTGCCTTCAGGAACTCCGGCGACGACGTGGCTTTCATCTCGCTCGATATCACGCTGATGAGATAGTCTTCCACCGGAAGCTTGTTTATTGCGCATATCCTGTCAGCCTCTACCACCAGTGCCAGCTCGCCCCTGAACGTCTGTTTCTCCTTTCTCTCCCAGTGGAAGTTGACGCCTATGGTGACATCGCAGAGCGAGAACGAAGAGCCCGGTCCGCCAGGAATGAAGTGAAGCTCGCGGTAACGGTTGCCGCGCCACAGTATGCCCCCTTCTGAAAACTCCACTGTCTGTGCGCCCGTCACGGTCTCGTCCTTTGCTGTATATGCCCCGTTGAGCGAGAAGTGTATGCTTCCGGCACTTACTATGCCGACGCTTACGCACGGCTCCTTTATCTCCTTTGCCGTGAAGCGCGGTGACATGGTGTCGGGCATGCTTTCCTTTATGCGCCTTACCACCGCGCCGGTCTCCTCCTTTCCGAGGCTCACCTCGCGCAGTATGCCCACGGCTTCGTCTGCCGTCATGCTGTCGAAGTCGGCGCGCCGCGGCGTTATTATCAGTCCTGCCATGTCAAGCGCTCCCGGACTTACGAGTATCTGCCTGCCGTCTGTTGCCGAATAGCATGCCGGGCGGTGCCTGCGCCGCGGGAAGACAACCGTCAGCACCTCGCCGTCGTTGCGCCATGCCACGATGTTCATCATCGGTTCCGGGTGCCCGCCGCCTGCCGGCAGCGCGTTGTATATTGTCCTGAACAGGCGTTCGCCGCCTTCTGCCGTACGGCTTTGTATGAGCAGTGCCGGACAGTGCCAGTCTGTTATGAGCGATATTCTGTCGCCGTTGTCTGTTGAAGCCACCGCCGTGAGGTTGCGTGCCAGCCGCTGCCAGCCCGTCTGCAGGGGCAGGACGCCGCTTGTACCCGCCTGAAAGTGTATGTGGTCGGGTGCCGAAGCCCCGCATTCGGGTCCGTTGTAGAACACCGTAAGCCCGGGATACATGTCCAGTATGCGCCTTATCTCGCCGTAGCTTCCGTCTATCCGTTGCGGACGGTGCGTGCGTGCCGGGATTGTGAAGTGTTGCGGAAGAATGGGATACGGGTTGACAAGCAGGTCGAAACCGCCGTCGATGTGCTTTACAATCTGCTCTGCCGGACGGTTTGCCTTGCAGAGGAAACACGGTCTGCCGCCTATTGACGCCTTGTCTGTGCGTGCCCCTGTGGAAACGATGCGTGCGGGGTTGAACTGCAGCTTGAGGTCCATGCTGCTGTCGCTGCACGGCACCGGCTCCCTTGTCAGCACGCCGTCGAGAGAGCGGAAGCGCATCCTTGCCTCCTGCCACGTGTCCATCTGGCGGCAGAAGAACCTGTTGAGAGGGTTGTCCTCCTGCACGTCGCCGCTGCCCTTCCTTATGCGCCGGCGCGCCATTATCTCCATTGTGCGCAGCCTGTCCTTGTATACGTTGTTGGCATTCACCCTTTCCGTGCTCAGCGCCGCGTCGCTGTTTCCCGTCCACCGGCGGCACAGGTAAAGCTCGTCATATATCCTGCCTATCCTGTACTTGCGGCAGAAAGCCAGTCCCATGGCATAGTCCTCGCCGTAGCTTGTGTTCGGGAACTGTATCTGCCGCAGCAGCGGTGTGAAGAAAGCCCGTGGCGCGCCAAGCCCGTTTATGCGCAGCGCGTTGTTGCACCCGTTGTCGTCGGTCCACTCGCGGTGGGCGATAAGTCCCGGCGGCAGCGTGTTGAGGTCGAAGTCGCACATCCTGTAGCTTCCCACTATCATTGCCGCCTGCTGTTTGTAGAAGGCGTCGACGATGCGCTGCAGCGTCGCGGGCGACGAATAGAGGTCGTCGCTGTCCAGCTGTACGGCGAACCGCCCGCACCGGCTGTCGTTGACGGCAACATTCCAGCATCCACCTATGCCGAGGTCTGTGCGCTGCGGTATGATGTGTATCAGTTGCGGGGCGTCTTTCCTGCCCTCCGCCGCTTCCTGCGTCTCCTCCACGAGCCGGCGGAGCAGTTCCGTTGTGCCGTCGGTGGAGTGGTTGTCCACGACAATCACGTTGAAGGCAAACGCTGTCTGCTGCGACACGGCGCTCCTTACGGCGTCGGCTATGGTCTTCTCCCGGTTGCGCACGGGGATTATCACCGAAGCCTCGCAGCCGAACTCCTGTTCGCCGAAGTCGGGCGCATGATACGCCGACGTGTCCACCAGCGCATCTATTGCCGCCAGATGCTCCGTCGCGGCATGTTCCATTTCTGTCTGCACATCCCTGTTTGCCGGGTTTACATAGTCAAACTGCTTCACTCCGCTTGCCCTGAGGTCTCTTTCCTCCTCGGTGTAGAGATGCTCGTCGATGTGGAACAGGCTGCCGCGGCGGCTCAGGAACAGCCGCATGCCGTACCACCCCGCATATTTGTATGCGGCATCGTGCGTGCCGGCAAACTCGCGCATGAGACGGGCGTTGATGAGGACGAGGCTTCCGAAGTCGAAGTCGTCGCGTATGCTTCCCTCCTGATAGTCGGTCACGGGGTGGCTGACGGTGCGTCCGCCCTCAACGGAATATCTGTCGCTGTATACCATGGCGGCACCTGTCTCGGCTGCCGCGCGCATCATCCTCTCCACGGCATACATGCCGAACGTCAGGGGCGTGTCCTTAAGCAACAGCAGCGCATAGTCCGCATCAGCGCGCATGGCAATTGCGCGCATCGTTGCAGACGAGAACATGCTGTCGGCGATGATATATTCACAGTCTGCGGGCGCGGGGTTGCCGTTGGCAAATTCTTCCGACACCAGCAGGTATATATTGCGTACGAGCCTGCATCCGCGCAGCTGTACTGTCATTGTTTCGGCGGCATGCAGGTCGTTGCACGGCATGAAACAATCTGTCTTTATTTTCATCTGAGTCTATAAGATTGAGTTAACAGTCTACAAAGATAATATTTAAAATGAAGAATGAAGAATGAAGAATGAAGAATTGTTGTATCCGCCGTAATGAAAAGTGGCGTACGCGTGGTGACACAATGACATGTATATCGCCGGAAGGATGACATTGTGATTTTGAAGAAGTGCCGCGTTTTTTCTCAAACTACGTATGCAGGAATGCCGCGGAGGCTCTATGGGAACCAAAAACACGTGCGAAAAGATAATTTGGTATGTATATTTTTTCCTGAAGACCGTCTTTTCGGGTGCTAAAGCATAGCTTTTCATGTCCTAAATGGCATCTTTTTGCACCCTAAAGAGCATCTTTTCATGTCGTAAAGAGCATCTTTTGCAGTTTAGGGTGCCGTTTCCGTTGCACACTTACGGCAGACATGGCGTAACGCGCTGCCGCACAGCGGATTGCCGCTGTACACGGATTTTTGCGATATTTGCGCCCTCCGGCGTTCTTTTTTGCAGACACCGCAAAGATGAGCGGTTGTGATTTTGCAAAGTGTAAGCACAAACGGGCTTTTCCCTGCAATGCTGACGGTGGGGCGCAACGCGGCATAAGCGGGGTATGGAGCCCGGCGCCGCTGCCGCAGGCAGACAGCATGTGCAGCGCCGCCGGGCTGTGCCGCCAAGCCGCCCGAGTGTCATTTCTCCCGTTTTATTCGTCATTCCCGAAGATTTTATTTAACTTTGCCACATCTATAATCATAATACATAAAATGGCGGATAAAAAGAAAGTGCTTCTCGGGATGTCGCTCGGCGAGCTGAAGACGCTTGCCGCGGAGCTTGGCATGCCCGCGTTCGTGGGCGGACAGATTGCCCGCTGGCTCTACAAGCAGCATGTGACTTCGATAGACGGGATGACGAACATATCCAAGACAAACCGCCAACGGCTTGCCGGGGAGTGTGTCGTGGGCTGCATGCCTCCGGCTGAAAGCATCAGGTCTGTTGACGGAACCGTGAAATACCTATTTCCCGCGTGCGGCGGCAAGTTTGTTGAGACCGTCTATATACCCGACGGCGACCGTGCCACGCTGTGCGTCTCGTCGCAGGTGGGGTGCAAGATGAACTGCCTCTTTTGCCAGACCGGAAAGCAGGGATTTGAAGGCAACCTGCCCGTTGCCGACATCCTGAACCAGATATATTCGCTTCCGGAGCGCGAAACCCTTACAAACATCGTGTTCATGGGGCAGGGCGAGCCTATGGACAATATAGACAACGTGATGAAGGCAACAGAGGTGCTGACAGCCGACTACGGATACGGCTGGAGCCCCAAGCGCATAACCGTGAGCAGCGTAGGCGTGAAGAACAAGCTCAAACGCTTCCTCGAAGAAAGCGACTGCCACGTGGCGATAAGCATGCACTCGCCGCTGCCCGGACAGAGGGCGATGCTCATGCCCGCCGAACGCGCCATGCCGCTGACGGATATCATCGCGCTGATGCGCAACTACGACTTCAGCCACCAGCGCCGCCTGTCGTTCGAATATATCGTCTTCGGCGGCGTCAATGACTCAAAGCTTCATGCAAGGGAGATTGTCAGGCTGCTTGACGGGCTGGAATGCCGTGTCAACCTGATACGCTTCCACCAGATACCCGGCGTGGACCTCCACGGGGCAGACGAGGAGAAGATGACAGCCTTCCGCGACTATCTTACACAGCACGGTGTCTTCACCACGATAAGGGCAAGCCGCGGACAGGACATATATGCCGCCTGCGGGCTGCTCAGCACGGCAAGGAAAGAACAGGAAACAATATAAAACAAGTATATGGGAAACAAGAAAATACGCATAGCCATAACACATGGCGACACAAACGGTATAGGATATGAGGTGATATTCAAGACTTTCTCCGAGCCGGCAATGCTCGAACTGTGCACACCTGTAATATATGGTTCGCCGAAAGTTGCCGCATACCACCGCAACGCGCTGGGCATGGACGCCAGCTTCACGATAATAAGCAGGGCGGAGGATGCCGCAGACGACAGGATAAACCTGCTGACGGTGTTCGACGAGGAGATAAAGGTTGAACTGGGACATCCCTCGAAAGATGCCGGGACGGCAGCCCTGAAGGCTCTCGAGTGTGCCGTGCGCGACTACAAGGCAGGGCTTTTCGACGTGCTCGTGACGGCACCGATAAACAAGAACAACATACAGGGGGAGGGATTTAACTTCTGCGGGCATACCGAATATATAGAGGAACGCGCGGGCGAGGGAAGCAAGTCGCTCATGATATTGTTCGAGAACAGCCTGCGCGTGGCTCTCCTGACAACGCATCTTCCGGTGAAGGACATTGCCGCAGCCGTGACAAAGGAGCGCATAAAGGAGAAGGCAACGATATTCTTCAACTCGCTGAAACGCGACTTCCGCGTGGCAAACCCGCGCATTGCCGTGCTCGGGCTTAACCCGCATGCAGGCGATGACGGGCTGCTGGGCACTGAAGAGAAGGATATAATAGCACCGGCGATAGAGGAGCTTTCTGCCGAAGGCGTGAACGTGTTCGGACCGTATCCTGCCGACGGCTTCTTCGGCAACGGCAGCTATCGCGCCTTTGACGGAATACTGGCAATGTATCATGACCAGGGACTGGCTCCCTTCAAGGCTCTCTCGGCGGGATGCAGCGTGAACTATACGGCGGGACTGCCTGTCGTGCGCACGTCGCCGGGACATGGCACGGCATACGACATCGCCGGAAAGGGCGTTGCCGACGCATCGTCGTTCCGCAATGCGATATATGCCGCAATTGACATCTTCCGCAACCGCAACGGTTACGACGAACCGTTGCAGAACCCTTTAAAGAAGCTTTATCATGAGCGGAAGGACGACAGCGACAAGGTAAGGTTCGCCGTTAAGAGTTGATTAGTTACGAGTTACGAATTACGAATGTGGAATTACGAGTTACGAATGTGGAATTACGAGTTACGAATGTGGAATTACGAGTTACGAATTACGAATGTGGAATGACGGGTTGTCTGCCTTCGGCAGATGAAGAATTACGAATTATAAGTTATAAATTAACGTGAGTTCGATGGATAATACAAACCGGACTCACTCTAAGTACATAATTTGTAACTCGTAATTCATAATTCATAATTCCACATTCGTAATTCGTAACTCGTAATTCGTAACTCGTAATTCAAAATTCCACATTCCACATTCGTAACTCGTAATTCAAAATTCGTAATTCAAATATGAAATACAAGAACATATTCTTCCTTTTCGGTATCGTGCTGCTGGCGGTAATGGTGTCGCAGCTCGATTTTGACGAAGTGTACAACGGCGTGAGGCGTGCCGGCTTCTGGTTTGTCGCCGTGATAGCACTGTGGGCGGCGCTGTATGTCATAAACACGGCATCGTGGTATATGATAATAAGAAGCGGCGGCGACGGAAAGGACAGGATAGGCTTCTGGTGGCTTTACAAGATAACGGTGTCGGGATTTGCCCTTAACTATGCCACTCCGGGCGGACTTATGGGAGGCGAGCCGTACCGTATAATGGAGCTGGCACCTAAGATAGGCACGGAGCGTGCATCGTCGTCGGTGATACTTTATGTCATGACACACATATTCAGCCACTTCTGGTTCTGGCTCCTGTCCATCGTCCTTTATATTGCTACGCAGCCCCTCAATGCAGCCATGGGTGTGATGCTTGCCGTCGTCGGCGTGTTCTGCCTGCTGGGACTGTGGTTCTTCATCGCCGGATACAAGAAAGGCATGGCGGTGAGGATAATGGGCATCATAAGGCACATACCGGGGATGAGGAAGCGTGCGGGGACGTTTGTCGACAAGAACCGCGGACGCCTTGACGAGATAGACCGGCAGATAGCCGCGCTGCACAGGCAGAACCGCAGGACGTTTGTGACAGCCGTGATGCTTGAACTCGTGTGCAGGTTTCTTTCGGCTTTCGAGGTGATGTTCATACTCATGGTCCTCATGCCGCATGCAGGATATGTGGAGTGCGTCCTTATAATAGCGTTCACCACGCTAATAGCCAACATCTTCTTTTTCATGCCGCTGCAGCTTGGCGGACGCGAGGGTGGTTTCCTGATGTCCGTCACCGGACTGTCGATGACAGCCGGTGCCGGCATATTCCTTGCCCTGATAGTAAGGCTGCGCGAACTTGTATGGACAGCCCTCGGGCTGCTGCTCATAAAGCTTGAAGTGCGCCGTAAAAAGTAATCATGCAGAAGTAAGGGCTTCTTACCGGCAGTCTTGCAGGTAGGAAGAGTTGAATTTTGACACACCATCTTGATCACGGGCAGGCGCGGATATCCATGAGATGTGAGGGATATGGCGTTCACTGCGGCGCAGCAATCGCCTTTATATGTCCCAAAAACTGCACAAATAATTTGGGAATGTGCATGTAAAGAAGTATCTTTGCACAATATTTTGAACTTTGTGCAATGAAAACTATACCGAGTTTCAATTCTTTTTTAGAGCAGAGTGTTATAAACAACTGGGATCTTGATGCCCTTACTGACTATAAAGGAGCTACGTTGCAGTATAAGGACGTGGCGCGTAAGATAGAGAAACTGCATATTATGTTTGAAAACAGTGGTGTGCAGAAAGGCGACAAGATAGCCATTTGCGGGCGTAACAGCTCAAACTGGGCGGTGGCATTCATAGCCACGCTGACATACGGTGCCGTGGCAGTGCCGGTTCTCCATGAGTTTACTCCTGATCAGGTATACAACATTGTCAACCACAGCGAGGCAAAGCTGTTGTTTGTAGGCGATGTTGTCGCAACGACGATAGATGCAACGAAGATGCCCGCACTCGAAGGCATAATCTACATACCCGACTATTCGCTTGTGCTGTCGCGCACGGACAAGCTGACATTCGCACGCGAGCACCTCAACGAACTCTTCGGCAGGAAATATCCGAAGGCTTTCCGCAAGGAGAATGTACATTATTATATAGATGAAGATCCCGAAGAACTGGCACTTATAAACTATACGAGCGGTACGACGGGCTTCTCTAAGGGCGTGATGATTCCTTACCGTGCCATGTGGGGAAACCTTGACTTTGCGTTCGATGCCATAGGCAGGAACATACAGCGTGGTTCAAAGACGATAAGCATACTTCCTATGGCTCACATGTACGGAATGGCATTCGAATTCCTCTTTGAGTTCTGCCATGGATGCCATATATATTTCCTCACCCGTGTGCCGAGTCCGGCTATCATTGCACAAGCCTTTCAGGATGTACGTCCTTCCATTATCATTGCCGTTCCGCTTATCATCGAGAAGATTATACGCAAGCGCGTGTTCCCCAAGATACAGAACCACCGCATGAGGCTGCTTCTCAATGTTCCTGTGATAAGCAAGAAGGTGAAGCAGAAGATATGCGAGGAGGTAAGCAAGGCGTTCGGGGGCAACTTCTATGAGATGATAATCGGAGGAGCTGCTTTCAGTCAGGAAATAGAGGCGTTCCTTCATGACATCAACTTCCCTGTTACCGTGGGTTACGGTGCCACGGAATGTGCGCCGATAATAACATATGCCGACTGGCACAGCTTCATTCCTACATCATGCGGTAAGTCTGTTGTGCACATGGAGGTGAAGATTGACAGCCCCGACCCGCAGAATATTCCCGGTGAGATACTTGCACGGGGTACCAACGTGATGCTTGGATATTATAAGAACGAGGAAGCTACAAGGCAGGCACTCGACAGCGAGGGCTGGTATCACACGGGAGACCTTGCGCTTATGGATGCCGAAGGGAATGTATTCATAAAGGGAAGAAGCAAGAACATGCTGCTCGGGTCGAGCGGACAGAATATATATCCGGAGGAAATAGAAGACAAGCTCAACAGCATGGCAATGGTTGTGGAAAGCCTTGTTGTGCAGGACGGCGACAAACTCGTGGGACTTGTCTTCCCTGATTATGAAGAGGCAAAGGAAATGGGGCTTTCAAACGACGACATCGTCAATGTCATGGAACAGAACCGTCAGGAACTTAATGCTGCTCTTCCGGCATACAGCAAATTGTCTTCGATAGTGTTGCAGAAAGAGGAATTTGAAAAAACTCCGAAGAAGAGCATAAAGAGATACTTGTATAAGCTGGGCTAATAAAATACTCAAAATTCAGAAAATATTCTACGATAGAACTTAATTCGTATAAAGACGGGAAGTGGTGTGCAGACAAATACCACTTCCCGTTGTTGTTTTAATCCTATATGACAATAACAGCCACCTCATACAAACGTTGGAACAAAGCTCATGCGCAGGGCGTTAGCGATACGTAGAAAACTCGAAAGCTGCATATCTGTTTCACCGCGCTCCACACGCGCAATATAGCTGCGCGCAGTCCCCGTCTTCTCCGCCAGTTCCTTTTGTGTCATTTTAAGTTCTTTTCTCCTGTCACGCAATATTATACCATAATAATATGCACGTGCTTTTTCCTCAAACTCGCGGCGGCTCTCCGTTTCAGGTGTGCCGTACTTTGCATCCAGCAAGTCACTCGCGTTATGTAATTTCTCCAGTTTATTCTCATCAAAATGTATCATAACTTAAACTCTCCAAGTATTTTAATTGCTTTATTTATCTGTCTGTCATAGTCCTTTGACGACTTCTTCAGAAAAGCATTCAAAACAAATATCTTTGTGGCAAGCATGATGTTATGGTTATTTACCGCAAACAATACTGTCCGATATTCATTTGCTCCCACAGAAACGCGCATCTCATACAAATCCGTTCCGTTTAGGTGCTTGACAAATTTGGTAGCTATTATCTTTTCTCTTCTGACTATCCCGAGAACATAATCAAACTTCTGTCTTACCCTGTCCTGTTGCAGATGATAGAACTCCCAAAATTCGTCAGAGAAATACAATTCTCTAATGTTGTCGTCTTCTCTCATGCCGCAAAGGTAACTAATTAGTTACACTTAAACAAACAAACAACCTTTAAATATTAAATATTTGAAAAACTGGCTTTAGGCAGGAAAGTCATCTGAACTTTCTTATCTTGTTTATTTGGAACCTATACACAGCACATGTCATGATGAAAAATATGACGGTCTGTATCCAAAGGCAGATATATGGCATGCTGATGTCGCCGAGGCGTGCGCCTGCAGTGTTCATACTTACAAAGCCCTGTATGCCGAATGTCGACGGGAACAGCCATGACACTGCTTTCCATGTTCCGGGTATGTTGCTTGACGGCCATGACATGCCTGAAAGGAACAGAAGAAGCACCGAACTGAAGACAACGAGCAGTATCACGTTCTCACGGTATCTTACCAGGCATGACAGCATCATGCCGAAGAATATGCACGACAGCAGGTAGGGAAGCATGAAGACTGCAAGGTCTGAGGCGTGTACGAGGCTTATGAAGCCGAACATACGCGGAATGACAAGGGTTATGTAAGCCGCTATTACAGAGTAAATCATGAAATAGCACATCGACTTGCCGAGGACAATGCGGAAGATGCCGTTGTAATGGCGGCTTACGGGTATCAGTTCCTTATACTTGTTCTTTTCGCGCGCCGTTCCTGCAGACAGTCCTATTCCTAAAAGCAGTGTCTGCTGGATGATGAGCATCAGAACTCCGGGGAGGATAAAGTTTCCGTATCCGCCGGTGATGTTGAACATCGGTATCTCGTCAAAGTCGAGCGGCTTTACCGTTATTTCGTCTTCACGTCCGGTCGTGTTTCCCGAAAGGCTTGTCTGTATCTTGGAGTTGATGTTTGCGGTCACCGAGCTTGCTGTCTGAAATATAGCCTTGTATGTAAGCATGAGGCTCATGTCGCAGTATACGCCTACGTGGCTTTGCTCCATACGGTTAATGTTGGTCTGGAAATCTTGCGGGAAATATATTACGCCGTGCACTGCCTGTCTGCCGACAAGTTCCTTTGCCTCTTCAAGACTGTTGCAGTGGTATGCCACCCTTGTATCCGGTGCTGCATCAAACTCTCGTATGAACATGCGGCTCATGTTGCTGTGTGAGTTGTCAACCACGGCAACGGGCACTTCGCGCACCACTTCGTTGTTGTATATCCATGAGTAGAGTATGGGGTAGAGCAGGGGAACGAGTACGAAAAATATAAGAACGCCCTCGTCACGGACAACGTTCTTCATCTCTTCCGCCCATATATGGCACATGTCATGCAGTCCCTCGTTTATTCTTTGCAGCATCTTCATACTCATGTCTCTTTGTTACGGAATATATACAAACTCCAGCATTGCCCGTTTCAGGTTTCTCATAATGAATACCGGAAGGCATGCAAAGCCTGCCAGTGCCGCAATGTTGAACCATGCGTATGACAGTGGAAAACCGTTGAACACACATATCTGGTACACCATATAGTAGTGGCGCAACGGGAAAAGCTGTGCCAGTGCCTCTATTGCCGGCGACATGGAGAATATGGGATATGCCGCTCCTGACAGCGAGAAGCTTATCACCGCCCACAGCGAGCAGGTGCTCATAGACATGCGCAGAGACGGCATCAGTCCGAACATGAATATGCCGAAGCCCTGTGCAGACACCACCGACAGCAGTCCGAGCAATATCATTGTCCACGTACCGCCCGGATGAGGAAAGTCAAGTATGCCGAAGACATACAACATATATGCAAGTGTTATGGTGATGAATACAATAAACTGCGGCAGCATCTTACCCGCTACAGCCACATATATGCTGTTGCCAGCCATGGCAAGCCATTCTTTTGAACGTCCGAATTTCAGTTCCGTACCGATAGAGTATACGGTGATGAGGAATATAAACAGCATTATGCAGCCCGGTATGAGCATGGTGCTGAGATATATGTTATAGCTCACCCATGGGTTTTGTATGGTGTGCAGGTCTATCACCACGGGTTGGAGAAAAGCCATTATCTGTCTCTCCGTATATCCCTTTGCCGACATCTGTGCAGATCCTGCCCCTGCCGATCCGAGCGTGGCTATTATTTTAAGGTCCTTGCTGAGCAGTGCACCTGCTGTTAACGACGTGTTGCTGTAGTATATAGATATCTTAGGCTGTCTCATGGACATCAGCTTGTCCGTGGTTCCTGCCGGGAAGTATAAGAAGGCATATATCTCATTTTGCTGCATTGCGCTGCGTGCCTCGCTTATATCGTTGAAATGTTTCACCACACGGGTGTTCTGAAACGCATCGAGCTTTCTTGTCATGCTGCGGGTCGTGGTTGTGTTGTCCATGTCGACCACTCCCACAGGCATGTCCTCCGGCTGTCCCTCGCTCATCAGTGAGGTGAAGAAGAAAACAATGACTACGGGGAATATCACCATGCAGAACAGGTATATCATGTTGGAGCGCAGGATGCCGCACTCGCGTGCTGCGACATTCAGAGTCCGTCTTATATGTTCCGCTGCATTCATTGTCAGGATACTTTGCTTTCTGCTATCGTTCTTTTTACTGCTGTCTCATGATAAGCGACATGCCCGGACGCAGTCCGTCAAATCCCGCTACGGGGCGTGCCTTTACTTCAAATGTCTTGAGGTCGTACTGACCGTTGGATTTCGTTGCCTTCCATACGGCATAGCTTCCCTGGTCCTTAATGTAGTACACCTTCATCTTTATCTCTTTGTTGAACGCCGGTGAATATGCTGTTATCACATCGCCTGTCTTCATCCCGTTCAACAAGTCCTCGCGTACATTGAATGTGCCCCAGCAGTCGTTCATCATGGCGATGCTCATTATCGGAGCACCCGTACCCACGAGTTCGCCCACTTTGGGATATATGTTGCTGACCTCCCCGTCGAACTGTGCCGTCTGTACCGTCTCGCTTATGTATGAGTTTACTTCCTGTACGGCACCCTTGGCACGGCTTACCTGAGCCGCCGCAGCAGCCTTTTCTTCCTTGCGCGCGCCTTCCACAGCCATGTCATACTGTGTCTTTGCCGCCTTCTCCTGTGCCTCCATTGCACGATAGTTGGCGTATGCCTCGTCGCGTTTCTGCGCCGTCATCACTCCCTCGTTGAACAGCCGTTGCACACGTTCGTATGACTTTCTTGCAATTTCTGCACCTGCCTGTGCCTGCCGCCACACCTGATATGCCGCCTGTATCTGCTGTCTGCGCGCTCCGTTTGCCGCCATGTCGCTCATTGCCTGTGCTGCCGACTCGGCGCTTACAGCCTGTTCTTTCTTTGCCCTTATGTCCGGAGCATCAAGAATGGCAAGCGTGTCGCCGGCACGTACATAGTCGCCTTCCTTGACACGTATCTCAAGTATGCGTCCCGGAACCTTGCTCGACACCCTGTATTCGCTCACTTCTATTTCTCCCTGTATTATCTCTTCGGTGCGTCCGATAGTGAAATACCCTATGAGTGCCACTATTACGACCACGGCTGTAAAGCCCGCTACAGCAAGGAGTATGTTGTTGTGTTGTTTTTGTTCTGACATAATCTTGATATTTTTTATTTCAATTCGCCAAGCGCTTTCTTCAAATCGGTTTGTGAAAGTTTAACATCTATCTCTGCATCAATCTTCTGCGACTGTGCCTGAAGCCACGCTGTCTGTGCCTCCATCACGTCTGTTGTCTGCATCACGCCTTCCTTAAATCCCAGGTCGGCGCACCGCAGGTTCTCGTCCGCACGCTCTATGTTCTTCTTAGCCATGGCAAGTTTCCTTGCAGCCTCTTTCACCCTGAACATGCTCTGGTTTATCTGTAGTTCTATTTTCTCTTCCGCCTCGTCAAGCTCCATTACGGCTATGCTTGTGGCGGTCTTGCCCGCACGTATCCTGTAGGCACCTTCAAGCCAGTTCCATACAGGGACTCTTACGAGCACTCCGATGTTCCACATGCCCGAGAACTTTCTTTCAAAGCCGTTGTACAGGTTGGGATTTGTGACGAGATATCCTCCCGTAAGTGCAATCTGCGGCAGGTTGGCTGCCTTCAAAAGCTTTGTTGTCTGTTTACTTATGTCTATGGCGTTCTGCAACATTCTCACCTCGGGACGGTTCTGTGCGGCTGCTTTTATGTCCGTAATGGTTTCCGCCGTTTCGGTTGCAAGCTCGTTCTTGCCTTCGTCCTCAAGCATTATGTCGCTGTCTGAGGGCATGCCGCACAGCTGGCACAGCAGCATGCGCGAAAGGGCAAGTCCGTCTTCAACCTGTGTAAGCTGCATTTCAGCCTCGTTCACCTTGACGCTTACTTTCAGTCCGTCTGCCCTTGTAGCAACTCCTTCCTTTATCATCTTTGCCACGTCATCATCGAGCTTTTTGACAAGCTTCAGAAAACTGCTGGCAAGTTTCTCCTTCTGTCTTAGCGACACCACCGTCCAGTATGCCTTGTCTATATTATATAAGGTAGACTGCATGCTGCCTTCAGCCTGGTTCGCCGCCATTTCCTCCGCGATATCGGCTATACGGTTAGCCGCCGTAATGCTCCCGCCCATGTATATGGGCTGTCTTACCATTACCGATGCCGTGTATATGTTTCGTGTGTCCGTGCGGAAAGCATCACTCACTTTTTGCCCTATCTGGTTGACCATTGCCGTCGTCTGTTCGTCAAGGATGCCGATGATGCTTCCAATATTCCCCAAGGTGTATTTCTGTGTTCCGTTGAGAATGGACAGTTCCCTGCTTGTATGCGCGTATCCTCCAATTGCATCCACGTGGGGCAGGTATTTTGTGCGTGCCGCCTTGCGTATGTTCTTGGCAACATCCTGCTTCAGCCGCGCTATGTTCAGCTGTTTGTTGTTGCGCAGTGCCATGGCACGGCAACTGTCAAGGCTGAGCATCTGCTGGGCATCTGCGCCTGTCGCACACATCAGTGTTATTAATGACAGAAACCATTTCATAGGCAGTTGTTATTTAAGGGAGAAACTTCTTGAACCAATCATGCTTCCGTCGGCAAATATGCTCACCTTGTATGTTCCTCCGGTCAGCGTCTCGCTTACGTTCCAGAACATGTCCACCGGTGTCTCGTCGCCCGTATACTCTATGGCTTTCTTCATGGAGTATTGCAGGTTGCGGTTCTCATAGCGGAATGAGCCTCCGTTGCCGAGTACCGTCCCGTTGGGCTTTGTTATTATTACATACAGCGTGCGCACGCCGTTTGTTGCCGTGACGTTTCTTGCAATGTTGAAGCTAACCTGTATCTTAGTGCATTTTTTCAGGCTCTTTGCGTTTTTGTTATTCTTGTTGAGTGTCTGCATGGATATGCCCGTGGCGTTGAGCTGTGCAGCGATAGCCACCTTTTCAGAAAGGTTCTGCTTGTCGGCGTTCAGCCCTTCTATCTGTTTTGTAGCCTCCTCATACTGTCCCTTCACCCTTGTGTTTTCCTCTGTCAGGTTTTTGTTGAGGCGGTTCAGCGAGTCTATTTCGAGTATGTAGCTGCGTATCACGGCACGGCACGTGGCAAGTTCTTTCTTCAACCGTGTTATTTCTCTCGCGTCGGTAGCCTTGAGGCTTCTCAGCTCTTCAAGCAGCTTCTGTGTCTTCAGCTGTTCCTGGGTGAGCTGTTCCACCAGCGAGTCGTTGTTGATAGCCGTCTTCATCTCGCTGTACTGGTCGGCAAAGCGCTGATACTCGTTTTCCATTTCTTTCTTGTCGAGTTCCGCCAGTTCCTGCATGTCCTTGTTCGCCTGTTTCTGTTCGTTGAGGCTGTAGCCCAGATACACAATGCCTGAAATCAGTGCCAGTACAATAATAATTACGGGGATAAAAACTTTCTTATTCATAACCGATAGCCGTTAATTCGTTATTACCTTATTAATATATTATGAAACGCGGTCAGTGTGTAGACCGATGCAAATTTATAGTTTTAAAACCAAACGGCAAATTATTTGTCATACACCAATGCTTAAATATTGTAAAGATTATGATTTTTATGGAAAAATAGAGCAATATTAATGATATTTGATTATATTCGACTGCGTGTTCCACTCCGTCTAATATACTCACGCTCGACAAAAGACAAATGAATTTGTTGTTTTGTTCTCGACTTATTCGTATGTTTGACTTCGTCTTCGACTCCGTCTAATATACTCACGCTCGACAAAAAACAAATAAATTTGTTGTTTTGTTCTCGACTTATTCGTATGTTTGACTTCGTCTTCGACTCCGTCTAATATACTCACGCTCGACAAAAAACAAATAAATTTGTTGTTTTGTTCTCGACTTATTCGTATATTTGCTATCGGTTTATATGGCATGAAAGTACTTTTATCATGAAAAAGGCGAAATTCTTTCACCGTGTCAGCGACTTTTATTGCAGAAGGCTCAGAAGCATGGGTCTTGGCAGGACGCTGTGTCTTATCGTCGTATTGAAGCTTTTCATCATATTTGCCGTGCTCAAACTCTTCTTCTTCCCCGACTTTATACGCAGCAGGGCACCCCGCGGCGACAGGGCAGGCTATGTGTCGTCTCAGGTGCTTGGGCGTGCGGTAGACAGGGAATAGACAAAATGACAGTTAACTATTAATTTCTATAATTATGACAGACATATTGTTAAACATCGATGCTTCGTCAGTAGACTGGTCAAGGGCACAGTTTGCCCTGACCGCCATTTACCACTGGCTGTTTGTCCCTCTCACCCTGGGGCTTGCGGTCATCATGGGCATAATGGAAACATGTTATTACCGTACCCGTAAGCGCTTCTGGAAAGATACGACACGTTTCTGGCAGAAACTGTTCGGTATAAACTTTGCCATGGGGGTTGCAACCGGCATCATACTCGAGTTTGAGTTCGGCACAAACTGGAGCAACTATTCGTGGTTCGTGGGCGATATTTTCGGTGCCCCGCTTGCCATAGAGGGCATAGTGGCATTCTTTATGGAGGCTACGTTCGTTTCAGTTATGTTCTTCGGGTGGCGCAAGGTGTCGCCCGGCTTTCATCTCGCGTCCACATGGCTCACAGGTCTTGGCGCCACTATATCCGCGTGGTGGATACTGGTGGCAAATGCCTGGATGCAGTATCCGGTAGGTTGCGAGTTCAATCCCGACACCATGCGCAACGAGATGGTGTCGTTTGCAGATGTCGCCCTGTCGCCTTTTGCCATCGACAAGTTCTGCCATACGGTGACCTCGTCATGGATTATAGGTGCCGTTTTCACGGTTGCCGTAGGCTGTTACTATCTTTTGAAGAAGCGTGAAGAGAAGCTTGCCGTGGAGAGTATCAAGATTGGTGCGGCGTTCGGACTGCTGGCTTCCTTGCTTGCTGCGGGCACAGGCGACGGCTCGGCATACCGCGTTGCTTCCGTACAGCCAATGAAGCTTGCGGCAATGGAGGCACTCTACGATGGCGGCACGGATGTCAGCCTTACAGCCGTGGCGTGGGTAAGTCCTTTCTCGCAGCCCGACTACAGCCGTGGAGGCGAGCCGCCTTTGCGCATAGGCATACCCTGCGGTCTGTCGTTCCTTGCCACCCGCGATGCACATGGCTATGTGCCGGGCATAAACGACCTTATAAAAGGCGGGTATAAACTGCCCGACGGCACAACGGCGCTGTCGCTCGACGAGAAGATAAGCCGCGGCAGCCGTGCCGTGAACGACCTTGCCGCATATCGCTCGATGAAGAGCCGCGGCAGTAAGGATGTCCACGCAGACTCCGTTTCCGCGGTTCTTGACAGGCTGAAGGCAAACATGCCTTACTTCGGATACGGGTATGTCAGCGATGCCGGGCAGATAGTGCCGTTCATTCCCGTGTGCTTCTGGGCATTCAGGGCTATGGTTGGTCTTGGCGCATTGTTCATAATTTTCTTTGCCGTGGTGCTGTTTATGGTTTACAGAAAGGACATTGCAGGTGCAAAATGGCTGCATGTGGCAGCTCTTGCCATGTTGCCTTTAGGATACATCGCGAGCGAGGCGGGCTGGATAGTGGCAGAGTTCGGACGGCAGCCGTGGACCATACAGGACATGCTGCCCACGTGGGTTGCCGTGTCAGACATCGGTGCGGGCAGCGTGATGCTTACCTTCTTCATCTTCCTTGCGCTCTTTACCACGCTTCTTGCGGCAGAGATTACAATCTTGTGCAAGGCAATAAAGAAAGGACCGAGGGCATGACCCGTGTCTTTGCCGGAGCCTTTCAGATGCCAAGGCGTTTGTTGCCGGCAGACATCTTGATGCCTTTCAATATCAGTAACAGAAAAAACTAAAAAACAAAGAAAATCATGACATACATATTTTTGCAGCATTACTGGTGGCTCATCGTTTCCCTTTTAGGAGCGTTGCTTGTGTTCCTCATGTTCGTACAGGGAGCAAACTCTCTTCTGTTCAGCCTTGGAGCCACCGAGGAAGAGCGCCGTATGATAGTAAACTCGACAGGGCGCAAGTGGGAACTGACGTTTACCACGCTCGTAACCTTCGGCGGTGCGTTCTTCGCCTCATTCCCCCTGTTCTACAGCACGAGCTTCGGCGGCGCCTACTGGCTGTGGATGATAATCCTCTTCTCTTTCGTACTGCAGGCGGTGAGCTATGAGTTTCAGAGCAAGCACGGTAACATACTCGGAACCAAAGCATACCGCTGGTTCCTCATAATAAACGGTATAGCCGGTCCCTTTCTGCTTGGATGTGCGGTGGCAACGTTTTTCAACGGCTCAAATTTCGTTGTGTCGAAGATGAATATCACCGACGGCATGCAGCCCGTGATAAGCTCGTGGGCAAATGCCTCGCACGGTCTCGACGCGCTTCTCGACCCGTGGAACCTCGTGCTGGGGCTTGCCGTGTTCTTCCTTGCCCGTGTTCTCGGCATATTATATGTGATGAACAATGTAGATGACGAGAACATACGGTGCCGCGGCAGCGTGCGCCTCATAGGCTGTGCCGTGCCCTTCCTCATCCTGTTTGTGGCTTTTCTCGTGCGCACCCTTCTCAAAGACGGCTATGCTGTCAGTGCTTCTACGGGCGAGGTGTATATGCAGCCGATGAAATATCTCGGCAACCTTGCCGATATGTGGTGTGTGGCGGCGGTGCTTGCAGTTGGCGTTGTCATGGTGCTCTATGCCATTGTGCGCACCGTTGTCAGCAAGACATTCGTGCGCGGTATATGGGCTGGCGGCGCAGGGACAGTCCTTGTGGTTCTCAGCCTGCTTCTTTGTGCCGGCTGGAACGACACGGCGTACTATCCCTCCAATGCCGATCTGCAGAGCAGCCTTACCATTGCCAACAGTTGCAGCAGTGAGTTTACGCTCCGCACCATGACATACGTGTCGTTCCTCGTTCCGTTTGTTCTTGCATATATTGCGGCAGTATGGCGCAAAATGGACAGGAAAAGCATAGACAGGGACGAGATGAGGAGTGACGACCTCTATTGAAAACCGTAACAAAAGCCTGCCGTCATGCTTCATATTGCAAGTGTAATGGCAGCTGAAACGTAAAACGGTAATTATATAAATCTTTGTCCTTATAATATGAAAGGTGGCATTTGGCATCGCTAAATGCCACCTTTTGCATTGCTAAAGATGCCCTTTTGGAGCCTCAAATGCCACCTCTTATAATACGAATGACGTGATAACGTGAGTTCTGTGGATTTATCTTCCTTGTATATTACAAACCACCCCTGCCCCTCCTTTGAAAAAGGAGGGGACGCGTTGGAATGGAGTAAGGAGTAAAGGGAGTAGGGAGTTAAAGAAGTTATGGGGAGTTATAGGAAGTTAAAAGACAA
>ERZ778514.294-NODE-294-length-49716-cov-6.455992_pt1 | contig 49716 bp, 42 predicted proteins | sample MGYA00510344_ERZ778514 | MGnify/ENA primary metagenome ERZ778514 (study PRJEB29527, sample SAMN07138968) | mouse gut metagenome | material: feces | host: mouse | place: China:Nanjing | collected 2016-01-25 ...
CCAAAGCAAAAGGTCACAAAGGATATGGTTATAGACGCCGCATTTGAATTAGCCAGAAACGACGGTATGGAACAGGTTATCGTAAAAAATATTGCTGAGAAGCTTGGTTGCTCTGTACAGCCTATCTACAGTTATTGCAGCAATATGGGAAGTCTTCGCTCAGATGTCATGAAAAAGGCGGGCTGCTTTGTACAGCAATATCTCAAGGAACATACTGATCCTGACAATCCGTTTCCGAGTACCGGACATGCATTTGTCCGTCTTGCCAAAGAAGAACCAAATATTTTCAAGATGTTCATTCTGCGTCCGAGAGATGATATTTCTTCTTTGGAGGAGCTGTATCAATCGGAAACAGATATAAAAACAGTCAAATCGATCGCTGATAGATTAAATATCAGCCTACCGCAGGCAAAATCGCTTCATCTGAATATGCTTATATATACGATAGGCATAGGGACTATTTTCTCCGTAACCACCCCCGGCATCTCACCTGATGAAATCTTTGCCAGACAGGAAACTGCATACCGGGCCTTTTTAAAGCAGACTTTAGAAGATAAGGAGTAAGTCTATGAAGCCGAAAATACTGATTATATACAAAAGCAGTACAGGATTCACACAAAAATATGCTGTACTTCTAGCAAAAAGGCTCAATTGTACTGCCGTAGAGCTTAAGCACATAAAATCCGTCTCCCTGTCTGATTTTGACACGATCATCTTTGGGACGCGGGCACATGCCAATTCCATTGACGGATTAAAAAAATTCCGCAAAACGCTCCATCGATACAGAGGAACCAGACCAGATATCCTGTTTGTTACAGGTGCAGCCTCCGATGCGGAAAAAGAAGCGATAGACAGACTGTGGAAAAACAACCTGACCATAGACGAACTGGCTCATCTGCCTCATTTTTATCTGCCGGCAGGATTATGTTATGAAAAAATGTCCTTTACTGACAAAATAATGATGAAAGGTCTCGCAGCCATGTTGAAAAGCAAAAAGGATAAAACCAAAAAAGACTTTGAACTTGAGAAGAGAATTTCCAGCTCCTTTGATATTTCGTCTGAAAAATACATAGAACCGATCATAACATATATTTCACAAGACAAATAACTGCCGTATTCACAGACTGGACTGTCAAAGCAGACCAAATCGAACCAAAAAGGAATGATATCTGCCTTCAAAACAGATGCCATTCCTTTCTAATCCCGTTTACCCAAAATTCTTTTTAATCAGCATGCAATATTCTTCATACGGCTTCAGTGTATTCAGAGTATCTTCAAGAGAATCCCTGACTCCTTTGTAATACCAGCCGATCGTATCCTTGTCCTTCATCCGGAATCTGTTCCACAACTCATCGCCAAGCACCGGATAATCCCTGTCAATATCACGTATATTAGACAGCTTGTCCGCAAGACAGATCAACTTCACCTCATGGGGCGCATTTCTGATATGCTCAATCGTCGCTCTCTTTCGTTCCATCCATGTCTTAGATTTGTCTTCACTTTCCTGTGCAACCATATTCGCTACGCGTTCAGAAAATTCCTCCGCCAGCAACATCCTGGATACGTGCTCACAGTCCTCAATCGTATCATGTAGCAATGCGGCGCTTATCACCTCTGCATCCTGCGTCATGGATGACACAATGTCCCCAACTTCAATCGGATGCACGATATAAGGTCTGTTCGTCCCCTTACGAACCTGCCCTTCATGTGCCTTTGTCGCAAACTCCCTTGCTTTGTTAATCATTCTAATCTCCTCTTCTGACATTTCCAGATTTCGTTCCATTCCCATGCTGCCTCACTATATTCATCTTAACACCCAGACTATTTACTTAATCATCCTTTTCTATTCCCTCTCTCAGCCTCGCTTTCTCCTTTCTGTGAAATAAATCAAAGATACATGGAACAACGATCAGTGTCAAGATTGTTCCGTATATCAGTCCTCCAATTGTTACAACCGCCATCGGCTGAACCATATCTGAACCCATACCGACTCCGACTGCCATCGTACACAAGCCAAGAATCGTAGTCAGCGCCGTCATAACGATTGGCCGAAGCCTTGTCTTTCCCGCCTCTACCAATGCTGCCTTTTTAGATCTTCCTTCCGCAATAAGCTGGTTCGTATAATCGATAAATACAATTCCGTTATTAACGATAATACCCGACAGCATAACAAACCCAATCATTGCGATCACACTGACCGGCATATCCGCAATCCAAAGTGCAAGCAGTCCTCCTGTAAATGCAAGCGGAACTGTAAACATAATGATAAATGGTGAGCGGAGTGACTGAAACTGCGCTACCATGATCAGGTACATAAATACCAGTGCAAGCGCCAGCATCTTAAACAGCTCTATCATCGCCTCATTGATCGTCTCATCCTCTCCGGTCATCTCCACCTCATATCCTTCCGGTGTATCATAATCATTCAGGGCCTTCTTCACCCGGTTGCTGACCAGTCCGATATTATCATCTTCCTTAATTTCCGCGGTCACGGACATATACCTCGTCTGCGCCTTTCTGTTAATGGACTGCAGTCCGGACGCATCCACAAAATCCGCCACCTTAGACAGATTTACCTTTTTCGTCGTCCCGTCCTGCTTTGTCACCGTAAGCTTGATCTTACGGATATCCTCTCTCGTCAGGCTCTCATTCTCATCATCCTTCACATATACATCATAATCCTGCGTATCTGTTCCAAGAGTCATCGCCGATGACGGCTCGGCAAGCCTGCCATACAGCTCCTGATACACCTGCGCAACAGTAAGACCCTGCTTTGCTGCCTTATCCTTATTGACAACTACACGCAGCTCCTCTGTATTATCCTCTGTTCCGTCAGATACATTCTGCGTTCCCTTCGTATCCTCTACCAGCTTTTTAACATCCTTTGCAATCTCCTGAAGCCTGTCCAGATCCTTTCCTCGGATTTCAACATTGATACCTGAGCTTCCAAGAGCGCTCATGTCCATATTAGACATGTTGACTGTCAGTTCTCCGTTAATATCTTTTGTCAGCTTTTCAATCTTCTTTTGAAGCTGTTTATTAGAAAGAGACGGACTTTCCTTCGTAATTGCATAGAAAGAAATGACATTTGTCTCTACCTGTGTCCCCATCATGTCAGAAGAAGCTACGAGCGCGCCTACATCTTCAATATCGTCTATACCGCCGAGGATATCCATCACCTTATCCGCTTCCTTTGCAGTATCATCAAGGCTGGTTCCTTCCTCTGTCTCCAAAGTCATGCTTATCTGCGTACTTTCCATCTGCGGCATAAATTCCGTTCCGTTGGACACTGCCAAAACAGCGCTTCCCACAAATAATGCCAATGCTCCAAGCAGTACTAACACTTTTAATTTTAAAGCTATTGCGAGAACTTTTCCATAAACTTCTTTAATGTTAACAAAAAGTTTACTTTCTTTCTGCTTTGTTTTCCGAAGAAGCCCCGCCGACATCATCGGCACAACTGTAAGGGCAACCAAAAGGCTTGCCAGAAGAGAGTACGCTATAGTAAGTCCCATATCTACAAACAACTGCCTTGTGATCCCTTCTGTAAACACAATTGGAAGGAATACACATACCGTCGTAAGCGTCGATGCCATGATCGCACCGCTTACCTGACTCGCCCCGAGCATGGCAGCCTTCTTTGCCGAAGCGCCTTCATCATTTCTCATACGATAAATATTCTCAATTACAACAATTGAATTATCTACCAGCATTCCGACTCCCAATGCCAATCCTGACAACGAAATGATATTCAGCGTAATCCCTGTAAAATACATAGCCACGAGCGCCGTCACAATACTGATCGGAATCGAACATGCAATCACTAGCGTGGAACGGACACTCTTCAAGAATACAAGCAAGATAAGGATAGCAAGAACCGCCCCGTAAAGAAGGTTCTGAAGAACAGAATTCACGATCATATCGATGTAAACTCCCTGATCCATCAGAGTTACCGCATGGATATCTTCATGATCCTTACGTATCTGCTCAAATCTTTCTAAAACCTTGTCGCTGACATCTCCCGTCGAATAGCCTGTCTGTTTCTGAATGCTCAGCATCAGCCCCGGCTTCCCATTGATCTTAGCATAGGTTTCATCTGAATTATTCACAAGCTTCACAGACGCAACATCCGTAAGCTTCACCGGATCAATATCCTCCATATCCAAAAGCGTAAAATTCTTAAGCTCGTCGACGCTCTTAAATTTATCGCCTACCCTCACAAGATAATCGATGCCGTCTTCCTTGACATATCCTGCCGGCATACTGAAATTCTGCGCAGAAAGCATCGTTTTGACTGTATCTACAGACAGGATATCTTCTACCTTCACGCTGTTCTCCGCTTCTTTTTCAGCCGATTTAAGCTGCTCTTCCTGCATTTTGAGCGCGGACTCCCCTGCTGCAAGCTGTGCCGTACCTTCGCCGATTCCGACTGCCGCCTGAAGCTGCGCCGAGGCAAGCTTACCCCTTGCCTGCGCAAGAGACATAGCCCCGTCATTTACCTGCTTTTCTATCTTGCTTAACTGATCCTTGCCGGCACTTAGCTGCGTCTGAGCATTAAGCATCTGCTTTTCCTGTTTGTCAAGCTGTTTTATCGTCTCAGTCAGGGTATTATATGTAGTATCATAATTCTGCATCGCCTCTTCCATCTGAGCGAGCTGCTGTCCAATCTCCTCCTTTCCGGGAGTTCCCTCCGGGATTGAATCGTATTGATTCTTCAGGGCATCATAAGACTCCTTCGCCTGTGTCAGACTGTCAAGCTGTTCCTGCGCTTCTTTTTTTCCGGTCTGAATCAGTGCAAGATTCTGATTAAGCTGCGTCTCCTGCACATTAAGCTCTGCCTTTTTTTCAGTCAGCTCAAGCTGTGCCTGCTTAAGCTCCTCACTCTTAACAGAAACTTCAGACTCTGCCTTTTCCATACCGGCAGCCGCTTTTTTCTTGCTTGATGCTAATGAGCTTTTCCCACTTTGAACCTGCTTTTTCGCCTTATTCAGAGCGCTTTTCGCATCATCAAGCTGCTTCTTCATCTCAGCCTTGATGTCATCGCCGATCTCATCTATCTTATCCTCGTTCACTGTAATCTCAACGGTTTCCTCAATGCTTCCTGTTACTGATACAGAAGCAACACCCTCTACGCTCTCGATCTCCGGCACCACTTTATCCTCAATCGTCTTACTGACCTGAGAAGTACTGTCGCCCTTTGCGCTCACTGCCGCAACAAGCACCGGCATCATATCTGGATTCAGCTTAATGATCATAGGATTCGTCACCTCATCCGGCCAAAACCCTTTAATCTGATCCAGACTCTCTCTCATTTCGATCGTTACAGAATCCATATTTGAAGTCTGCTCAAATTCCATAACGACAGTGGAGGCATTCTCACTGGACACAGACATAATATCCTTGATATTGCTGACCGTCGCCATCGTCTGCTCCACAGGCTTTGTCACAATCTCCTCTACCTCCTCCGGACTCGCACCCGGATAAGTCGTCATCACAATTGCATAGGGCAGATTCATACTGGGAAGCAGATCCACGGTCATCTTTGTAAATGAAACAACACCCAGAATAATGATCAAGACAACACCCACCACAACTGTATAAGGTTTTTTTACACTGAATTTTGAAAGCATTGGATAACATAACTCCTTCTATCATATAAGATCATCAAAAACTAATATGTAAATAATATCACTTGGCGCTTTAAATGGCAATGATTGTAGTGTATAATAATTGTTTAAGAAATTCAATTTAATTGCATATTTAGACAAATTTAATATTTTGTTTAGATAACAGGAGATATTTATGAGAAAATGTATTCTGATCACAGGGGCATCCAGAGGAATCGGGAGAAGCATTGCTCTTCATTTTGCAAAGAACAATTATCACGTTTTTTTAAATTGCCGAAAATCAATAGATGAGCTTGAAGACGTAAGAATGCAAATTGATTCTATGAAGACTGGTTCCTGTGAGATTGTAATGGGAGATGCGGGCAATCCAAAGGATGTACGAAGGATATTCGATAAAATCAAAGGGACATACGGACGGCTTGATGTATTGGTAAATAATGCAGGGATTTCACATATCGGACTTTTGAGCGATATGAGTGATGAAGAATGGGATAATGTGATACGAACAAATCTTTCTTCTGTGTTCTACTGCTGCCGTGCTGCGATTCCTGCCATGGCGTCTGAAAAACGGGGACGGATCATCAACGTCTCTTCTATGTGGGGCGTCTCAGGAGCCTCCTGTGAAGCGGCTTACTCTGCCTCCAAGTCTGGTGTTAACGGGCTGACCCGTGCGCTGGCGAAGGAGCTTGCACCGAGCAATATACAGGTAAATGCACTTGCTCCAGGGGTGATCGACACTGTTATGAATGGACAGTTGAATGAGGAAGAGCGTCAAAACCTTGCGTATGAGATTCCTATGGGGCGTTTTGGCTCGCCTGATGAGGTTGCAAAAGTGATATGGGATCTGGCAAACGCACCGGAATATCTGACGGGACAGATCATCGGAATAGACGGAGGATACCTATAAGGAAGGGACATTCCTTTTTATTTTGGAATGTCCCTCCTGCTGTTTGATTGCTATTTACCAACTCTTTAGTCGTTCTTATTCAGCCACTCCTTCATAAGCTCTACATATCTGTCATTGTCCTCTACAAAACACATATGACGGCAGGTACGGAAAAGCTCCCACTCAGAATTCGGAATCCTGTCATACATATATTTTGCAATATATGGTGTACACAAGTCATTTCCGCCGTTGATAACGAGAGTTGGCTCTTTGATATCCTTAAGCTGCTCTGTCACATCGTAGTCTTTCAGTGTACCCATCGGAGTATACTCATTCGGTCCCCATCCTACGACATACGCCTCGCCGCCCTTCTTAACCGGACGTCTTAAACACTCCGGAGACTCCTCGGTCACTGCGCCTGCCGCATGACGGAGCATATACTCTGCCTCTGCCGCCTGATAAACCGGATCGCTGTAATCGTTAGACGAAGTCGCTTTCTCAATAGCGTCCTGCATCTCTTGAGGTAGCTCCTTGATCATACGATGCTGCTCGATTCCCCACATCCAGGATGCCGGAAGAGTACTGGAAAGAATCAGGCTCTTAAGTCCATCCGGCTTGTGATTGCACACATAGTCAAGAAGAAGCATTCCGCCCCATGACTGACCCAAAAGGTGCAGCTCGTCAAGTCCGAGATGCTCTCTCAATGCAATCAGCTCATTGATCCATGTTGTAGCATTCCAAAGATCCGGTCGATTCTCTACATAGGACTCCCCGCATCCTATCTGATCGTACATCACGATCTCACGCCCGTCTTCCTCTGCCAGCCTGTCCAGTGTTTCAAAATAATTGTGTGTAGAACCCGGTCCTCCGTGTAAGAGAACCAAAGGCTTTTTATTACCAGTCTTTTTCCCCACGATACGATAATATGTTTTGTACTCTAAGTACGGCATAAAGCCTTCTCTGATTTCCATCGGTGAAAACCTCCCTTATATATAATATTATTATTGCTGTTTTTATTATATATAAAATTTTCCGAAATGTACAGACGGAGAAATGATTATTTCTATCCATTTACAATGTCCTGCACAAGTCTCAGTCCTTCAATTCCTCTTCCTCCGTTTTCAGCCATTGTCTCAGTTTTTCAGCCCCCTCCTCTGTACGAAAGTCGCTTACTGTCATTGACGCCGTCTTGATTCCAAACTCTATATTCAGCTCCTCATCTCCCTGAAGTTCAATTAGATCAGCATATGAATTCTCATATATGACAGTCCCGTCGTCTCTGAATATATATCTCAGGTAAAATCCTCTTTGCTCCTTCGGGATTGTCCGCGGGCTGATATGACAGTTAATCGGAGTAATCTGCTCATCGAATCCTTCTTCAGGGTAATCTGAACTCACTTGAGATCCTCCCTGAATATACACATCGTTCTTTTTAGGTATAAGCCCGACGGTTACTACTCCGTCTACATTCCTATAAGTAACTTCCACCTCGCCGGGCAGCGTACTGACCCCGCCGGTGAAATAGCCGATATATACGTCACATAGCACGGCAGCCACAACCGCCGTAATGATAACCGCATAAATCATCCTTCTTCTTATCTTCTTAAAAACACTGATCTCTGCCTTTGCCTGAACTTTATTCAGCTCGACATATTTAACCGATGCAAGATCTGCTTTCATACCTTCCAGAAACTCCCTGCATTCTGTACACTCCCTCAAATGCTCTTCAATAATATGATTACCCTCCTCACTTGTCAGTCCGTCTATATAACTCGGGAACAAATCTCTTATAATACTACATTCCATCCTATTCATCATCCTATTCATCATCCTTTCACAATTTTCTGTTTTGCCCGGTAAAATGTTACTCTTGCCCAGTTTTCATTCTTTCCGAACAATTCTGCGATCTCCCGAAAAGAAAATGCTCCTGTCAGCCGCAGAAGGACAACCTCCTTCGCCGTTTCATCCAAAACATGTACCTTTTTAAACAGTTCCATCTTCTCCTCCCGGATACACAACTCCTCATCCAGCGGTTTTTTATCGGACACCATGTTCTCATCTAGTGCTGCTGTTCCCTTCTTTTTCTTTCGCTCTAGTTCCTTATACCAGAGGTGCTTTGCAATCTGGCACAGCCACGTTGACACCTTGCATGTTCCGTCGTACTTGTTGGCACAGCGTACCGCCTGATAAAAAGTCTCCTGCGTAAGCTCCTTTGCCGTCTCGTCTTCATAGCACAAAGACATTAAAAAGCGATATACTGTCTGGGCATGCTCTCTGTACGCCGCATCCAAATTTAACATTTCCTCACCTCGCTTTACCTGTAGTATATTGCCGTTTACCATGTGAACTGTATACTTGTATATCCCAAAAATATCGTTTTCGTTACAGAAATTGTGAAAATCATTTAGTATATTGGAAAAATATCAAGGGATATTCCAGATCATATATCAAGAATATCCCTTTTCTTTTCCGGCATTGTCTGTAACGCCGGAATCAAAATTATATTCAATTATACTAAGTTATCATAACCTCTTCTCAAAATTCCCATCCACTGAGCATCCTTCTGTAAATATCATAAACGCATCCGGATCGAGTTTTCTCACGATTTTTTTCAACTGCGCCACTTCATATTTCGATACCATGACAAACAGAATATATGAAGTCCGGTGTGTGTACGCACCTTCTCCGTCCCAGTTTGTCACTCCGCGTCCGGTCTGCTCCATGATTGCTTTGGAGATTCCGACCTTTTTTGTAAATATCATAACACTTGTATTGATATTCTGGATATGTACATGATCAACTGCAACTGAAAGGACTGTTGCGTAGATCAGCGAATAGATGACAATCTCTATATCGAACAGGAACATACAGAGTCCGTATACAAAGATATTTATAATGATCGTCACTTTTCCTACGCTGAAATCCGGTAATTTCTTTGCGCAGCACAGACCGATGATATCCTGACCGCCTGCCGACGACCTGCCTCTTAGAACCATTCCGCTTCCAAGGCCGCATATAATTCCGCCGATAATACTTGCTGTCAGATAATCCTCCACATACGGCACCTTCGGGATCGGAATCACAACAAGAAACACACTCATCAAGGCAGTCATGATAAGCGTCTTGACAGCGAACTCCTTTCCCAAAACCTTGTACCCCAGATACATAAGCGGCACGTTGATCGCAAAGTAAATAATACCGGTTATATTGGCCTCCGGAGGAATCGGCAGATGCAGCCCCTGTGTAAGAAATAGCCCTGCAAGCTGCGACATACCCATGAAACCGCCGCTGTAAAAGCCCATCGGCACAATCAATATATTAAAGCCGATACAGTATATCAGGTTGCCTCCTACGGAATACATAAACTGCGTTATCCATTCCTTTCCTTTTGCACTCTTCAAAAAATCCATTGTATGCTTCCTTCTTTCTGTTAATAGTTTTCGTCTATATTCCACCCGGATGAGTTCAACTATATCCGATGTAAAACATTGCTATTCTATCACCAGATTTTTGGATATACAACCATTTATTATATCTATTTTCTAATCCTATCATTACAATTTGTAATGACCTGGGCACTATAATATTAACATAAAAGCAGAAATCATATCCCCACTTTTATGAGAACACGATTTCTGCCTATAAGTCAATTTTATCCAATATAAATAACACACTTAATCTTATAATATCTTCGACAAAAATTCTTTCAGTCTTTCATCTTTGGGATTCCCGAAAAATTCTTCCGGATTCCCCTGTTCTTTGATCTTCCCTTCGTCCATAAAGATGACTCTTGTCGCTACTTCTTTGGCAAATCCCATCTCATGAGTAACAACCACCATCGTCATACCATCGCGGGCAAGCTTTTTCATAAGCTCCAGTACTTCTCCTACCATCTCTGGATCAAGCGCTGACGTAGGCTCGTCAAAAAGCATAACATCCGGATCCATGGCAAGCGAGCGTACAATTGCGATCCGCTGCTTCTGCCCTCCCGAAAGCTGGGACGGGTAAGCATCCGCCTTCTCCTCAAGCCCCACCAGACAGAGAAGCTCCATCGCCCGCTTCTTTGCCTCGTCCGTACTCTTATTCAAAAGCTTTACAGGCGCGAGCGTAATATTCTGCAGAATCGTCTTATGCGGAAACAGATTAAAATGCTGGAATACCATCCCCATCTTCTGCCGGTGTTTATTAATATCCACCTTTTTATCCGTAATATCCTCACCCTCAAAATATACCCGTCCCTCTGAAGGCTCTTCCAAAAGATTGAGTGAACGTAAAAATGTCGATTTCCCGGAGCCTGACGGTCCTACGATCACCACGACCTCCCCCTTATGGATTTCCTCAGAAATCCCGTTAAGGGCATGCAGATCTCCAAATGTCTTATGCAGATCCTGAACCTTAATCAAAGTATCTCCATAATTAGTGGTCACTGCTCCTCAGCCTCCTTTCAAGTATCTCCACAAACTTTGTAAATATAATTACCATTGTAAGATAGATAATCGCAACTGCAAGCAAAGGCATCAGCGCATCATAAGTACGGCTTCTTATAATATCGCCGCCCTTCGTAAGATCCTGCAGTGCAATATAACCAGACACAGAAGTCTCCTTTAACAAAACGATAAATTCATTGCAGAGCGCCGGCAGCACATTTTTAAATGCCTGCGGCATAATGATATACCGCATTGTCTGGACATAATTGAATCCGAGACTCCTGCCTGCCTCAAACTGTCCACTGTCAACAGACATGATCCCCGAGCGGAAGATCTCCGCCACATATGCGCCGGAATTAAGTCCGAACGCCATCACTGCAACCACTATCTTGCTCACATCCCTCACATCTCCGAATATTACAAAATAAATGATCAGAAGCTGTACAACTACAGGCGTCCCGCGGATAACCGTAAGATACAATTTGCACAAGGCATTCAGAATCTTAAGCTTCCCTGTCTTATCATAAGTAGAACGCACAACAGCCACAAGGAAACCGATAATAATTCCAATAATAACGGCAAAAAACGTCACTTGCAGAGTTGTGATTAGACCGTCGGCGATATACTGCCAGCGGTCAGAAGTAATAAAATTATTTACAAATTTTCTCTGGAATTCCTCAAACATACCTTATCCTCATCTGCTTCCTACTCAGCGTCCGACTTAATGTACTTTGCAACGATCTCATCCAGCTTTCCGGACTCTTTCAGGCTCTTAAGCGCACCGTTTACCTGTTCTAATAATTCCTCATTATCCTTTGCAATCGCAATGGCATACTCTTCTTCCGTAAATGCCTCGTCAAGAATCTTAAGCCCGTCTGCATCCTTTACAAATTCCTTCGCCGGTTCCCCGTCAATCACTACCGCGTCAATCTTTTCCTGTGTCAGAGCCTGTACCGCTTCAAATCCCTTATTATACTGCTCAACCTCAGCATCTTTGATATCGCTTGCATAGATATCTCCTGTCGTACCAAGCTGAACACCAACTTTCTTCCCTGTCAGATCATCCGGGCCTGCAATATCGCTGCCCTCTTTTACGATAACAACCTGTGTTGCCTTTGCATATGTATCAGAGAAATTCACATTCTGAAGACGGTCCTCTATCACAGTCATTCCCGCCACACCAATGTCAGCTTTTCCACTGTCAACTGCCGGGATGATAGAGTCGAATGCCATATCCTCAATCTTAAAATCCATACCAAGCTCTTCGGCAACTGCCGCCGCCATCTCAGCATCAATGCCTACGATATCATCGCCTTCGTGGTATTCATACGGCGGAAACTCCGCATTGGTAGCCATGATAAGAGTCTTCTTTTCCTCTCCGCCCTTCTCTTCCTCAGAACCCGCTTTTTCCTTACTTCCACATGCCGCCATAGAGCATACGCAGGCTGCGATCATTAACATACTGATAAACTTTTTCATCTTCATTTCTTTCCCTCCGCTTTAAATTAATTCATTTTTATTCATAAATAATGCATAAAAATACATCTAGCTTATTTTATCATATTTTAGTCAAAAAACAAGTGGGTTTTTATACATTTTTTTATAAAAAACCCACTTATTTCTATGCATATTTACACAAAAATCGTCTGAACCAATGTCATGATCACAATCAGCCCTCCCAGAACGATACGGTAATATCCGAACACTTTGAAGTCATTCTTTTTAATGTAACTCATCAGGAATTTGATCGCTAAGATGGATACTCCGAAGGAAACTACACATCCAAACAACAAAAGCCCCAACTCCTGACCGGTGAATTTAAAGCCGAATTTCAACAGCTTTATAAGGCTTGCGCCGAACATAGCCGGAATCGCAAGAAAAAATGTGAACTCTGCGGCTACTTCCCTTGAAATACCTATCATCAGCGCCCCCACGATCGTGGCTCCTGAGCGCGAGGTACCCGGAATCAGCGCCAGCATCTGGAAAACCCCGATCCACACCAGCATTCCGATCGACAAGTCGGAAATCCTCCTGACAGAAGGTCTTTTTCCGGCATTGCGCATCTCTATTATAATAAAGAGCACGCCATATACAATCAGCATGATGGCAACCGGAAGCGGTTTGTAGAAAATCTCATCCAGAATATCATTAAACGGCAGCCCGATCAGTGCCGCCGGAACTGACGCTATGACCACTTTTATCCACATCTGCCATGTGAGCATCTTCTGCTTTTGCGTCTTAGCAGGCGAAAATGGATTAAGTTTATGAAAATACAGCACGACCACCGCCATAATCGCACCAAGCTGTATCACTACATTAAACATCTCCATAAATGCATCGCTTAAGCCCGGCTTCAATAAATCTCCGACTAAAATCAGATGTCCCGTACTGCTTACAGGCAGCCACTCCGTAATCCCTTCTACAATTCCAAGAATAAACACTTTTAATACGTCCAGCATACCAGTCTCCCTTTCTTCGCCAAATGTTCTTCAATAAATATACTCTCTCTAAAACCCGTTCAGTACATACTTTTCCATAACTTTTGCAACTCCTTCCTCATCATTTGAGGAAGTCACCATATCAGCCGCATTTAATACAGTCGGAATCGAATTCGCCATAGCAACGCCGACTCCTGCCTCTTTCAGCATCCTCACATCATTCAGGCCGTCGCCAAATGCCATCACCTCTTCCCTGCTGATTCCAAGCCTTTTTGCCAGCCACAAAAGCGCAGCTCCTTTATGGACGCCGCCTGCATTCACTTCAATATTCTTATCAAGCGCGCCCGTAACCTCTACGTCTTTCAATGCCTCCACACGCTTCCACGCTTCCTTCTGCTCTTCCTTTTTGCAAAAAAGTGCCTGTATCTTATCAAGACTTCTATGCTCCTCATCAAACTTCGCACGGATATCTTCAATCGGCTCTCTCGTTGATTTCATATACTGTACCATAGCAGGTGACGGCACATAGTCGCCGATACGCTCTATAAACCTCCTCGGCATATACCCCTGCCCGTCATAATATATATCTTGTAGTGTATCATATTCCTCGAAAATATCCAAGATTTTCTGTGCTTTTTCGACAGAAAGCAGATTTTCATGAATCGTTTTTCCATTTTCTACGACTCGCGCGCCATTAGAAGTAATCATATATCTTATCCCCTCGAATTCGGAAATCTCTTTTGGCACGCCGCTCAATGGTCTTCCTGTAACCGGAAGCACAATTATACCTTTACCGATCGCTTTTTTTAATATCTCATTTGTATATTCTGTCAGCCTTTTATCTGTTGTCAGCAATGTCCCGTCTAAATCAAAGCCGACCATCCGAATCTTACGCTCCATATACGGTCAATTCCTTTCTTTCCTGTGAAAATAAAAATGTCATGTCCGCAATACGGTCTGTTGCCGTATCGTACGCTTTCTGTCCATGCTCCAGCATTCCTTCTACCACTTTTCTCTGGCTTGCGGGGGCAAACAACACAGTATCCTTACACGGCATCATAATCACAAGATCATCCTTAAGCTTATCCGCGCATACCTGCCAGATATGCTTAAAACATACGGCGCTCGCCTCATGAATCCCATCCGCTATAATACTGTAGGCACCGTCCCACGTATTCCCGATCACAAACTCAACATCCCGTACAAGATTTGCACAGGCTGTATGGTACAATGCTTCCATATCCGTATCCGGAGCAAGCATATTGTCCATAATGATCTCATAACAGTCTCCATCCCTTTTCACTGCAAAGACAATTTTCAAATCCCCCACAAATGCAATTGCCGCCGCATTTTTCAATATCCGTTTTCCATTCAGGACATGACTGTCTTTTATCTCTTTCTTAACCCATGGATATATCCTGTCCCTGATATTTTCATATCGGTAGTGTTCATCCTCATATTTCTTCATATTGTATATTCCTTTCAAACGTAAATTATTATCTATTTCTTAAATATTTTATCAAAATTTGCTTTATAGTGCAATGTACTGTATAATAAAGACTGGATTGCGCGAATATCTTAAATTACTTTTATTATGAATATAGGCAGAAAGGAAACTTGTATGTTAAAAAAGAGATATCATCGTATACTTAAAGATTTCATTGCACTTTTATGTGCCAGCGCGCTTATGATCTCAGGCAATCTTGTATACGCTGCACCTTCATCCTCAGAACTGGAAGAAAAGGCTTCTGAGCTAAAAGATGACATTGATACTATGAATGACAAACTTGATACTTTAGGCAGACAACTCGAAGATACTTCCTCAGAGATGAAAAAAAAGGCAAAAGCAATCGAGACGGCACAACTTGACCTTGCCGCCGCAAAGCTGAATGAAGAGAATCACTATGAGGCAATGAAGGAACGGATCAAATTCATGTACGAGGGCGGGAGTATCTCACTACTTCAGGTTCTGTTATCTTCCGAGAGCATGGCAGATTTTTTAAACAATGCCGAATACGTAACCTTAATCAGTGATTACGACCGTGATATGCTCAACGAACTTCAGAATGCCCGTGAAAATGTTGAGAAAAAACAGGACAGGCTGAAAGAAGAACAGAAAGAACTGAAGAAGCTTGAAAAAGATCTGGACAAGCAGCAGAAGGATTTGACTTCCCGTCTTACTGAAGTTTCCGGACAATATGAAGATTATGCTTCCCAATTGGAGGAAGCTAAGGCTGCGGAGGCTGCCGTCAGAGAAGCAAAGAACGCGGACGCAGATACGATCGCTTTACTTGCCGCTATCCTTGAATGTGAAGCGGGCATAAGTTATGAGGGCATGATTGCTGTTGGAACAGTTATCATGAACCGGGTCGGCAGTTCAAAATTCCCGAATACCATCCGGGATGTGGTCTATCAATCCGGTCAGTTTTCCCCTGTCAGTTCCGGAAAGCTTGATGAAGTGCTGCAAAGAGGACCTATGGATTCTGCCTATAAGGCTGCTAAAGCCGTTCTTGGCGGACAGCGCAACAGTCAGGTCAGAAAATGCCTTTTCTTCTGGGCTTCCTATACCGGGCATAAAGGAATCGTTGTCGGCGATAACGTATTCTGGTAATTTTTTTCTATAAATAATGCGATACATGAAAAGGGAATTATGCTTTATCCAAAGTCATAATTCCCTTTCTAATTTACAAATCGATATTGTACCAGATAATCTCGTTTGCCTTAAGGTCCGCCTCAAAGCTTGTACCGTCGTCCTTATACACCATGGTTTTCTGCGGCTCGTATGTATTATTCACAACACAGTATTTATTGTTTCGCACATATGCATGAACCTCTGTATTTACATTAGTGGAAAACCACCGGTAAAGCTCATCCTCGCTGCCGCAGGACCAGAGAATCGCCCGATATAGAATCCTGCTGTTTTCAAAGCTGTATGGCAGCCCGCTGATATAAACACCCCGTCCTTTGCCAAACTCCTTCACTGCCAGCTGGACGCTTTTATCCTTTGTCTTTACTACCGTCGTACCATCCAGCGCAAAGATATTCTTCTTGCCCTCTCCAAAGTCAATCTCACCTTCGCAGTCCTCCGTGATAAAGTGCTTATGCTCTTCCCAGTTATATTTATCCACATTCAAAGTAAATCCTGTCTCCTTTTCTACCCCCAGAATACTGGATAACTGGAAAAATCTCCCTTCTCTCTGGTATGCTGCCGGCTCGCCCACACCGATAAAGCCGCCTCCCCGATGGACGAATCTTTTGATCGCTGTCGTAATCCTCTCATCCGCCCAGTTTTCACCGCCGGAATACGCAGTGTATGCATCCCCTACATTCAAGATTACATCTATGTCATCCAGCGCCTTTGGATTCTTTCTGATATCGTCAAAGCTTATAAACCTCACATCAAAGGGCGCGCCGCTTAAGCTCTCTATAATGCCTGCATAGGAATAATTCTGCTGGTAATAAATAGCGTGATGAACCATGTGATTGCCCCATGCGCGCATTCTCCCCCAACTGTTCAGCACTGCGACAGTCTTTACGCAGTAGCCTTCCGTCCCCTTGATATTCTCATACAATGTACGAAACTCATCACAGACGCTCTCCACATAATCCACAAACTCCGGGAACTGAAGCGCCAGCTTCAGATACCCGCCGTAACCGATCCGGTCAATAGGCTTCCTGAGTATCGCCCTTCTGGCCGTCACCCAGTTTATTTTTGCCTCTTTTACAGGATCCCCTCCTTCATGGAACGTATCCGGGAAGAAATACGGCAGAAACCTCCCTTCCGTATACTTCACTCCCTCAATATCGCTGATAAGCCGCAAAGTTGCGCCGTTTCCTACGCTTCCTACAACCGCATCCAGGCCGATTCCTTTGAATTCGTCCATAAACGGTTCCATGCCGATCCAGTGGTCGCCAAGGAACATCATAGCCTCTTTGCCGCACTCATGGGTGATATCTACCATTTCTTTGGCAAGCTTCGCCACTTCCTTACGCTGAAACGCCTGAAAGTCCAGAAACTCTTTTGATGGAACCCGGTAGGTATTGTTCATATAGCCCTGATCTATAATATACTCCGGGCGGAACCGATATCCGGCCTCCCGCTCAAACTGCTCTAAGATATAAGGACTTACCGATGCAGAATAACCATACCAGTCCACATATTTTTCTCTGGCAAGCTCATCGAAGATCAACGTAAACTGGTGAAAAAATGTAGTGTAGCGAATCACATCGATATGTGGATTATCCTGAATGTATTTCTTGAGCCGCTTCATGGAAAATTCCTTCGTCTTCGGCTGGCGCACATCGAAGGTTATCTGCTTTTCCACTCCTTTCCAGTCATTGGTCACCGCATTGTACATATGCACCGGATCCCACATAATATATGCCAGAAAGCTTACTGTATAGTCATGGAATTCTTCTGCCGGGGCAATACGTACATCGCCTCTCTCCTCATCATAATTCCAGTGATCACAGGGCACTGTCTCTCCCGTCGTACGGTCAATGACCTCCCACCATCTCTTTATATCGTCACGGCTGTTTACAGCCAGCATGTCCGGATACAGATGGTCCATCAGATGGATGCGAAGCTCCCTCTCTGCCGCTGTATAAAAAGGCGTCATAATATACATCTGCTGTATCTCATCCGGATTGGCTTTTGCCCACTCGTTATCCTTTCTTGTCGTATAATAAGTGGAATACATCTTTGCATCCACACCCCGAAGTTCTTTGGGATAATCTGTCCCGTCGCAGTCGCGGATTGCGTCGGCTCCCCATCTCTTCACAAGCTCCAGCGTCTCATTTACTACATCTGTGTCCGTAGGTATCGTAACTCGTCCTGTCTTCTTCTCATTCATCTTTTCTTTCTCCTCTCACTTCATACCAACAGTTCTTTTGTTCAGTATAATATAATCTGAATTTCTTTTGCAACAGTAATATATAAAACAGTTTTATTGTATTTTTATAACGTATCATTTATAATGAAAACGGCATATACTTATTTATCAGACTCCATAATAATTAAAAACATTTTCAAAGGAGAAAGAAACATGAGGGAAACTAGTCAAAAAAAAGCAAGGCCAACCGCCAGAAGGAGAAAGGGAAAACGGGGAATCACACGAAAACTGACCAGTGCCATCGTAGTGACGATCGCCATCATGGTAATTGTCCTGCTGCTGATCGTATACAACCGCGTTTCCGATGCCCTGCTGGAAAAAAGCGAGAAGCTGCTTACAGAAACGACTGACAAAGCACTTCAGGAGACAAGCGCATGGATCAACAAGACGGTAACTATGCTGGATATGCAGAAAGACACCATCGAGTATGAGAACATGGACATTCCAGAACTGAAAGATTATATTAAACATACTGTGGATCAGAATGCCGCTTATCCGGCGGGACTGTACGTGGCTCTGACCGACGGCTCTTTGTACCATGCATCATTTGTTCCGGGACCGGATTTTAATGCTCTGGAAAAATCATGGTACATAAACGGTATAGAGTCCGAAAACTTTATCTTAGGAGACGTATATTTTGACGAAGACAGCCAGTCCTATGTCGTAGGAGCCTCCGGCGCACTGACAGATTCCGACGGAGAAATCCGGGGAGTTGCAGCCGCTGACGTATATCTCGACTCCATCTCAGACATTGTTGAAAATATCCGGCTTGAAAAGACCGGCGGAATCTTTCTTGTGGATACCCGGACAGATACTATCATCGGTCACAGGGACAAAGATATCACCGGAAAAACCTTGGGCGAGTTCAAAGGAGACATGTACGCATATGCCGCAGAGCAGATTCATAACAAAGCAGCCGGATTATCTCTTTATAACAACGATATGTATGTAGAGGTGGCAGAAGTTCCGAACAGCGACTGGGCAGCCGTAGCCTACGTGTCCAAAAGTGAAGTTCTGAGCGACTTAAAAGCTCTGACCGGCATTATGGTCGGTGTATCGGTAATTGCTGTTATTATTGCAGTCTTCCTGATTATCATCCTTGTAAGGAGAATCATCGGAAGACCTGTGGCTGAACTGAACGGCATTGCTGCACGGATCGCAGAGGGTGAATTAAATCAGACGATCCGCCATAGCTCCAACGATGAACTGGGTGAGCTAGCCGACAATTTCGGGCGCACCGTCGTCCGGCTGCGCGATTATGTGGATTATATCGATGAGATTTCCGAAAAACTTCAGGAGATTGCACAGGGAAATCTTGCCTTTACGCTTTCCCATGACTATGTCGGCGAATTTGCAAAGATCCGTGAATCATTGGAAAAGATCTCTCTGTCACTGAACGGAACTATGGGACAGATCAACAGGGCTGCCGGAGAAGTTGCAGAAGGCTCCGGTTATGTCTCTGACGGAGCGCAGACTCTTTCGCAAGGTTCTTCACAACAGACAGATGCCGTAGAACTTCTTGCTTCCCATATCAGCGAAGTATCCGACGGCATCCAGAAAACTGCCGCAGGTGCAAAAAAAGCCAATGAGATTGCACAGCAGGCAGGAAGCAAACTTTTAGAAAGCAATGACAAGATGCAGCATATGAACACGGCGATTCAAAAGATCAGCGGTAAGTCTTCAGAAATCCACAATATCATTAAGACCATCGAAGATATTGCCTTCCAGACTAACATCCTTGCCCTGAATGCCGCAGTAGAAGCCGCCCGGGCAGGTTCTGCCGGAAAGGGCTTCGCCGTAGTGGCAGACGAGGTCCGCAATCTTGCCGGGAAATCCTCTGAGGCGGCAAAAAACACAACGGTGCTGATCGACCAGACCGTTGAAGCCGTAGAAGAAGGGATCAGCATCGCCAATGATACTGCCTCTTCCCTGATGGATGTTGTGGCACTTGCGGAACAAGTAACCAAACTGATCGACGGAATCGCACAGTACTCTGCACAACAGGCATCAGCCACAGAAGCTGTCATCAGCGGAATCGATCAGATTTCCACAGTGGTACAGTCCAATATGGCAACAGCGGAAAAGAGCGCTGCAGCCAGCGAAGAATTGTCTGGTCAGGCCAACATGCTGAAAGATCTGGTAGCAAAATTCCGGTTAAGAGATCGTTAAACCACAAAAAACTCCCTGCTGAATCATAAGTTCAGCAGGGGTTTTTTATACACATTAAGCACGGAAGCTCAAAACACATTTTCTATCTGTATCAAATTCCCACAAACCAAAAACTAAACTCCATCTTTTTACTCACATCCAGCAGATATTCCGGGTGGGTATAAGAACCCCAGCTATCGTCCCCGGCAACTCCCATCTGCCCCTTTGCCACACGGACAACTGTATAATGTATCTTAGGAAGTTCAAATGGATGCGCTGCGTTTTCTATCTCATGAGGCGTATAGGGCAAAGCTGAAAAATTCATCGGTCCGTTTTCCGCGCTCATGGCAAATCTCATTCCTCTGCCTTTCCTGTCTGTAACTTCCGCATACCTGACTTCCTCCTTGTTGCCGCATTCCTGCGGGACAAGATAATCTGCCATATTATCCTTCACAAGATTCTTAAAAATACCAAGCTTTGCTCCTTTTTTCCGGTCAGCATACGTCTCCTCCGGTCCAAGGCCGTACCAGCGTACATGATCATAATCGGCATCAAATTTGAACAACATACCGAATTCCGGCATATCTCCAAGTTCTTTGACCGGATCATAGGAAAGGGTTGTCTTTACACATCCGTCGCCAAACACTTCATATGTTACCCTGCATTCCGCTTTCGGCGAAGTCGGCAGATAATAGTCAAAACTAATGGAAATACTGTCTTCTGTCTCTTTAATCTTTGGACTGCACAGCGCAAACAGATCGCTTCCCTCTGCTCTGTGAGACAGGTACATGCTCGCCGTCTTCCACTGAATATACCGCATCGGCATCTGGTTCCCCAGATCATTGTCTACAGGCGCACGCCAGAAATTCGGCTTCGGAATCGTCTCAAGCATCTCTTTTCCGGCATATTTATAAGATACAAGTCCGCCGTACATCATAGAAAAAAGCGCTTCAAAATGATCTCCCCTGACTCCGATATTATGGTTACTCCTTATGACAACAGGCTTTTTCCTGCATACTGCACCCTTACCGGCAAGCATGCCCCGCCCGGCGGATTTATCCTGTCCGATGCAGTACACGTACTGTCCAAATGCAACCTCATGCCCTCTTTTGGCCCATACTTTATCTGCTTTTAAATGGAAGGAAACCGTAACCGTATACTCTCCCGCCAGCGTTTCTTCCTTAAGCGGCAGCGCATATATCTTTTCCGAAAGAGGGCTTACATCTGTCTCAAGAAATACCCGTCTTATGACATGTCCATCTCTTGCCGCTGTCACCCGGCACTCAAAATCATTCGTACTCACAAACAGGTTTTTATTGATGATCTTAACCTCTGTCCTTCCAACTTCTGCCGTAATGTTCTGATAATTAAACTTTACTTCCTGCATCTTTGGAGACGGTTCTCTGTCTTTACCGTACACGATACCGTTGCCGCTGAAACTGTAATCCGTCGGACGCTCTTTAAAATCGCCGCCATAGGCCTGAAATTCCTTACCATACCTGTCCTTTTTATAGATGGACTGGTCGATGTAATCCCAGATAAATCCTCCCTGATACAGTTCGTCCGTATCTGTCAGATCCGTATATTTATGCAAGGCTCCGCAGGAATTTCCCATGGCATGGGCATACTCACAGCAGATAAACGGCTTACTCCTGTCTTTCGCAAGAAACTCTTTGATCATTTCTACGGAAGGATACATCTGGCTTTCCATATCGCTGGTATCGTTATATCTGCGGTCATGGAAAACTCCTTCATAATGAACCAGACGGTTCGGATCCAGCTTTCTAAACTGCTGCGACATCTCATAGATCACCTTTCCGCCATAGGATTCATTTCCGCAGGACCAAATAAGAATCGCCGGATGATTCTTATCTCTCTGATAAATAGATTCCACTCTGTCTAACATAGGCGCAAGCCATTCTTCTCTGTCATTCGGAACAATCTCGTCCGTGTTCCCATTCATTGCCGCCAGATCCCATGAACCGTGGGATTCCAGATTCGTCTCATCAATCATATAGATACCATACTCATCACAGAGCCTGTATATGAAAGAAGCATCCGGATAATGACAGGTTCTTATGGCATTGATATTGTTCTGCTTCATAACCTCAAGATCTTTCCGAAGCTCGTCTTCTGTCACTGTACGTCCACTCACAGAACTGAATTCGTGACGGTTCACACCCTTAAATACGATCCGCTTTCCATTTAACGTCATTACATGATTCTTCATCTCAAAGCGGCGAAATCCCACTTTCTCAGGTATCAGCTCTAAAATCCTTCCTTCTGCATCCAGAACTTCTATTATCAGATCGTAAAGATTCGGCTCTTCCGCACTCCAAAGCAAAGGTTCTTCTATCGTCCGGCTGCATACAACCTCTGTCTCCAGAGCCTTTTCCTCTTCAAACACAATCTCTCCCTCTCTGGACAGAGAAAATCGTACTGTTCCATCCATTTTATCCTGCTTTGTCACCATCTCAAGGCTGATATCCAGCGAAGCGTTTAGAATCTCTGCGTCCGGAATCGCGCGAACCTTCATATCACGGACATGAATATCCGGAATTGTATACAGATAAACATCCCTGTAAATACCGGAAAAACGGTAAAAATCCTGATCCTCGCACCAGCTTGCGCTCGTCCACTTAAACACCTGCGCCGCCAGCTTGTTCTCTCCCTCCACAATATACTCGGTCAGTTCAAACTCCGACGGAGTAAAGGAATCCTCACTGTATCCCACAAATTCCCCATTAAGCCACAGAGCCAGTCCGCTCTCCGCTCCCTGAAAAGAGATAAAGATGCGCTTCCCTTCCATACGCTCCGGCACACAGAAATACTTTACATAGCTCGCTACCGGATTAAAATACTCCGGAATCTCTCCCAGACGGATATCATCATGCCCTTCCCATGGATACTGCACATTGGCATACTGCGGAGCATCGTACCCTTCCATCTGGATATGCGCCGGCACGTGAATATCATCCCAAGCCCGACAGTCAAAATCCCGGCTCTCAAATCCCGGAATTCTTCCATTCTGGTTTCTTGCATAATGAAACTTCCAGATCCCATTCAGGCTCTCCTTAAACTCCTCCGTCTCAAGCTCCAGATCCTCCTTAGAGGCATAAAATCTATGGTCCGAATGAGCATTTAGTCTCCCATCCCTGAAATATCCCGGATCTTTCAACTTCTCATAGTCAAACACTCGCACTGTATTCGCCCTCCTACTCCTGTTTTTATATATTATAATATATATGGACAGAAAAATGTACAATATGTTAAACTAAAAAATATAATTTTTTGAAACTGGTGATACTTATGTCCATTCATTTTAGAAATACCCCCGCAAACGAACCTTTTCTCTTCGACTCCATCGGCAATCACTGGAACCAGTCCCGTGTTTTCCGTCCAAAGGGCTACCCTCTTTTTCACTATCTCCAGACCGAGAGCGGTTGCGGGATTGTGAAAGTGCGCAGCACAGAATATACTTTAAACGAAGGTGAAGGACTCCTCATCGCCCCTTTTATCCCCCACTCCTATGCGAAAGAAAGCACCGAGTGGATGACTCTTTTTGCCACGTTCACGGGACGTATAGAAAACAGCATATTTTCTGTCACAAGATACCAGCCATCCCTATTTATTGACAGGGAACGTGGATTCCATATCAAAAATCTGATTGATGAAATTATGGGAAAATGGGACTCCCTTTCCACAGATACCTACAACCAGTCTGTCTACTGTTACCAGATGCTTATGAGCCTTACTGACAGTGCGCACACGCAGTCTCTTTCTGATGAGCCGCTTTATCTGCGTTATGTAGAACCCGTAATAAAAGAAATCGAATCACGCTACAACACAGAGCTTACTGCACAGCAGCTAAGTCAGATGGTATACGTCACCCCTCAATATCTGTCCCGCCTGTTCAAGCGTTTTTTAGGCTGCTCAGTCTACGAATACCTGACCTCCTGCCGGATCAACAAGGCAAGAGAACTTCTGCTGACACATTCAAACTTGAAATTGCAGCAGATCGCTCATCAGGTAGGGTATAACGATGCCAGCCATTTTACTGCAATGTTTAAAAAAACGACCGGGATGACTCCGCTGGAATTCCGCAAGGCAAATTAATATACGAGGTATTGAGTTTAATAAAACAAACTGGTATGATGTATCTCAAAATTACTCAGAATACATAAATAAGGAGGCGCCTCACATGTATAATTACAAAATCGTAGAGCAAGTAAAACGAAAGCAGAAAAAATCAACCCGTCTTCTGAGAAAAATCATGCTCATATTCGCAGTATTCTTCCTGCTCCTTGGGATCATGATCTCTCAGGGATTCATGCTGCCGGGATTCCTTCTCGTCGCACTTTACTTTTTCTATGACATATTCAGTCAAAAGGAATATGAATACACTATGGAAGACAATACGCTCACCATAGATATCATCCTCGGCAGACGCTACCGAAGGACAGCGCATATACTGGAGCTTAACGGCATGATAGTCACTGCCCCAAGCGCCCACACAGCAGTAGACGCCTATCGGAAGGATACCGGCACCATAAAGCTTCCCAAATATGACTACACCTCCTACGAAGAAGGCACTCCCTATTACACTATGATCATTATAGAACACTCTCAGAAGATCAAGCTCTTGCTCGACCTGAGTGAAAATATGCTTCAAACCCTGAAAAAGCGCTACCCTGACAAAGTATTTTTATAGCCGTTTCTTCCCAAAAAATTCACAAAAACCCGCACACTTTCCGGCAAATTCTATACAACGGCTACATTTTTAGTCGAATATGCACACTATATGCTCGATTACGCAATCTTTCCTTCTTTTTGTCTTGTTATAATACACTTATAAAACAATTTGACTGAAAAAGGAGGAAAAAAGTATGAAGAGAAAGTTACTCTCAGTACTACTTGCAGGCACTATGGTATTGTCTCTTGCAGCCTGCGGAAACAGCGGTTCTTCTGATGATGCTTCTTCTGAGGGAGGCGGCTCTGAAGGCGGTAACAAATTAACAGTATGGGCATGGGATCAGACCTTTAACATCAAGGCTATCCAGATGGCTGGCGAGCAGTATGCGAAAGATCACGACGGATTCGAGATTGAGGTTATCGAGACTTCTTCCGATGACTGCCAGACAAAGCTTACTACCTGTGCGAATGCCGGAGATTACAGCACAATGCCTGATATCGTTCTGATGCAGGACAACAGCTACCAGAAATTCTTAAAGAGTTATCCTGATGCGTTCACAGATCTTACAGACTGCGGTATCAATTGGGATGACTTTGCAACATTAAAACAGTCTTACTCTATGGCGGACGACAAACACTATGGCGTTCCATATGACAACGGTGTGTGCGCAGCCTTCTATCGCACGGATATTCTTGAAGAAGCAGGTTATAAGATTGAAGACCTCACTGATATCACCTGGTCACAGTTTACAGACATCGCTGTAGATGTTCACAAGAAAACAGGCAAATACCTTCTCACAAGCGAGTCGACCGGCGGTGATGTGATCATGCTCATGATTCAGTCTTGCGGCGCTAACTTTGTAAATGAGAAAGGCGAAGCTTACATCGTAGGCAATGACGTTGCTGAGAAATGTATCGACCTTTACACAGACATGATCAAAAAGGATGCTGTTAAGCTTGTAAATAACTGGGATGAGTATATCTCAACTGTTACAGGCGGCGAAGCTGTTGGCATTATCAACGGCAACTGGATGAACGCAACTCTGACAGGCATCGAGGATCAGGCAGGCAAATGGCAGATCACTACGCTTCCTAAGGTTGACGGCGTTGACACTGCTACAAATTACGCAAACAACGGCGGTTCTTCTTGGTATATCACATCCAACTGCAAGAACCCTGATCTTGCAAAGGATTTCCTTGTAAAGACATTCGGCTCCAGCACAGATTTCTATGACTCTATTCTTCCGGCTACATCCGGTATTGCATGCTATTTGCCGGCAGGCGAGTCAGAAGTTTACAATGAGCCTGTGGAGTTCTACGGCGGACAGCCGATTTATTCTACACTTGTAGAGTACTCCTCACACATTCCGGAGTTCACAAAGACTCCTTACCACTATGAGGCAAGGGAAGCTGTCAACACAGCTATCATCAATATTACAAACGGAACTGCAAAAGAAGATGCTTTAAAAGAAGCTCAGGAGACACTTGAATTCAAGATGACAGAGTAAAAAGCAGATGAAATAGGGAACTGCTTACAGTTCCCTATTTTTTTAAGCAGATTCTCAGAAGAAAGGGGGCTTCTATGTGAATTCCAGCAAAAAAGGAATGACGCTTGTTGCCAAACAAAAGGCGGCAGGCTGGGCGTTTTTGACGCCAGCAACACTTATGATCGTTGTTATGAGCTTTTATCCTATGGTTCGTGCATTCATTATCTCTCTCCAGACCGGGACCGGCGCTAACATGAGATTCGCAGAGCCAATATTCAGCAACTACAAGCGAATGCTTGCAGATAAGGTATTCATTCAGTCTATCGGCAATACATTTCTTTACCTGCTCATCCAAGTGCCGATCATGTTGATACTGGCTATCCTGCTTGCACAGCTTTTGAACAACAAGGATCTAAAATTTAAAGGACTATTCCGAACCTGTGTATTTCTTCCATGTGCAACTTCACTCGTTTCTTACGCATTGATCTTCCGCTCCCTGTTTGCACAGGAAGGACTTATCAATAGTATTTTAATCAAACTGCACATTTTAGAGTCCGGCTACAATTTCCTCGGAAATGCAGCAAGCGCAAAGATCATTATCATCATCGCTCTTGTCTGGAGATGGACCGGTTACAACATGGTATTCTACCTTTCCGGTCTGCAGAACATCGAATACTCTGTATATGAGGCAGCCAAAATCGATGGTGCTAACGGATGGAAAACTTTCTGGGGAATTACAGTTCCTCTGCTGAAGCCAACGATCATCATGACATTTATCATGTCTATCAATGGTACGTTACAGTTGTTCGACGAGTCTGTCAACTTGACAAAGGGCGGTCCGGCAAACACGACGATTACAATGTCTCACTATGTTTACAATACATGTTTCATCAATGTTCCGAATTTCGGCTATGCGTCTGCTATGGCATTTCTGATTTTTATCATGGTCGCTATTCTGGCATTTATCAACTTGAAAGTAGGTGATACACGTGACTAAGAAGAACAGCTCTATGATTCAGCGCAGACTGATTCCTACATATATTTTTCTCATAATTGTATCATTTATTTCGGTATTCCCACTGTACTGGATGATCTCCGCAGCAACCAATACTTCTGTGGATGTCTCAAGGGGACGGATTCTACCCGGCGGATATTTTATGCAGAACTTTAACAATCTGGTATCGCAGCAGCCTTTGTGGCGCGCGCTTGCCAATTCTTTCATCTATGCTATCGTGACAACTCTGGTATGTCTGCTGATCTGCTCCATTGCGGGTTACGGCTTTGAGGTATATCATGACAAATGGAAAGATAAATTATTCTCCATCCTGCTGCTGGCTATGATGATTCCTCAGGTAGCAACCATGGTTCCTTTATTCCAGATGTTTTCAAAGGCAAAGCTTTTAAACTGTACACTCGGTTTCATCCTTCCGATGATATCGACACCGTTTATGATCATGATGTTCCGTCAGAATGCAAGAGCTTTTCCGATCGACATCATAGAAGCCGCACGTATCGATGGTCTGAATGAAGTGCAGATTTTCTTCCGTATGTTCTTCCCGACCATGAGATCTACTTATGCAGCTGCGGCAGTTATTACCTTCATGAACGCATGGAACTCTTACCTGTGGCCGAAGGTAATCATGACAGACAACGACTCTCTGACCATGCCGATGCTTATCGCTAACCTGATCACCGGATATGTTACAGATTACGGCATGCTGATGTGCGGCGTACTCTTCTGCTCCATCCCGACGATGGTTGTATTCTTTGTACTTCAGAAACAGTTTGCAGAAGGTATCACAGGAGCTGTCAAATAAATATTTTATATATGTTCGTCCGGCATCGCTGCCATGCAATACGGCATGCCGGACATTTTATTACAAAAAACAGGAGTTTTTTAACTATGAGTGAATTTATTCTTAATGTAATCCACAGACCTGAGATGGTTCCAGAATATTCCGCCACTGTGACAGGACACGGAAAAGAAGAAGATATCGGAGACAAAAAGCTTTTGACAGAATCTCTTGATATCTTTAAAACTCAGCAGAGAATTGCCCATGAAAACGGTCTGAAGGTTACCATCCACATGACTTATGCGGCACTTTTTAACAAAGAAGCAGTCGAAATTGCTAAAAGTGACCACAAAATATATGGCGATGAGATTGCACTCTCCCTCCTTGGACTTCCCTGCGAAGAATTCCGCGAAAAATATAAGACAAAAGATTTCTGCATCTGGATGTTCTCCATGGAGGATAAAAAGAGGATCGTCGATGACGTATTCAGAAAATTCCATGATATCTTTGGATTCTACCCGGAATCAACCGGTTCTTATTATATGGACACAGAGCTTACCAATTATATCAAAGAAACTTATCCTTCTGTAAAATGTGCCATCGCCACATGCTGGGAGGAAGGGCCGAAGGCTTATCACACTTGCAATAATTCATGGTACACACTGTTTGACGGAGGTCCTTGGGCGCCATGGATCCCGTCAAAACAGAACACCCATGCCCCTGCGGCAAACGAAGCCGAGGACAGCGGTATCGTTGCGATTCCCCATCTTTCCAGAGATTTGATCGCCTGTTATGACGGCAATGGCTCTAACTTCGGGACTCATCCGCAGAACGTCCTGCGTGGAATGATCTATGATTCAAAGACATGGGAATATCCGTATCTTTACAATCTGATCGATCAGTATCGGGCGCAGGAAAAATACAACAATGGATATTCCTATAATATGATGTTCGTGGGACCGGGCTGGATGAATAAGATGGGACGCTGGGAAGCACCTTACGAACTACTCCTTAAGTCTTATTCCGACGGCTGTAAATACTACGGCGACCTGAAAAAAGAAGGAAAGCTTATCGATATGACCATGTCTGAGTTCGCGGATTACTATCGCGGCAAAAAGACCTACACCGAGCCGGAATGCGCCCTCTGGCGTGATATTCTCTACGGCTCTGACAAACAGCTCTTCTGGTATACGGATCCTTTTATGCGGGCAGGCGTCAGCATGGATCAGGGCGGCGCGATCTTCGATCTGCGCCCTTACGCGGCAAAGCTTAAGTGGGAAGTAGGCATCGGAACAAAGCATGTACAGGATGCCTCTTATCCATTCTTAATACAGGAAAAATACCGTGCCGGATACTTTACCCATTATGCAGGCGAAGGAACCATAAGAAGCGCAAAGCTTTCTTACAAAGGCGAAGAAGTGGACCTTTGCCTGTGCCGGACAAAAGCTCATTTTTCACAAGAAGGAAAGCTAAGAATCCTCACACTGGATCCTGTAACGATTGAATTTGCAGATCTCACTGTCACACTGCAGACAAAAGAATATTTTAAAGAAGGCAGCGGCGCGATCGGCATCGAGCGCACAATCCTCGATATGAGCGATTCATCCGCAGAAATCGAACTAAACGAATATATGACGGCATGCTATGGAACGACTGAATATCCTGAGGATATGAGCGGTATTCTCTTATCCTGCGAGGGAACGTCAGACAGCGAGAACAGAACTATTTCTTACGAATACCGCTGCCGGGAAGCTGATCTCTTCGGCGCGAAAGCGGTATCCGCCGTTATCCCCGCCATTGAGACAAAGGTCTCTATGACCGCATCCGATAACGCAGACGGATATATCCGGGAAGGCTATGCATTTTCCCCGATGTTCACTCTGGGATACAAGAAAATATTAACAGATAAGGAGATGTTTGCGACATGGCTCAAGCTGGAAAAGGCAAATTAAATTACAGATGCCCTTCATGCTTTATGAGGGATCTGGATATTGATATGTTCTATGACAAAGACAAGCAGGAATATTACTGCATTCGCTGCCAATTTCACGGAAGCGAGGAAGACGTACTTGCCGGAAACGAGATGGTACGCACCCGTTACGGCGCAATGCACAAACGTTTTACAAAGTTTGATTTTGACTGATATGCATAAAATGCGGCAATCTCACCATCCCTTTTCTGAATGGATACGAAATTTCAATAGCTGCTGTTCGTAGTTTTCCGGGCGTTTTCTCCACTCATTGGGGGAAACGCCTGTAATCTGTTTAAAATTCCTGCTGAAGGTTGAAAAGGTAGTAAATCCGCATTTGTTAGCGATATCTGAAATATAAGCATCCGTTCTCTTCAAATAACCACATGCAGCTCGAATACGCACAAGATTAATATAATCTACCGGACTCATGCCCATATATTCTGAAAAAATCCTGCGGAAATGAGACTGACTGATATGGCAGTATCCGGCCAGATCTTCTATCTTGATCTGTTCCATATAATGAATTGCAATATAGTCCAGAGACTGAATAATCGGAGCCGCCTCTTTCACAGGAAGCTTTTCCACAAGACCCGTTCCTTTTTTCTCCCTCGCTATATTAAATAGAAGCTCCGCAATTCCTGCTTTTGCCTCTTCCAGATAAAACTCCTGCTTTTCTCGTATCACATCCATAATATTACGTATCATCTCTGCCATCTTAGGTTTTTCTTCAGCCGATTTAAAGAATGCCTGACTATTGATCCGATAAGAAATATTTTCCTTTCGATTAATACCCCCTCCCCTGTAAAATTGTTCTAAAATCATATCTACATCAATGAACAAATATTCCCATTTGCTCACTGTATCGGAATCACTGTCTGTCGTGTGCGGATAATTTTTCGGAATCACAGAAAACTGATTTCCGGTAAAACGATAATTTTCCTCTCCCAAAACAAGAGTTCCCGTCCCGCTATAGCAATAGCCAATCTCCAGATAGTTGTGAAAATGCAGATAGTCAACATCTCTTCCATAATACTGCACCCACTTTTCACCAAGCAGCGCCAAAAAAGGAATGTCCTCGGGCATTCTGTAGTATCTAAATTCAATCTTAGACTTCTTTTTTCTCCCCATCTTCCGCTCCCCCTTCCATACTCATCCTTGCCTTCTTTTCCCATGTTCCGGAGTAGTACCTTACTCCTCCTACAAGAGCAGCACATACCCATGTAATGGGCGAAACAAACCACAATCCCCGGTATCCAAACAGCATCGGAAGCAAAAATGCACACCCAATCCTCGTTACGACCTCACTCACTCCCATTAATACCGTAACAAATACATCCCCCGACGCGCGCAGAATATTATGGTACACAACTAAGATTCCCCCCGCAAAGAAAAATGCCGTAAATATCCTCATATATTCTGTACCAAGGCTGACTGGTTCCGGTGTTTTTGTAAAAAGCTCCATGATCGGCCTCGCACAGATGAACACAACCGGGCAAAAAATCCCATAGCATACGACATTCAGAAGATAACCGCTGCGCACTCCCTTTCTTACTCTCGCGTAGTCGCCCGCTCCTACATTCTGTCCTGTAAAAGTCCCTACTGCCGAACCAATCGCATCCGCAAGCTGAAATCCAAGCCCTTCCACCTTCATGCAGACCCCGTATGCCACGATCATAGCTGTGCCATAAGTATTGATAACTGCCTGAAGCGTCATATCAGACACAGAGATGATACTCATCTGAAGCCCGGTCGGAATCCCATAGCGAAGCACCTCTTTAACAAGCCCTTTATCCGGTTTCCACTGCTTTCCCTTCACCCGCAAAAACGGCAGTGATTTCAATGCATACCATATACAAAGCACGCCGGAGATCAGCTGTGCCAGCGCGGTAGCAAATGCCGCCCCCGCAGTACCCATAGGAATCCATGCGATAAATACTACGTCCAGGAATACGTTCAATACACTTGACAAAATCAGGAATAAAAGCGGTATCATAGAATTCCCCAGCGAACGTAAAACAGCCGCGCTGAAGTTATATAGCATTGTCGCAATGCTCCCGGCATAGATTACCAAAAGATAAGCTGCTGCCATCGGGAACAACTTCTTTGAAGTATGAAGAATGGTAAGCAGCGGACCTGTCGTAGCCATACCTGCCACCGTAATAAGAAGCGCCATTACTGCAGCTACATAACCTCCCGCTACAAAAGCTTTCCTGATCTCCTGCTCCTTCTGCGCTCCATAAAACTGCGACACAACTACTCCGACTCCTGTCGTTACGCCCATAATGATGGAAAACATCATATAAGTTGCTGTCCCCGCGATACTGACCGCCGCCAAAGCCTCATCTCCCAGAAAGTGCCCTACAATATATGTATCTGCAAAATTATAGAGCCTCTGGCAGAGCATTCCAAAAAGTACAGGCAATGCAAATCTCGTCATCTGAGAGAATACCGGGCCATGAGTCATATCTGTTACTTTGTCTTTTTTATTCGTTTCCATAATTATCCATCAACTCCAATATCTCCCCCGGCTTGCTGCGCGGAGACTGGCCGTAGCTCTTTATTCTGCCGTATCTTCTCTTTTCAGTATAATCAACTTGGATTTTCTTTTCAACTACATTATGATTTTAGAATTTATTCCCTGAATTAGAAAATCGCTGTATCTTAATAAAACTAAATGATACAGCGATTTTAAAATTAAAACTATCAACAGCAGGGCTGAACTTTATCTCCCGTTCGCCAGATCGTTAAGATGATCGCTATGCAGCAACATATGAGCCTTATGTCCGTTCGGCTCGCCAAGATATTCCTTATAAAGCATCTGGATATCCGGGTTCTCATGAGAATATCTGAATTCCGCATTCTCATCCAGATAGTAAAGGTTCTTCCCTCTTTCAAATGCAAGCTCCTCGCCGTCATGGATCGGCTGTCCGCCGCCGCCTACGCATCCTCCCGGACAGGCCATGACTTCCACAAAGTCATACTGAGCTTCGCCCTTCTCAATCTTATTAAGGAGCGCCCTTGTGTTGCCAAGTCCGCTGACAACCGCTGTTCTTACCGTTATGTCATCTATCTGGAAATTGGCCTCCTGAACGCCGTTATTCTCATTAAAGCCCTGTGCGCGGACTGCTTTAAACGCATCCGCCGGAGGATTCTCACCCTTGATCAAATAATATGCACTTCTAAGAGCCGCCTCCATAACGCCGCCTGTCGCGCCAAAGATTACGCCTGCGCCGGTTCCTTCCTGCATCGGACGGTCGCTCTCGATATCTTTGAGCGTATCCGGACTTATGTGGGCAGAGCGGATCATCCGCACAAGCTCTCTGGTAGTAACGACCACATCCACGTCATGTCCCGCATATTCCTCATAGAAAAGCTCCATCTCACATTCCGCTTTTTTTGCCACACAAGGCATAACGGATACCGTAAATATCTTCTCCGGATCTACGTCTAATTTCTGCGCAAAATAAGACTTCATCACTGCGCCGAACATCTGCTGCGGTGACTTTGCTGTTGACAGATACCTTACCAGATGCGGGAACTGAGATTTAATAAATCTCACCCATCCCGGACAGCAGGAAGTGAACATGGGACGTTCCTTTAATTCACCGGAGGTAAATCTCTTGACGAACTCCGTTCCCTCTTCCATGATTGTAAGATCCGCCGAGAAGCAAGTATCAAATACATAATCCACGCCCATCCGCTTCAGGGAGTCTAAGATCTTTCCGATCGTCGCTTCCTCCGGCTCAAGTCCCAGATACTCTCCCCATGCCGCGCGTACTGCCGGAGCAACCTGAGCGACAACAATCTTGTCTGGATCTGCAATCGCCTTCCACACCTTTCCTGTGTCACTTCTCTCATGAAGAGCTCCAACCGGACAGTGGGTGATACACTGACCGCACAAAGAGCAGGCTGATTCGTCGATTGTCTTATGCCCTGCTACATTGACTGTTGTGCGCGAACCTGTTCCTTCCAGATCCCATATATTAAGCCCCTGTACTTTATCACAGACCTGAATACAACGCATACATTTAATACATTTTGTCGATTCGCGTATCAGCGGAAACTTCCTGTTCCACGCCTGATGTTCCAGCTCCTGCCTGAAGGGGATTTCCAAAATATCCAGATCATTGGCAATCTTCTGAAGACTGCAGTTTCCGCTTCTTGTACAAGTAACGCAGAGGCAATCATGCTGTGACAGGATAAGTTCAACCGTATTCCTTCTGTGTCTTCTTACCTTGGGGCTGTTAGTGAAGATTACCATCCCCTCCTCAGCCACATTATTACAGGATGTAATTAATTTTTCTTTTCCTTCTAATTCAACCACACACACACGGCAGGCCGCTATTTCATTGATTCCTTTCAGATAGCAGAGTTTCGGAATCGGAATCCCGTTCTGTGCGGCAGCTTCCATGATTGTGGTGTTTTCCTGTACAGATATCTTTTTACCATCAATTGTAAGATTTACCATAATTTTTCTCTGCCTCCTTTAAAGATTCCATATCCAAAGTGATCGCATCGTAAGCACCGGCTTGCCTCCTGCTTTGCCTCTCTCTCAGTCATGCAGTTCTCACAGCCGTCCCAATCTTTCACTCTCTCACAAGCCTCGCGCTCAGTCAGGTTCACTCTGCCGCATGGTGTGCGGTCGTCAAGACGTGCCTCCGGGATCTCAACATCACAGGAAATCTCATGATGATAGCCCAGATACTCATCAATATTAGCTGCCGCAACCTTCGCCCCTGCAATCGCCTTGATCACAGATGCCGGTCCGCTCGCGCAGTCTCCTCCCGCAAAAACGCCCGGCAGGTTCTCAATAGCTCCGTTGCTCTTTGTAACAATCTTACCCCTTGATACCGGTATTCCTGCTTCTTCAAAATGCCTTGTCTCAATATTCTGCCCAATAGCAACTACTAAAATATCACACGGAATATAAAGATCCTCTTCGCCTGTCGGTCTGATGCTGGCACGCCCGTCCTTGATCGAACTGATCATCTGCGGAGATACGTAGATTCCTTTCACATGATTATTCTCGTCAACAGCCAGAGACGACGGCGCTTTAAGTGTCTGCACTTCGATACCCTCTGCAATCGCTCCCTCAATCTCTGACGGCAGCGCAGTCATATCTGCGATTCTTCTTCTATATACAACACTTACCTTTCTGGCCCCGAGACGTTTTGCCGTGCGGACGGCATCCATCGTTACATTGCCTCCGCCGATAACAGCCACTTCCTTGCCCGTAAGATCCATGATAATGTTCTTTCCTACATTCCTAAGGAATTGTACTGCCGAAAAGATGCCTTCTGCATTCTCCCCGTCAAGACCAAGCTTTTTGTCTGTGCTGGCTCCAATTGTAATAAGTACGGCATCGTATTCCTTCTGAAGCTGTTGGATTGTAATATCCGGACCGATCTTTAAGCCATGCTTCACTTCAACACCTGTCTTTAAGATGGCATTCACATCATCCTCAAGACGGTCCTTCGGCAGACGGTAATTCGGAATACCGTACCGAAGCATTCCCCCAAGCTTCGGAAGCATCTCATAAACCGTTGTCTGATGCCCCATAAGCTGCAGGTAATACGCAGCGCTAAGTCCTCCCGGACCTCCGCCGAGCACCGCGACTCTCTTACCCGTAGACGGCGCACATGCCGGAGGATCGACCTCTCCTGCAAAATCAGCGGCAACCCGTTTGAGACCACGGATATTTACTGCATCGTCCATCATATTCCTGCGGCATCTTGCCTCGCACGGATGTTCACAGATAAATCCGCAGGTAGTCGGGAACGGATTATCCTTGCGGATCAGTCTGACCGCATCTGCATAGCGTCCTTCTCCTACCAACGCCACGTATCCTGGTATATCCACATGTGCCGGACATAAAGATACACACGGAACCGGTTGACTATATGTACAGGTACAGCGTCCATGCTCTATATGCTCTATATAATCATCCCGATAGCCGATCAATCCCTTATAGACCATATTAGCAGCTTCATAGCCAATAGCGCAGTCTGCCGATTCCATAATGGAAAGTGCGGTCTGCTCCATCACTTCTAATGTCTCCATCGTTGCTTTTCCATCAAGCACATCCTTGATGAAATGATTCAGTTGTCCAAGTCCGATACGGCACGGCACACATTTCCCACAGGTCTGCGCATGACACAGTTCCAAAAACGCGCGCGACATATCAACCGGGCATAGGCCCGGAGGACTTGATTCGATTCTTCGCTCTAAATCCTTGTAGAGTTCTTCCATGACAATACGGGCTTTTTTAGGCGAATCAAGCTCTAGTCTGCTCATTCTTATCATACCTTCTTTCGTCAGATTTTCCCAATATAAATCTTCATTCATATTTCAAGTGTATTTATTATAACATCATGAATAAAAATTGTAAGTATTTTGACAAAAGTAGTTTTTTTAACGGCTATGTCACGCATTTAACAGAAAACGCGGCAAATAAACATTTACAAGACAGCTTTTCCTGATTCAGAACGCAAGCCATGTTTCCAACCGATTTCCTAGAAGTATACAGAAGTTATTTTTAAATTCCTGCCTGTAAAGCTTCTCCTCCCGTTACTCTGCAAATAAAATATCATAATTAATCTGCTGGTAAAACATTTCCCTGAATTCTCCCTTTGACAGCCCCTCTAAGCCCATCAGCCACATCAGCTTCGTAATCACCGCCTCCGTCGTCATATCATATGCTTCCATCAGATTGAATTCTGTCTTTATGGTCTTCCCAACGGCGTAAACCATCATATCGCTGCCCTCATTGACTACTTGTGTTGTCACAACTACATGCTTGCCTTCCTGCTCCCACTTTTTCATCTCCGCGCAAAATACATCCGTCAGAGACTTCGGCATTCCTCCAACGCCAAAACTCTCTATCACAATGCAGTCGTAATTTTCAAACAGATAATACAAAATATCCGGCTTCAGTCCCGGGATCAGCTTCAGCACATAGACGCTGTCCTTCATATTATAATAAAACTGCACTCTGTCCTTGTACGGCATCTCCGGGATATATCGGATCAGCCTTCTGTCTCTGATAACTGCATGATAAGGAAAGTTGATACTGGAAAATGCATTATAGCTTTTTGACATCTCCTTTTTCGCCCGTGTTCCGGCTATAACTTTACCGTCAAACACGATATTTATGCCTTGAGAATGCTTATCCGACGCATAGATAAAGCTGTCTAAAAGATTACTCCTTGCGTCTGTCACATCGTCGCTGATCGGCTTTTGCGCCCCGGTAATAACAATCGGCTTATTGGAATTCTGTATCATATAAGACAATGCGCAGGCAGTATACGCCAGCGTGTCCGTGCCATGACAGATCACAAATCCGTCGTAACTGTAATAATTCTGCTCTATCGTCCTGACAATCAACCGCCAGTGCTCCGGTTTCACGTTCGTACTGTCTTCGTTGCACACCTGTATAGTTACAACATCACAGATTTTTTTTACTTTCGGAATGTAATAGAGAATATCCTCCGGCGTAAGCCCGGGAGTTAATCCCTCTTCCGTCTCTTTCGAAGCAATTGTGCCGCCTGTTCCGATCATTAGTATCTTTTTCATCTCTGCATTATCCCTCTCTTTATTCTTCTATCTGGAATTTCCCGTCGCCCGATACATGAATATGGCTGCTGTAAAATTTCCCTGCCGCTTTGATCAGATACTCCGTATCCTTTACTCCGCAAGTTTCATAAGCAGAATGCATAGCCAACTGAGGCAGTCCGATATCAACTGCATTCATGGATACCTGCGTCATGGCAATATTCCCAAGAGTACTGCCGCCTGCCGCATCAGAACGGTTCGCAAAAAACTGTACCGGCACACCTGCCTTCTCGCAGATTGCTCTAAATACGGCAATGCTTTGCGCATCGCTTGTATACTTCTGGCCAGCATGGGACTTTACTACAATCCCTTCATTCATATAGACACAATTTGTAGCATCCGTCTTATTCTGGTAGTTCGGATGCACTGCATGAGCATTATCGCAGCTTACCAGAAAGCTTCCGGACACCGCGCGGTAAAAGTCTTCTTCATCCTTTCCAAGCGCCTTATTGATCCTCCAGAGCACGTCAAAAAGGAAGGTAGATCCGGCGCCCTGTTTCGTGCCTGAACCAACCTCCTCATTGTCAAAACAGACAAATACATTCACATTCTTCCTGTGACTTCCAGATAGAAATCCCATTAGAGAAGCATAGGCACACTGCAGATCATCTAACTGAGGGCTGGAAAAAAACTCGTTCTCACTTCCCCATACTGCCGGTTCCATCCGGTTATAAAGAAACAGATCCATTCCATATATGCTTTCCTCTGACACATCGAGCTCCTTTGCCGCCAGCCTTTTTATCTCTCCCCGCTCTTTGGCTTCTCCCGACAGCACAGGCAGCATATCCACTTGCTTATTATACGCATGTCCTTCATTAACAGTTCGGTCCATATGAATCGCAAGACTTGGAATCATCAGAAGGTCTCTGTCAAGATTGACAAGCCTTGTGTGAAAGCCCGTATCCGTCTTTACTATCACTCTTCCCGCTACAGAAAGGGGACGGTCAAGCCATGATGAACAAATCATACCACCATATCCTTCTGTGTTCAACACCGTATATTTTTTCTTCATCTCAAGTTCTGCATTCTCCTTAAGCTTAAATGCCGGTGAATCACTGTGGGACGCTGTTACCTGAAAACTATAGTCTGACAGATCCTGCCCTAACCTAAAAGCAATGATGCTGGAATGGTTTCTTGTAATATAATAACATTTCCCCGGCTCAATCTTCCATCTCTTCCTCTCCTCAAGCTTCTCAAATCCTTCCTCTCTCAGTATGCTGCTTATCCTCTCTACTGCATGGAACGCTGTAGGCGCTCCTTTAATAAAAGAGGAAAGCTCTGCTATCGTCTTCTTATCCATAGCAAACTCCTCCCGATCAATCTATTTTGATCACTTTACACTCTGCATACCTATCATACAACATGTTGCCGCCGCAAGGAAAGGATTAATTGCTAAAAACATTGATCGGCTATGATTCCAATAACAACAATCATTCCGACTGATATAAGCCCCACAAATACAATACCGGCAGGATAAAATCCACTGCCACAAATACAGTAAATGTCCCTTCAAACACCATTTGAACAACGGACACAAGAACCAGCGCCAGATAGATGCCAGCGCAGACAACAGCACCCCTTTTCGATCGGCCGCTGAGTCCAAAGATTCCCGCTGCAATAGAACAGATGCAGCTGATCACTGACATAATAAGATTCAAAGGCGTCAATGCCGCCTCAATCGTACTCATATCTATCCCTGGTATTTCCCTCATCTTGGGCAGCATGATATAGCTGACCGCCGTACCAAACATTCCCAATATTCCTGTGATAATAAAAAGAACAGCTACGATCTTTAATAGTTTTGTCGGTTTAAACATCTCTTATTTCCTCCTTGTTCCTTTATACTTTTTATATTATATTTCTGTGCATGCCTCCCACCGTCTGCCTACAATTGTTTCAATGCCTCGATCGGACTCATCTTTGCTGCCTTTCTGGCCGGATAGATGCCAAATACGATCCCCACGCCGCAGGAAAAACAGGTAGTGATAATCACTGCGCTAAGGGACAGTCTTGCAGACAGTCCTCCGATCTCAAGCACGGACACTGTCTCCGAGATCGCCGCGCCGATCAGTATCCCGATGATTCCGCCAATCCCTGAGATGATCGCAGATTCACACAAAAACTGAAAGATGATCGAGGAAGTCTTTGCGCCAAGCGCTTTTCGGATACCAATCTCTCTAGTTCGCTCTGTAACAGACACCAGCATAATATTCATGACGCCAATACCGCCGACTAACAGCGATATTCCCGCAACAAATACGATGAATGCGGTTACTGTATCAAGGATCCCGCCCATGGCGTTTGTCATATCCATAGACTGCTGTTTCATGAACAGATTCTCCCCTTCATTTCTATGTCTGCCGTTCAGTACCCGCACCGCTGCCTTTGCCACCGCATTTTCATCCTCATTTTCTTTAAGGAACAGACTGATCGACTGGAAGTCCTCTACCTTTTCGCCCCAGTTTTCTACTATTGTAAAGGGTAATTCCACATAGACCGGCATTGCCATGCCGAACATCTCCATCACCTTCTGATTGGCCTTCATCACTTCCGGATCGCCGTCCCGCACACCCTTGACGGTCAGCGTCACGATCGTATCTTCCATCATCAGATCAAAATCCATCCCCACCACCTCCGCTGTACCAAACAGATATAGCGCGCTGGCTTTATCAAGAACACAGACTGCCGTGCCATTTTCTGCATCCTCCTCCGAAAAATATGATCCATACAATATCTTAAGCTGCGTGGGATCTGCCTCGGCATCCGGAGTCGTCAGCACCACATATGCCTCAAAGTTTCCTTTTCTCGTATCCACATTACCGAACACTATTTTGCTGGATGCCACGCCTTTTACACGCTCCCCGAGAGCTGCCTTCACCGCTTCCAGATCTTCCCAGGTAATCAGTTCTGTCTGGTTCGTCTCCTCTGGATTCGGCACCACCGTCGCGCTTTTTACTTCCGTACTTGACATAACATCCGCCTTCAGGCCATTTCCGATAGAAACGATCGTGATCACGGAAGAGATACCGATGATAATACCGAGCATGGTAAGAAAAGAACGCCCCTTATTCTCTCTGATATTGTAAAGCGCCATCTTTATATATTCGCCGAACTGTCCCATACACCTGCTCCTTAATCTATCTTATTTTTCTCTGTATCTTCATCCTTTACTGCTGTTGCCCTCATACCTTCTTTCAGATCGCCAGACTGATCCGATACTATTTGGTCGCCCTCTTTTATACCGGAAACAATCTCTGACATATCTGTTGAAGAAACACCTGTTTCTACCTTTCGTTTTAGTACAGTGCCGTTTGTGATCACGTAGACAAAATCTCCGTCCGACGCCGTATTGATCACTTCGTTTGGAAGACATAGAGCATTCTCTTTTTCCGCTACCGTTATATTGACTTTCGCGCTGACGCCGATGCAGAGATCATCATCCGGATCATCAATACAAAGTCTGGCTCCGATAACCGGATTACCCTTTTCGTTGGTCAACGCTATCTTGTTGACCGATTCCAGCGTCCCATGATAGACATGCCGTCCAATAGTGATCACGGCTTTCTCTCCGGGAATAAGATTCTCAAAATCTCCTGCGGACACTTCAAGCTGAACACTTACGTCGCGATTGCTTACCAGCGTAAATAACTCTCCTCCCTGAACAGCCTCGCTCCCTTCCTGAACCTTCACATCGGAGATGATACCATCAAATTCCGCCTTGATTCCTTCCTTTCCCTTCTCAAGCAATTCCTTGGCTGAAAGCTCTGCAAGCTCCGCGATATCCTCTGAGACGCTCATATTATTGGCTTGTGCCGCCGTAAGTCCGGCATCCGGACTTGTCTGCCTGCTGTTTTCTGCCTGCGTAAGGCTGGACTGTAGCGCCTCTAGCTCCTGCTTGGCCTGCGCCAGAGCTTGTGCTGCCTCTGTATTCGCATCTCCTGCGCCGTCCTCCCCGCCAAGCTGCTTGAACTTCTGTTCCAGAGTGCGGTATTCCCTTTCCAGACTGCTGATCTCATTCGTTGCCTCTTCTGCTTCTTCTACAAGCTTTGTTTTTGCCTGCTCTTTATCCTGCCCTTCACCCTGCTCTTGAACATCCAGATTATCAAGCTGACGCTCCGCATTTTCCTTTCGAGCCTGACAGATACTTTGTCTGTCAAGATTATCTGTCATTTTTTTCTCTATTCCTGCAATATCTTTTGCGGCTTTTACATTTTTTGCCGCCGACTCTTTTACTTGCTTTTCCAGCTTTTTTATCTGAGATCTTTTCTCCTTAATCTGGGACTTCATCTTCAGTATTATAGCATTTTCCTGCTCTTTCGCTTTCTCTATGCTTTTCTTTGTACGCTCGCTCTGCTCTTTTGCATCCTGACTTGTGTACTTTGCCGACAATGTATTAAGCTGCGAATTCTGGCGTTCTCTGTCCAGATCGGTCGTATCGAAGGTTATCAGCTTCTCTCCTTTTTTCACTGCCTCTCCGACTTTTGCTTTGTTTGTCTTAACCGGCGCATTTACCGGAGAATAAAAGGTCTTGCTTTTCTCGCTTACTACTATACCGGAGGTGTTGTAGATCTCTTTGATATTCTCCCGGTGTGCCTCCACTACGTTAAGCCGCGTTCCTTTACGATCCTCCCCTGTAACCCTCGATATTCCAAAACAGATCAGCGCTATACCTGCGAGCACTGGTATGATTGCCCAGCCAGGAAGCTTCTTTTTTCCGGTCCGTCCTCCTGCATGCCCTGCTGCATAGGTTACTTCACTTTGTTTCCTCCTGCGCCTGTATCTCTTCCTGTCTCTCTTAAACATACTCCATATCCTCCTGTACATGGTTTCCGCTGTATTCCCCTTGATCTTTTAATACTTCTCCGGTCTTTTTTTCACTCTCATTTTGATCGTCCCCGACGATCCTGCCGTCCTTGATCTGTATTACCCGTTCCGCCTGTCTTGCAATCTCAGGATCATGTGTGATAACGATAACCGTCCTCCCCGCTTTGTGAAGCTCCTTCAATATATCCAGTATCTCCCATGTTGCATGAGAATCCAGATTACCAGTAGGCTCATCCGCCAGTATGATTGGCGGACGGGCAGCGATAGCCCTTGCAACTGCTACCCGCTGCTGCTGGCCGCCAGACATCTGCGACGGCTTGTGATGGATTCTTTCTTCCAACCCGACCATCTCCAGAGAAGAAAGCGCAGCCTCACGTCTCGTCCGCTTATCAACTCCCCTATATATAAGAGGCAGTTCCACATTAGCAAGAGCATCCAGATTTGCGATCAGGTTGAAACCCTGAAAGATAAAGCCTATCTGCTGGTTCCGAATATCCGAAAGCTCATTGTCCGTCATATGGGACACGTCTCTGCCGCTTAAGCGATACGTTCCTTCCGTCGGGATATCCAGACAGCCGATCATATTCATGAGCGTAGATTTCCCTGAACCCGAATGACCGATGATCGCTGCAAATTCGCCTTCCTCTATGGTGAGGCTTATACCGTCCAAAGCATGCACCTCATTCTCTCCCGGACGATAGATCTTGTATATATCTTTGATCTCAATTAGTGTACTCATATGACGACCTTTCCGTATTATTATACTGTTGTATTATATAACTAGTATAAGTATACATCAGGCGTTTTTACATTGCAAGTGGAAATTTTAAGGAATAGATTTGAAATAGAAAAAACCCATGGAGTTCACATTTTTACTTAACCGTGAATTTCCATGGGTTCTAGAATGTAATACCTGCGCTGCCTGACAGACCGACACATCACTTACACAGCAGCGCCGCGCCAATCGCCCCGGCATATCTCGCAAGCGGCAGGGAGCTTACCGGCGCATCCAGCGCTTTTGCCAGACGTCCGATGATATAGGCGTCCTCACACAACCCGCCGGTCAGAAAATATCTGTCATTCGGAACCTGAGCGAGAAGCGATACGACTTTATTTACTACAGATTCGATAACGCCAAACGCGATGTCCTCTCTTGGCGTCTCTTTCCCGATCAGGCTTATGACCTCCGATTCAGCAAACACTGTACACATAGAACTGATCGTAATCTCTTTTCCTTTCCGCGCCAGTCTGGAAAGTTCTTCCGGAGTAAGTCCAAGCCTGTTTGTCATGACCTCAAGAAATTTCCCCGTTCCCGCCGAACACTTGTCATTCATGACAAATTTCATGACGCGCCCGTTTTTCAAGGAAATTCCTTTTGTATCCTGACCTCCGATATCGATAACCGTTCCGTTCTCCCTGAAAAGGAAATATGAGCCTTTCCCGTGACAGGTGATTTCTGTCACTGTATCGTCTGCATACGGTACAGAGACTCTGCCGTAACCGGTAGCGACATACCCTGCGTTTTCTCTTGTGATCCCTTCGGCCTCCAGCATGGCGTAGATTTCATCCGCCACTTTCCGGCTGCTGAATCCGGTATCCAGCAGGATGGTTTTTATAATCTCCCCTCCTTTCAGCACAGCCGTCTTTGCGGAACTGGAACCAATGTCTATTCCCACCTGATACATCTTATCCTCCTTAACCTTTAAAAAGAGCAAGGGACTTCTCCCTGCCCTTTTATTCTATGAACATTTTATAACATTTCGATAAATGCTGCAATCCTTGTCTCAATCTGTCCGCTGTCTGTCGTTGAATAATCTGTTTCCAGCTTCATATACGGGATACCTTCCTCCTCGCACATCTTCTGCATCAGGTTAGATTCCACATTAAACGTATGACAAGCCTGAAGTACCATCTCCACCACGCCGTCTGCCTTGTATTTCTTACACATCTCCCTTGTATTCTCGATCCGACCTTCATTTGTCGTCATAACCGAACAGTGGATCTCAAGATAACGGTCAGAGATTGCCCGCAGTATGTTGTCTGCATTTTCATCAACCAACATCTTCTGCGTCCTTTCACCGCCGCAGTCATCCAGACAGACGATCACCCCGCCGTTATTTTCGATAGTCATACCCACCTTCTGGATAACCCCGGTAGACGGACATCCTGTCAGAAGGATTCTCTTTGCTTTTTCATCAACAGGCTTCGCCCCGTTTGCAACCGCCTCTTTTGCTGCATCTACCTTTGCTTTGTAGCTTGCATGCTGGGCATCCACGCCGAAATTGAACATCCCCTGTGCGAGCGTAGACATTACTTCCGTAGCTTTCATGGCCGGAGGTACCGCCCCCTGCAATGTGTACAGCTCCATCTGCGTCTTTCTCAGTTCATTCCTCTTGTGCGCAGCCTCTCTTAGTTTTTCATCTGTGATCTCAATGCCGTATCTTTTTTCCATGTATTCTTTCAGAAGCTTTATTTCCTGATACCAGATATCTTTTGCATATTCTCTTTTCTGGCTCTGCGGAAGATGAAGTACATATGTCTCTTTAATATCGTTGAGCAGCTCGAACATCTTCTTTTTCCCGTCGCATGTCGTCTCACCAACGATAAAATCACAGAAATATGTATACGGGCACTTTTCCGTGTAGGCAAATCCATAGCTTGATTTGATCAATGGACATAAATTTTTCGGAAGAACCTTTTCCGCGTCAGCGATCGGTTCATTACTTGTTCCGCAAAGCCCTACGACCGAAACCCCCGCTGCGTCAAAAAGCTCCAGCGGAGTGTAAGAGCAAAACATCCCCACCAGATGCCCGCCGTTCTCAACATATTCTTTCACCTTTAAAAATCCAGCTTTTCTTGCATCTACAAATTCATCAAATGATTTTGGTAATTCTAATGTTTCCATATAACATACCCTCTCCGTTCTATAATTATTATAATTTAAGTGTACTGTCGGGAAAGAGGAATGTCAAATTTATAGATTTTATAAAAAGCCTTATTTATAGGTACAATCTATAAATAAGGCTTTTTATTTACTTTGTCTTTGCTTTTGTAAAATGCTTTTGGGCGGGCGACTATCTTTTAAGCAGAAGCCCCTTCCAACTCCGCAATCCGTTCCAAAGCTTTTTCATATGCCTGTCTGCTTCAATCTTCTCCATGATAGCCTCTCTTGTCCGGATCATGGGGAAATACTCCTTTAGCTTGTTCGTCATACGCAAAAACCTCCCTTGTAGTTTCTTTGGATAGCTGCCCGGAAAACGGGCGAAGACCATGCGGCTTTCAAAGCCTGTCATAATTTAGGGAATTTGAGAATCACTTTCCCTGATTTTTTTATCATAGCATCTCTGCATAAAATCAGAATACACAAAAGAAAATCATCAAAAAAATATCAAAAAAGTATTGACCTTCAAGGCACTTGAACCTTTATACTCTACTTATCAAAATCAAAGGAGGGCATTTACCATGACGATTAAAGACGTTGAAAGCAAGGTTGGCATTACCAAGGCAAATATCAGATACTATGAAAATGAAGGGCTTATCTCCCCAAAAAGAAATGATACGAACAACTACCGGGAATATTCTGAAGAAGACATTGAACAGCTCAAGAGGATCAAGGTCCTAAGAGTCCTTGGAGTTCCAATCTCGGATATCCGGGAGTTAAAAGACGGGAACGTAACCCTGAATAAAGTTATGGAAAACCGTCTCCGTCTGCTCCATGAGGAAGAGCAGAGCCTTGAAGCCGTCAGGCGGGTATGTGAAACCCTGCTCCATTGCCATCTTCCTTACGAGTCTGTATCAGAATCCATTCTGGAAAGGGACGAGGCATCCTGGAGCGAACAGCTCGCGAAGGTTATGAGAGAAGACATTACAAAGGAAATCCTGACACCGAAACAGTTTAACAAGAATCTGGCTCTGATGCTGTCTTACGGATACCTGATATGTGCTGTCGTTTCTTTTTTGCTCGGGGATTGGATGTACTCTTATTCTGAAGATATCCTGACTCCAGAAATGCTTATAAGATCTCCGGGATTGATAGAAAAGGGGGTTCCATTTGCTATTACATTTGGCTCTTCCTTTTTCTTCCCGGTCATCCTGTGCATCATCTGTTACGGAGCGATGTATTTTACCAGAAACACAAAAATATTAATGGTAGTATTCCATATAAATGCCATTAATCTAATCCCATTATCTGTAATCACCTATATGTTTGCCAGAATATTTTTCCTATCGGATCAAAAGGATATTTATGTGGACGGAACATACTTCGGCCTCTTCTGGCTTATGATTGCGGCATATGTGGTCATACTGTTCCTGTTATCCCGGACATGGAATCACTTTTTTGGCAAAGCTCAGTATGTAGTTGCCGCAGCGATTGGGTACACAGCGGTCATGACGCTCATCGGTATCACGCTGAACAGACAGTGGCTGACATTTTTTGTCGGGTTTTTCCTGTTTACCATGTACATCGGGCTGAACTGGTTCCACGCATATCAGGAAGCAAAAGGCGGCAATAGATATTTTGCAATAACAGAAAGCTGCCGGATCATGAACATCCTCGGCACGATATTCGATATGAAAGGCAAGACAACCCCTGCCTGGGTAGAAAGATAATTATCAAAATATCGCAAACAGGGAGCGAACTTACCCTCCGCTCCCTGTTATCTTGTTTTATACTCTCCGTTACAACCTCGCCACTACGGGTTTCGATCCCTCAAACATTACGATCATAACGGGGGGTTCCCGGCACAATCCGGCCTGCCGCTACTGCCAAGGCGATCCATACACCCCTGTTCATACTGCTGGCCATGGCCGTTACACCGACAGCCTGTATAAAGCCGCTGTTATTCATCACCCTGGCGCCGGCGCTGCCCCAATCCTTTCCATGTACATAGTAAAGCTCCAGATCGTTGTGCTTCTCCCAGATGCTTAACAGAAACCCATAAAAGATAAGCGCTCCCCCGATATAATCCATCCAGAGCCCAGATTCCTGCTTACTGTCATATTTCTCATCTCACTGATTGGATCCGATATATATTTTGTTATATCTCCGTTCAATATATATCGCTTTATTCTGTCTTTGCTGCCGAACGGAACATCGTTATGCTTGTATATATTGCAACAGCAATGACCAGCCACTGCGGGCTGTCTCTGTGCTGCATTTCCTCTGATCCTTTATTTTTTCTAAAATCTATATTTATAGTTTTCCATGCACTTTTCAATACATGCAACCGCATCTATCGGGCCTTTGAATTCATTTACAACGGTATCCTTCCCTTCCAGATATTTGTAGATTGAAAAGAAATGCTTAAGTTCCTCAAAGATATAAGCTCCTCCCTTCATCCGGTTAAAACAGCTTTTCCTTATTCACTCTGGTTTCCCGTATATTTTTGCGGATCGGCAGTACGCAGGACGGCGATACTGACAATTCGTCGATCCCCATCTCGATAAAGGTCTGCGTAAGCGCAGTATCTGCGCCAAGCTCCCCGCAGATTCCTACCCAGCATCCATGTTTGTGCCCATTCTCAATCGTAATCTGAATCATACGCAGCACAGCCGGATGATGCGGATCATAGATATTATCAAGCTTCATATTCTGTCTGTCTATGGCAAGAGTATATTGCGTCAGATCATTTGTTCCGATGCTTAAGAAATCAACTTCCTTCGCCAGTTCATCGCTGATCACCACAGACGCGGGAGTCTCTATCATGATCCCCTGCTCCACATCTTTATAGCTGATCCCGTCAACCTCTAATTCTTTTTTGACCAGTCCCACGATTTCCTTGATTCTGCGGACTTCATCTACAGATATGATCATCGGGTACATAATGGCAATATTTCCAAAAACGCTTGCCCGAAGCAGGGCTCGCGCCGATATCCAGCGTCCGGACGATCACTTTTCTTCCAGCCATATTCTCGGCTACTGTTTTATATGCCTGAAACTGGCTTTCCTCGCTTGGGTAATCCTCAGATTCCAGATACAAAAATTCGCTCCTGAACAAGCCGATCCCGGCCGCATCATTGGCAAGGACGCTCGCGACATCTTTGACGCCTCCAATATTTGCATACAATTTAATTTTCTTTCCGTCAAGAGTAACGTCCTCTTTTCCCTTCAGATCCTGCAGAAGATTTCTCGCTTTTTCATCTTCCTCTTTGCGTTCCTTCAATTTTCTGCAGCTTTCCTCATCAGGCTCTATATATAAAACTCCTTCATACCCATCGACAACCGCAGGCTTCCCGTTCCATTCCTCATTAATATCAATGCCGATCAGCGCCGGGATATTCATTGTCCTTGCAAGGATCGCAGTATGAGAATTGGATGAGCCGTGCCGGGTTACGAATGCAAGCAGCTTATCTTTATCCATCTGAACCGTTTCGCTCGGAGCCAGATCATCCGCCACAATAATAACAGGTTCATCGCCGATATCTCCGCCGTCTGTATTGCCGCTCAGTATATTGACGATTCTTTCTGAAATGTCTTTGACATCAACAGCGCGCGCCTTAAAATACTCATCATCCATCTGAGCGAACATTTTGGAAAAGTTATCTCCCGTAATTGCAACCGCATACTCTGCATTTACCTGCTGTGTTTCAATAATGTTCTGAATGGAGTCAACATAATCCCCGTCCTCTACCATCATTGCGTGCACCTCAAATACCGCTGCGTTCATTTCTCCGACTTCTTTTAAAGCCTTCTGGTACAACTCGTTTAATTGCTCTACCGCAGTTTCTCTAGCTGCCTCATAACGTCTGATCTCCGCTGCCGTATCATCTACCTTAATACGTTTTACAGACTGTTCTCCCTTCCGGTAAAACAATATTTTCCCGATCGCTATTCCCTTTAAAATGGACTTGCCGTTTACTTTCTCCATGACGCCACCCCGATCATATATTTTCTTTTACAAAGGCTTCTAAATGAGCT
>ERZ778514.295-NODE-295-length-49708-cov-9.959741_pt1 | contig 49708 bp, 48 predicted proteins | sample MGYA00510344_ERZ778514 | MGnify/ENA primary metagenome ERZ778514 (study PRJEB29527, sample SAMN07138968) | mouse gut metagenome | material: feces | host: mouse | place: China:Nanjing | collected 2016-01-25 ...
CTTTGCCGGCTGGGGCGGTCGCGCCGAAGGCGCGAGCCGGCAAAGGGACGAAGCCTCCGGCTTCGACGACCGGTTTTGCGTCCCGAAGTGCGCGGTCTTGGTGTCGTTTCCCGCGGCAGGCTAATTATGGATTGTGCATTGAGAACGGCTGCCCCCCCCCGCTTCACAGCTCCTCCTTGAAGCGGCGGAGAATGGTCCAGAACGAGTCGTCGCGGATCTCGCCGCGGCGCTTCATGCCCACGATCGTGCGCACGAGGTAGCGCGAGATGTCGCGCCGCAGGCTCTTGTAGAGCGGGCAGCGGGTGTAGTTCTCGTTGTCGAGCAGCACGTCGCGGATCGAGCGCAGCGAGTTGGTGTAGTTGGCCATCTCGTTCTTGAGCGCCACGCCCCGCTTCTCGGAGGCGGTGATGCGGGCGATTGACAGCGCGCGCAGCTTCTCGCACACGGAGTTGAGCAGCACCATCACCACGTTGTCCATGAGCGTGTGGCCGTGCATGAACAGATAGGTGTTCTCGGGCCGCAGGCCCCGCAGGCGGAGCTGGGCCTCGAACTGGCGCAGGGGCTCGGCCAGCTGCGGATTGCGCCCCTCGAGCAGCTTCTGCCGCTTGGCGACGTTGCGCGCGAGCCATTGGAGCGTGCGTGCGCCGTTGTCTGCGATGTCGAGATAGCCCAGCCGCACGGCCGACTTGAAGTCGTTGAGGGTGAAGATGTGCTCGGAGGCCATCTGGGCCGAGTAGGCGTACCACACGAAGAGGGGGTGGATCGTCGTCGAGTAGTCGTGCATGAAGCGCACGAAGTCGAAGATGCGCGTGTCGTTCTTGGTGGCCTTGACGCAGATGTTGTGCAGCGAGGGGGCGTAGCAGAGGTAATTCTCGGTGGCGTAGGCGTAGGTGTGGAACATGAACTGCGCGGCGCCCACCTGCCGCGACTGCTCGGTGCGCCCGGCGAAGAGGTAGTCGAAGTCCGAGTCGACGCACAGCAGCAGCTCCTCCGACGAGCGGGGGATGGTTTGCAGCAGCACCTTCTTGCCCTTGGGCAGGTCGCCGCGGTCGGGCACCGAGATTTCGAAGCGCAGGTAGGGGTTGCGGAAGTGGTCGAAGATCCCGCGCCAGAAGGCTACGTCCTCGTAGCCTTCGACGTAGACCCGCACCAGCCGCTGGCAGGGGTCGGTGGGCAGCGGTTCGGGCAGCGCCTGCTCGCCCCGCGCGGAGGCGAAGGGATTCATGCGGCGCAATTTTTCGCGCAAGTTGTCGGTCATAGTCCCCCAAAGATAATTATTTTGTTAATTTTGCACAAAATATATGCCCTCGGGGCGATCCGAATCTGACAAAAATAGCGACATGGCGGACAACGACTGGAAAGCGCGCCTGGGGATGGTCTACTCCACCGACCCCGATTTCGAATACGACACGGGTGCCGAGCCCGAGCCCGAGACCCTGCCGCCCGCGCAGCAGCGGCTGCGCGTGTGGCTCGACCGCCGGCAGCGGGGCGGCAAGACCGTGACGCTGGTGCGAGGTTTCGTGGGCGCGACGGCCGATCTGGAGGAGCTGGCCCGCCTGCTGAAGAACAAGTGCGGCGTGGGCGGTTCGGCCAAGGAGGGCGAGATCCTCATCCAGGGCGACAGGCGCGACCGCGTGGTGGAGATCCTCGCGGCGGCCGGCTACGGCTGCAAGAAGGCCGGCGGCTGACCGCGCAGGCGAAGCGCCGCCGCGCGGCGCGAACCGTTTGAAACCAGACAAATTGAACAATCCCTTCCGACATAGGCTCCGCCTGGTGCTGTCGGCCCTGCTGCTGCTCGCGGCGCCGCGGGTCGCGGCGCAGTACTACACGTGGGGCTCGGACCAGCCGATGAAGTGGTCCACGGTGCGCACCTCCGACGTGCGGATGATCTATCCCGATACGGCCGCGCAGCTGGCCCGGCGCACCCTCTTCTACGTGCGCATGGCGCAGCCGGCCATCGGCTACGGCTTCGCCTACGGCCCCATGCGCATCCCTTTCGTCATGCACCCGGGCAACTTCCGCTCCAACGGCCTGGTGATGTACCTGCCCAAGCGCGTGGAATTCCTCTCGTCGCCCGCCGTCGAGAGCTACTCGATGCCCTGGTGCAAGCAGCTCGTGGCCCACGAGTACCGCCACGCGGCGCAGTACAACAACCTCGACCGGGGCGTGATCCGCGTGCTGAGCTACCTGCTGGGGCAGCAGGGGTCGACCGTCGGCCTGCTCTGCATGCCCATCTGGGCCATGGAGGGCGACGCCGTGATGTCGGAGACCATGATGTCGTCGTTCGGGCGCGGGCTCCAGCCCTCCTTCTCGATGGGCTACAGGGCCATGGGGCGCGTGGGCGCCGACCGGCGCGGGCGTCTGCGCCGCAACGTCGACAAGTGGTTCTGCGGCTCCTACCGCGACTACGTGCCCGACCACTACGAGCTGGGCTACCAGCTCTGCTCCTACGCCTGGGAGCGCTACGGCGAGAACGTGTGGGACAAGGTGGCGCGCTTCGGCTCGCGCAACCCCTACATGCTGGCCACCACGCGCATCGCCCTCGAGAAGTACTACGACACCAACGTCTCGAAGCTCTTCCGCGAGACCTTCGACGCGCTCCACCGCTTCTGGGGCGCGCTGCCCGACACCGAAGATTCGGCCCGCACGCTCTGCGAGCTGCCCGACGGCGACTACACCCGCTACCGCTGGCCCCTGCCGCTCGGCGACAGCCTCGTCGTGGCGCTTCGCAGCGACTATGCGGCTCCCGCACGCTTCGTCGCGATCGATCCCCGCACGGGCCGCGAGCGGACGGTGGCCCGCGTGGGCGACCTCTCGTCGCGCCCGACGCTCGACGGCGGGCGGCTGGTGTGGACCGAGTACCGCCGCTCGGCGCTCTTCGAGCAGCGGGTCCGCTCGCAGCTGGTGGAGCTGGACCTCACTGCGCGGCGTCCGCGCCCGCGCGCCTTCGGCTCGGCCGACGCCCTCTACGCCACCTGGACCTCGGGCGGGCGGCTGGCGTGGGTGGAGTATGCGCCCGACGGCCGCTATGCGGTGCGCCGCGGCGGCGAGACGCTCTGCCGGACGGAGCCCGGGTGCGAGCTCCACGGCCTGGCGTGGGACGATGCCTCGCAGGCGCTCTATGCGCTGGTGACCGACGACGGGGGCATGCACATCGCCCGCGTCGAGCGGGGCGAGCTGCGGCCCGTCACGCGCCGCGCCTACGTCACCCTCTCGCACCTGCGGGCCGCGGGCGGGAGGCTCTACTTCGGGTCGATCGCCTCGGGCAAGGACGAGGCCCACTGCCTCGACCTGGCCTCGGGGCGCGAATACCGCCTCACGCAGTCGCGCTACGGCGCCTTCGAGCCGGCGCCCGCGGGCGACAGCCTGCTGCTGACGCTCTACGACGCGCGCGGCTACCGTGTGGCCGTGCGGCCGGCCTCCGACAGCGTGCTGTGCGAGGTCGAGCCCGCGGCGCTGCCCCGCAACCTGGTCAACCCGCCGCGCCGCCGCTGGGACGTGCTCAACCTCGACTCGGTGCACTTCTCGCCCTCCGTCGCCGCCCGCCAGGAGCGCGCCTTCCGCCCGCGGCGCTACCGCAAGGTGCCCAATCTGGTCAACGTACACAGCTGGATGCCCGTGGCCTTCAACCCCTTCGATGCGGTCGACGAGCACCGCATCGAGCTCAACTTCGGCGCCACGCTCCTCTCGCAGAACCTGCTTTCGAACACCGAGGCCTTCGTCTCCTACGGCTGGAACCGCGCCGAGGGGTCGCTCGTGCGCAGCGCCGTGCGCTACTTCGGCCTGGGCGTGCGCTTCGACTTCGACCTCGACTACGGCGGCAACCAGCTCTTCTATGCGCTCTCGTCCTACGACCCCGTGACGGGCAACCCCGTCTACCAGGCGCGTCCGGCCCCCGACCGCTACTTCTCCACGGGGCTCTCGGCCTCGCTGCCCCTCTGCTTCCAGCGCGGCTACCGCACGCGGTGGCTCACCCTCGCGGCCGGGTGGAACTACTCCAACGGCATGGTGGCCGACGTCGAGCGCATCGAGTGGACGGGCGGCAGCATCTCCAACATCCAGCACGTGGGATTCCGCGAGGGGTTGCACAAACTCTCGTTCGACGTCACCTTCACCGACCGCACGCGTCTGGCGCACCGCGACTTCGCGCCCCGCCTGGGCTACACGCTCGCCGCGGGCTACACCTTCAATCCCGCCAACGGCCGCTTCAGCGACCTGATCTCGCTCTACGGGCAGCTCTATCTGCCCGGCGCGGCGCCCCACCACTCGCTGCGGCTGGCATCCACCTACCAGACCTCGGTGGGGGGCTACCAGTTCCCCTCGGGCTATGCGCCGCTGAGCTACCGCTCCTCGCGCCTCATCCCGCGCGGCTTCACCTCGGCCGAGATCGTCTCGAACGGCTACTTCGCCGCGCGCGTCGACTACCAGCTGCCGTTGTGCTATCCCGAGGGCGGCATCGGCTCTGTGCTCTACTTCAAGCGCATCCGCCTCGGCCTGGGGGGCGACTACGCCCAGTTCCGCCGCCCCGACGGGGCGGGCATGGACCGCCGCCGCATCTGGTCGGCGGGCGGCGAGCTCGTCTTCGACATCAACGTCTTCCGCCAGCCCGCCTCGGCCACCTCCACCGTGCGGCTGTCGATGTATCGCCCCTCGACGGGCGGCGTCGACGTCTCGGTGGCGCTGGGATTGCCGTTCTGACGAAAATTTTTCGTACCTTCGCCGCATAAATCGCTTCATCTGATTATGGCAAAGAAGAAACCTTCGGGCCTCAGGCCCGAGACGATACGCTGGATCTGGATCGCGGCCTTCGCGCCCGTGGCCCTGCTGGCGCTCATGCTGCTGCTCACGGCCGCCGGAGCATTCGGCCGCCTCCCGTCGTTCGAGGAGCTGGAGAACCCGCGCAGCAACCTCGCCACGGAGATCTACTCCGAGGACGGCAAGGTGCTCGGCTCGTTCTTCGTGCAGAACCGCTCCTACGTGCAGTACGCCGACCTCTTCCCGTCGGATTCGACGCTGCACGTCCGCCTCGACGGGCACGACGTGCCCCCCATCGTCGGGGCGCTCATCTCGACCGAGGACGTGCGCTTCCGCAACCACTCGGGCATCGACATCCCGTCGCTCTTCCGCGTGGCGCTGAAGACCGTGCTGCTGCAGCGCTCGTCGCAGGGCGGCGGCTCGACCATCACCCAGCAGCTGGCCAAGAACCTCTTCCCGCGCGACACGGTGCGCAACCGCGGGCGCATCTACCGCACGGCCAAGCTCGTCACCTCGAAATTCAAGGAGTGGATCACCGCCCTGAAGCTCGAATACAACTACACCAAGGAGGAGATCGCCGCCATGTACCTCAACACGGTGGAGTACGGGTCGAACGCCTACGGCGTCAAGTCGGCGGCCCAGACCTTCTTCAACAAGGAGCCCCACCAGCTCAACGTGCAGGAGGCCGCCGTACTGGTGGGCGTGGTCAACGCGCCGACGCGCTATTCGCCCGTGCGCAACCCCCAAAACGCGCTGGCGCGCCGCAACCTCGTGCTCTCGCGCATGGAGAAGGCCGGGGCGCTCACGCGGCACGCCTGCGACTCGATCTCGGCGCTGCCCATCCAGCTCGACTATCGGCCCGTGTCGCACAACGAGGGCTCGGCGACCTACTTCCGCGAGATGCTGCGCCTGGTCATGACGGCCGAGAAGCCCCGCCGCAACCAGTTCTACAACGAGTGGGACTACGACGTGGCGGTGCGCGAATACGAGGAGAACCCGCTCTACGGCTGGTGCCACAAGAACCGCAAGGCCGACGGCGAGCCCTACAACATCTACCGCGACGGCCTGAAGATCTACACCACGATCAACTCCACCATGCAGCGCTACGCCGAGGATGCCCTCCAGCGCCAGCTCGAGCGGGTGATCCAGCCCCAGATGGACGCGCAGTACAAGCGCACGAAGACCCTCTTCCTGGGCACCGACGCCGCCGAGCGCGAGCGCATCGTGCGCCGCGCCATGCGCTACTCGGACCGCTATCGCGAGATGAAGCGCGCCGGGGCGAGCGAGCGCGAGATCGAGGCCTCGTTCGACCGCCCCTGCTCGACGCGCGTCTTCACCTTCAAGGGCGAGCGCGACACGGTGATGACCCCCCGCGACTCGATCCTCCACCACAAGCGCATCATGCGCGCGGCCTTCGTGGCGCTCGACCCCCGCTCGGGCTACGTGCGCGCCTACGTCGGCGGCCCCAACTTCCGCTACTTCAAGTACGACATGGCCAAGCAGGGCAAGCGCCAGATCGGCTCGACGATGAAGCCCTTCGTCTACACCTTCGCCATCGACCACCTGGGCCTCACGCCCTGCACCATGGTGCCCAACCTGCCCGTGACGATCGAGACGGCGGGCGGCACGGCCTGGTCGCCCAAGGAGGCGGGCAAGGTGGAGTACGACGGCGTGCTGCACCCCCTGCGCTGGGGCCTGGCCCGCAGCCGCAACAACTACACGGCCTGGATCATGAAGCAGGCCAAGCAGCCCGAGGCCGTCGCCGACTTCATCCACAACATGGGCATCCGCAGTTTCATCGACCCCGTGCCGGCGCTCTGCATCGGCTCGTCGGAGTCGAACGTCTTCGAGCTCACGAGCGCCTTCTCGACCTTCGTTAACCAGGGCGTGCACAACGATCCGATCTTCGTGGTGCGCATCGAGGACCGGCAGGGCAACCTCATCTCGAGCTTCATCCCCCAGTCGCAGGATGCGATCAACGAGCGCACGGCCTACACCATGATTACCATGCTCGAAGGGGTGGTGAGCGGCGGCACGGGCGGCCGCCTGCGGCAGTACGTCCCCGCCGACGCGGAGGTGGGCGGCAAGACCGGCACCTCCAACGAGAACCGCGACGGCTGGTTCATGTGCGTCACGCCCCGCCTGGTGGCCGGCGCCTGGGTCGGCGGCGAGGACCAGTCGGTGCATCTGCTTTCGCGCGGCGAGGGCGGCGTGGTGGCGCTGCCCATTGTGGGCGACTTCCTCAAGCGGGTCTACGCCCACGGCGGGCTGGGCATCAGCAGCGGCGACCGCTTCGTGCGGCCGGCGCAGGTCGAGCGCTTCGACTGCGAGGAGGAGGTGGATCCCGCGGCCCTGCGCCCCGGGGGCATCTCGGCCGACGACGACTTTTTCTTCGATTGACCATTCGTGACACAACAGACTGATTAAGATATGAAAATCGCCATCGTGGGCGCCAGCGGCGCCGTAGGTCAGGAGTTTCTGAACATTCTGGAGCGGCGACCGCTCCCCATCGACGAGTTGCTGCTCTTCGGCTCGGAGCGCAGCGCAGGACGCAAATATACTTTCCGCGGCAAGGAGATAGAGGTCCGTCTGCTGCAGCACAACGACGACTTCCGCGGCGTGGACTTCGCCCTCGTGTCGGCCGGCGCCGGCACCTCGCGCGAGTTCGCCGAGACGATCACGCGCCACGGCGCGGTGATGATCGACAACTCGAGCGCCTTCCGCATGGATGCCGACGTGCCCCTGGTGGTGCCGGAGGTCAACCCCGAGGATGCGAAGCGCGCGCCGCGCCGCATCGTCGCCAACCCCAACTGCACCACGATCCAGATGGTCGTGGCGCTTGCCGCCATCGAGCGGCTGTCGCACATCCGCCGCGTGCACGTGGCCACCTACCAGTCGGCCAGCGGCGCCGGCGCCGCGGCCATGGACGAGCTGGTGCGGCAGTATGCCGAGCTGGGCGCGGGCGGCCCGGCCACGGTGGAGAAGTTCGCCCACCAGCTGGCCTACAACGTCATCCCCCATATCGACGTCTTTACGGACAACGACTACACCAAGGAGGAGATGAAGATGTTCCACGAGACGCGCAAGATCATGCACTCCGACATCGCCGTGTCGGCCACGTGCGTGCGCGTGCCCGTCATGCGGGCCCACTCCGAGAGCGTGTGGCTCGAGACCGAGCGCCCCGTCTCGGTCGAGGAGGCCCGCGCGGCCTTCGCCGCCGCGCCGGGTGTCGTGCTGATGGACGAGCCGGCCGAGAAGCGCTATCCCATGCCGCTCTTCGTCGCCGACCACGATCCGGTCTACGTGGGCCGCATACGCAAGGACCTCGCCTCGGACAACGGACTGGCGTTCTGGTGCGTGAGCGACCAGATCCGCAAGGGCGCGGCGCTCAACGCCGTGCAGATTCTCGAATCGCTCCTCTGACGCCGCGACGATGGAACGGCTCGTAGACCGCCTCGCCGCGTCGCCCTTCGTGCGCCGGCTCGACGCGCTGCCCGGCCCCGTGTGGGCGCTGGGGGCCTACGGATTCGACCGGGCGGTGCGGATCGCGGGGCCGCTGCTCTCGGGCGGGTTCGGTGCGTGGGACGCATGGAACACGGCAGCGATCTCCACGGCGTCGTGCGCGGCCGCGCTGCTGCCCCTGGGGCTCTTCGCGGCGATGGCCGCCCGCCGGACGTGGGCCCTGCCTCTTGCTTCGGCCTATGCGGGACTGAAGGCATTGGCGAGCCTCGTGACCTGCGGCTTGCAGCTCGTCCATCTGCGGGCCGGGGGCTGGCAGGACCTCGCGTGGTTCCTCTCCGCGGTCGCGGGCAACCTGCTGTGGGCCGCCGCGGCGCTGGCGCTGCTGCTCTACTTCGAGCGCTCGGAGCGCATCGCCCGCCTCTTTCCGCGCGAGCGGCGGCGCATGGTGCCCTGGGCCGTGGCGGCGATGGCCGTCGTGCTGCTCGCGACGGGCGGATGAGGCCTTGCATGCCGCGATGAAAGAAAACAGGGGAACTCCTCGGCGGAGTTCCCCTGTTTCGTCGCGGCGGGTCGGCGTCAGATGCGCTCCAGCTCCACGGTGAAGTGGCGCAGGATGGGGGCCTCGAAGGCGATGCGGTAGCCGGTGGTGATCTCGTGGCGCCGCTCGTAGATGTTGCGGCAGGCGGCGGCGATCACGCGGATGTGGTTGTCGGTGTAGACGCGGCGCGGGATGGCCAGGCGCAGCAGCTCGAGCGCCGGGTAGCGGTTCTCGTGGGTCGCGGGGTCGCGGTCGGCGAGGATCGTGCCGATCTCCACGCCGCGGATGCCCGCCTCGAGGTAGAGCTCCACGGCCAGCGTCTGGGCGATGAACTGCTCCTTCGGCAGGTCGGGCAGCACGCGTTTGGCGTCGATGAAGATGGCGTGGCCGCCCGCCGGGCGCTGGTAGGGCACGCCGTACTGGTCGAGCAGGTCGCCCAGCAGCTGCACCTGGCGGATGCGGGCGTCGAGCTGCTCGAACTCGGTGTTCTCGTCGAGCCCCACGGCCAGCGCGTCCATGTCGCGGCCCGACATGCCGCCGTAGGTGACGTAGCCCTCGTACATGATGCAGTAGGACATGGCCCGGCGGAAGAGCTCCTCGGAGCGCATGGCCACGAAGCCGCCCATGTTGACCACCCCGTCCTTCTTGGCCGAGATGGTCATGATGTCGGCATAGGCGTAGATCTCGCGCACGATCTGTTTGATCGTCTTCGAGGCGTAGCCCTCCTCGCGCGTCTTGATGAAGTAGGCGTTCTCGGCGAATCGGGCCGAGTCGATGAGCAGGGGCACGCCGTAGCGGCGGCACACCTCGGCCGTGCGGCGGATGTTGTCCATCGAGACGGGCTGCCCGCCGGCGGTGTTGTTGGTGATGGTGAGCACCACGCAGGGTATCTTCTCGCGCGGGTTGTCGGCGAGCACGCGTTCGAGCTTCGCGGTGTCCATCTCGCCCTTGAAGGGGAGCTCGGCCTGCGTGTCGGCCGCGGCGTCGATCGTGCAGTCCACGGCGTGGCAGCGGCGGTGCTCGATGTGGCCCTTGGTGGTGTCGAAGTGGGAGTTGCCCGGCACGATGTCGCCCTCCTTCAGGAGTGCCGAGAAGATCACATTCTCGGCCGCGCGCCCCTGGTGGGTGGGCAGGAACCAGGGCATGTCGAACAGGCGTTTGACCGTCTCGCTGAGGCGGAAGTATGACGAGGCGCCGGCGTAGCTCTCGTCGCCGGTCATCATCGCCGCCCACTGGCGGTCGCTCATCGATCCCGTGCCCGAGTCGGTCAGCAGGTCGATCGTCACCTGGTCGGAGCGCAGCTTGAAGAGGTTGTAGTGCGCCTGGCGGATCCACTGCTCGCGCTCCTCGCGCGTGGAGGTGCGGATCGCCTCGGTCATCTTGATGCGGTAGGGTTCGGCATAGGGTAGTTTCATGGCGGTATGCTTTTAGGTTGGGATTCGGTTCCGTTCAGTCCCAATATACGAAAAAAAAGGAGAAAAACACATCCGGGCATACTATTTGTAACGTAGCGGCAAGAAAAACCGAAAACTACGGACCATGAACCTTTTTTTAGCGACACTTTCAATCCTACCCTTTATGACACAGAACACCCCCGCTGCACCTGCCTTCACCGCGAAGGAGCTTCCCTATGCCTACGACGCCCTGGCGCCGCAGATCTCGGAGGAGACCCTCCGCTTCCACCACGACAAACACTATGCGGGCTACGTGGCCAAGCTCAACGAGCTGGTCGCCGGCTCCCCCTATGCCGGGCGGCCCCTGGAGGAGATCGTCGCCGCGGCCGACGGCCCGATATACAACAACGCCGCGCAGATGTGGAACCACGAGTTCTACTTCGACCAGTTTTCGCCCGCGCCGCAGCAGCGGCCCGAGGGGGCGCTGCTGGCGGCCATCGAGCGCAAGTTCGGATCGGTCGAGGAGTTCGAGCGGCAGATGGACAAGGCCTCCGTGGGTCTCTTCGGCTCGGGCTGGACGTGGCTCGTGGCCGACAAGACGGGCGAGCTCTCGATCCTCTCGACGCCCAATGCCGGCAACCCGCTCCGCGAGGGCTTCACGCCGCTGCTCTGCGTCGACGTGTGGGAGCATGCCTACTACATCGACTTCCGCAACCGGCGTGCCGACGCCGTGGCCGCGCTCTGGGACCGCATAGACTGGCGCGTGGTCGGGCAGCGCTACGACGAAGCGTGCAACTGACCCGGAAACGAAAGACCCGCCCAGAAGGCGGGTCTTTCGTTTCCGGGTCAGAAGCGCCGCACGGCGCGGACCAGGAACTTGGTGTTCTTGGCGATGGACTCCATGTAGGGTGGTTCGATGGCCGTGTGGGAGGTGTAGGCCGTCGCGGCGTCGTGCTCGGTCGACGAGAAGTAGTAGACCAGGCGGTTGAGGCGCTTGCCCCCGTGGTCGGCGAGCGCGTCGTTGAAGCGGTTGCGGGCCTTGCGGTTGAAGCTCATGCGCGAGCCGCCGTTGAAGTTGTGGCCGATGACCAGCAGTTCGTCGATCGAGGGCAGGTACCACCCCTCGCCCTTCGCGCGGCACCACTCGAAGGCCGGGAAGTCGCTCCACGACCCTCCGCCGGCCTCGATGTGGCGGGCCACGGTCTGCATGTTGAGGCGCCCGTCGTCGTGGGCGTCGGCGCCGATTTTCTTCAGATCCGACTTGGCGTCGGCGCACCAGGGCAGGTAGATCTCGTCGAGCGAGATGATCATGCCGTGGGTGCCGTCGTCGGTGAGCATGCAGACCACGCCGCGGATGCCGTCGCGCTCGTAGTACTCGCCGATCTCGTAGCGGCGCACGACGTATTCGGCCGTCGCCGGGATGGCGGTCGCGGGTGTCGCGGGTGTCGCGGGTGTTGCGGGCGGCGCGGGTGTTGCGGGTGTTGCGGGCGTGGCCGGGACGAGGCGGGCGGCGGGGGCGAAGCGCTCGGTCTCGCCGTTGGCGTAGCGGATGCGGTCGATCTGTGCCGTAGGCAGCACGTAGGTGGGGCCGTCGGGGTTGGAGAAGCGTTTGTAGCGCACCGTCTCGGGCGAGATCTCCGTGACCTTGGCCTCCACGCGCGACGAGTCGCGCTTGACGATCAGGTCCTGGGCCGTGGCGGCCGCCGAGCAGAAGAGGGCTGCCGACAGCAGCGCGATGAGTTTTTTCATGGTCGGATGGAATGCTATTTTACAAAGGTAACATTTTTTCGGAAGTTTCTTCGTACCTTTGCGTAAAATATTATAGAACGGATATGGCATTTTTCGATATGTTCAAGAAGCGGCCGGCGCAGCCCGCCGAGCCGCAGGCGCCCGCAGCGCAGCCGGCCGGCGAGGAGCGGGCGGGCGCGCTCGACGCCGGGCTCGAGAAGACCAAGACGGGCCTCTTCTCCAAGCTGGCCCGCGCCGTGGCGGGCCGCACGACGGTCGATGCCGACGTGCTGGACGACCTCGAGGAGGTACTCATCACCTCCGACGTGGGGGTGGAGACCACCGTGGCGATCATCCGCCGCATCGAGCAGCGCGTGGCGCGCGACAAATACATGAGTACCGCCGAGCTGCGGCGCATCCTGCGCGAGGAGATCGCGGCGCTGCTCGAGGAGGCCCACTCGGCCGAGGGGAGCTTCGGCCTCGACGCCCGCGAGGGCGAACCCTACGTGGTGATGGTCGTGGGGGTCAACGGCGCCGGCAAGACGACGACCATCGGCAAGCTGGCGGCCCAGCTCACGCGCATGGGCCGCAAGGTGTGGATCGGCGCCGCCGACACCTTCCGCGCCGCGGCCATCGACCAGCTGGGGGTGTGGGCCGACCGCGCCGGGGCCACGATGATCCGCCAGGAGATGGGCTCCGACCCCGCGTCGGTGGCCTTCGACACGCTCTCGTCGGCCCGCGCCAACGGCGCCGACGTGGTCCTGATCGACACGGCGGGCCGTCTGCACAACAAGATCGGCCTGATGAACGAGCTGACGAAGATCCGCAACGTCATGCAGAAGGTGATCCCCGAGGCGCCCCACGAGGTGATGCTCGTGCTCGACGGCTCGACGGGGCAGAACGCTTTCGAGCAGGCCAAGCAGTTCACCGAGGCCACGCAGGTCACCTCGCTGGCCATCACCAAGCTCGACGGCACGGCCAAGGGGGGCGTGGTCGTGGGCATCAGCGACCGGTTCCGCATCCCCGTGCGCTATATCGGCATCGGCGAGGGGGTCGACGACCTGCGCATCTTCGACCGCAAGGAGTTTGTCAACGCACTCTTCGGCGATGAAAAAAATTAACGTCATCACGCTCGGCTGCTCGAAGAATACGGTCGACTCGGAGCACCTGATGGCGCGCCTCGCGGCGGCCGGCTACCGCGTGGCGTTCGACAGCGACCGCACCGACGCCGAGGTGGTGGTCATCAACACCTGCGGCTTCATCGGCGACGCCAAGCAGGAGTCGATCGATATGATCCTGCGCGCCGCGGCGGCCAAGACGGCCGGGAAGATCGAGCGCCTGTTCGTCATCGGCTGCCTCTCGGAGCGCTACGCCGACGAGCTGCGGGCCGAGATTCCCGAGGTCGACGACTACTTCGGCGCCCGCGATCTGGAGGGCGTCGCCCGCGCGCTGGGCGCCGCCGGCGGAGAGGCTCTGGCGACCGAGCGCCACCTCACCACGCCCCGCCACTACGCCTATCTGAAGATCTCCGAGGGGTGCAACTGGCGTTGCGGCTACTGCGCCATCCCGCTCATCCGCGGGCCCCACGTCTCGGTGCCGATGGAGACGCTGGAGGAGGAGGCGCGCAAGCTGGCCGCCGCGGGCGTGCGCGAGCTGATCGTCATCGCCCAGGACACCACCTACTACGGCCTCGACCTCTACGGCCGCCGCATGCTCGCCGAGCTGCTGCGCCGCCTGTGCCGCATCGACGGCATCGAGTGGGTGCGCCTCCACTACGCCTATCCGGCCGCCTTCCCCGACGACGTGGTCGAGGCGATGGCCTCCGAGCCCAAGATCTGCAAATACCTCGACATCCCTTTCCAGCACATCTCCGACGCCCAGCTCGCGGCCATGCACCGCCGCCACACCAAGGCCGAGGCGCTGGCGCTCGTCGGGCGCCTGCGCGCGGCCATCCCCGACCTGGCGCTGCGCACGACGCTGCTGGTGGGCTATCCGGGCGAGACGGAGGCCGACTTCGCCGAGCTGGTGGAGTTCGTGCGCGAGGTGCGCTTCGAGCGCCTCGGCGTCTTCGCCTATTCGGAGGAGGAGGGAACCTACTCGGCCCGCGAGCTGCGCGACGACGTGCCCGAGGCCGTGAAGCAGGAGCGCGTCGAGCGCATCATGGCTCTGCAGCGCGACCTCTCGCTGGAGAACAACATGCGCCGCGTGGGGCGCGTCGAACGGGTCGTCATCGACTCGCGGCAGGGCGACTACTACGTCGGCCGCACGCAGTACGACTCGCCCGAGGTCGACCAGGAGATCCTCATTCCGGCCGCCGAGCGGCGCCTCGTGCGCGGCCGCTTCTACGACGTCGGGATCGAGCGCGCCTCCGACTACGACCTCTACGGCAGGGTGGTGCCCCGGCGGTGACGCGCCCGGGGCCGCTCCTCCCGTGTTGCGGCGGGGTGGCGGGCGCGCCGTCGGCGGGCGGGATGTTCGCGCTGTCGGCCGGGGGCAAATTGCCCGAAAATTTGGGAATATCCGTTCTTTTTCGTACCTTCGGGACGGAAACCGGAATATGGACCGCAACGCATGGCCGACAAAAGCGCGATAACGAACCTCGAGGGCCGCATCGGGCAGCTGCTCGACGACCATCGCCGGCTGGCGGCGCTCTGTCGGGAGTTGACGGCCGAGCGCGACGCGCTGCGGGTCGCCAACCGCGCGCTCGAGGAGCGGACGCGGGAGCTCGACGGCCGCCTGGCACGCATGCAGCTGGCCGAGGGGCTCGCGGGCGGTAGCCGGGAGAGGGAGCAGGCACGCGCACGTGTCAACCGTCTGATGCGGGAGGTGGACAGGTGCATCGCGCTGCTCGGCAGAGCCGCAGAGCTCCCCGCACCGAAGGACGAACAGCGATAACGACACGACCGGATGGCACAGCAGGCGATCACGCTCCGTATAGCGGGCAAGAGCTATCCGCTCAACATCGAGAGCGGCAAGGAGGAGGTATACCGGCTGGCCGAGCGGGAGATCAACGACTACCTCGTTCAGATAAGGCAGAACAATTTCCGCGGCTGGTCGGACCAGGACTATGTCGCCATGGCCGCGCTCAAGTTCGCCATCGCCGGCATCGCCCTGCGCCAGAGCCGCGAGGTGGGCGGCGAGGAGCTCCGGCGGCTCGAGACGCTCGCCGATAGGATCGACGCCTACCTCAACGACCCCGAGGACCGATAGCCCCGGGGCTTGGGAGAGGGAGCGCTGAAGGGGTCGAAAGTCCGGGAAGACCTGGAGTGGCGCCGAGGAGGCCGAAGGGGCTGAGGGCCGTTAGCCCGGGGAGCCTCGGGGGCCGGGGAGGACGGACCGATGGACGATGCCTCGATGATCGGGGTGCCGGGAGAGCCGACAGCCGGGGCGGCCGAGGGGTTGCGCGGCGGCAGAAGAGACGACGCAAGGGACGGGGCTGGTAAGCGGCCGACGACCCGACGACGGATAAAGCACACGTTCTTTAACATAATCCGAAGAATCTACCCGCATAGATTCCTTAAAGCTTTGCGAAACTGAACATTCATTACATTGGGGCAACTCGAGGTGCTTCAAAACCAGGCCTCGACCCGCAAGGGTGTGCGCCCTGCGCACCGGTGGAAGGTTGCGATTGCCCGAGCCCCCACACCTGACAATCTTGCAGATTCGTCAAACGAAAGTAAGGAATCCTATGCGGTTTTTTTGTAACCAGTTAACACTCAATACTCACTTTAAAACCGAAGACACCGATGTATAGCATCATTTTGACAGCCTGCGTCTCGGCCCTGGTCGCCATCGCCGCCTATGTGGCCGTGACGAACCTCGTGTTGCAGACTTCGATCCGCAAGCGCCGTGAGGCGGCGCTCAAGGAGGCCGAAGCCGAGGGCGAGATGATCAAGAAGGAGAAGATGCTCCAGGCCAAGGAGAAGTTCATGCAGCTCAAGAGCGAGCACGACCGCGAGGTCAACGAGCGCAATCGGAAGATCGCCCAGAGCGAGCAGCGCGCGCGCCAGATCGAGCAGAACCTCGAGAACAAGCAGCGCGAGCTCGACAACAAGCTCCGCGAGAACGACCGTCTGAAGGAGCAGTTGCAGAACCAGCTCCAGATCGTCGAGCACAAGAAGGAGGAGGTCGACCAGATGAAGCGCGAGCAGAACGTGCGTCTGGAGCAGATCTCGGGCATGAGCTCCGAGGACGCCAAGAACATCCTCGTGGAGAACATGAAGGCCGAGGCCAAGAGCGAGGCGGCCGCCTACGTCAACGAGACGATCGAGGAGGCCAAGCTCTCGGCCACGAAGGAGGCCAAGCGCATCATAGTAGCCTCGATCCAGCGCGTGGCGACCGAGACGGCCATCGAGAACGCCGTGACGGTGTTCAACATCGAGAGCGACGAGGTCAAGGGCCGCATCATCGGCCGCGAGGGCCGCAACATCCGCGCTCTGGAGGCCGCGACCGGCATCGAGATCATCGTCGACGACACGCCCGAGGCGATCATCCTCTCGGGATTCGATCCCGTGCGCCGCGAGATCGCGCGTCTGGCCCTGCACCAGCTGGTCACCGACGGCCGTATCCACCCCGCCCGCATCGAGGAGGTGGTGGCGAAGGTCCGCAAGCAGATCGAGGAGGAGATCGTCGAGGTGGGCAAGCGCACGACCATCGACCTGGGCATCCACGGCCTGCACCCCGAGCTGATCCGCATGATCGGCAAGATGAAGTACCGCTCCTCCTACGGCCAGAACCTCCTGCAGCACGCACGCGAGACGGCCAACCTGGCCGGCATCATGGCCTCGGAGCTGGGCCTCAACCCCAAGACCGCCCGCCGTGCGGGTCTGCTCCACGACATCGGCAAGGTGCCCGACGACGAGCCCGAACTGCCGCACGCCATCATCGGCATGAAGCTCGCCGAGAAGTATAAGGAGAAGGCCGAGGTGTGCAACGCCATCGGCGCCCACCACGACGAGGTGGAGATGTCGTCGCTCATCGCGCCGATCATCCAGGTCTGCGACGCGATCTCGGGCGCTCGTCCGGGTGCCCGCCGCGAGGTGGTGGAGAGCTACATCAAGCGCCTGAAGGAGATGGAGGACATCGCTCTGTCGTATCCCGGCGTGGTGAAGACCTACGCCATCCAGGCGGGTCGCGAGCTGCGCGTGATCGTCGGCGCCGACAAGCTTTCGGACCAGGAGTCGGAGGGGCTCTCGCACGAGATCGCCAAGAAGATCCAGGACGAGATGACCTATCCGGGTCAGGTCAAGATCACCGTGATCCGCGAGACGCGCGCCGTCTCCTACGCCAAGTAGGGGGGGCGCGGGGCGCAGAGATGCGACCGACCTGCGGCGTGCGCCGTATCCTCCGTCTTGCCGGGGTTCCGCACGATCGTTTTGCTTTCCCGACGGGAGCTGCTTTTGCGGCTCCCGTTCGGTTTTTGGTAGGGTGGGGCTGCGGCCCGCTGGCTCTGCGAGCCGAGGGGCAAGTAATAAGTGAAAAGTAAAAAGTGAGAAGTGTAAGGCAGACCGTAGCCGGCGAATGGGCGCGCGAGTAGCGAGCAGCCCTTCGCCCGGGGGCGGCTACGGGCTGCGCAGCTAAAGCTGCGATGAATAATGAATGATTAACAATGAATAATTGGGAAATCGAGGCCGATCATTGTTGGTTGTGTATTGCGCCGTCGAACCTCCTGTCTTTTTCGTCAACGGGCCGGCTTTTTAAGATTTTGCTGTTTCCGGCTCGCAGAGCCGGCAGCCCGCAGCCACCCGGCGCGGAGGGCTGCTCTCTTCGTTCACAGATACCTCCGCTGGCTGCGGGCTGAAAAAGCGAATTACAAATTCCGATTCTTAACCGGGTGCTGCTGGCTGCGGGCTGCCCGGCTTTCGGCCCTCAGTCAGCAGAAGATCTCCCTTTGCCGGCAGGGGCGGTCGTGCCGGAGGCGCGAGCCGGCAAAGGGACGAAGCCGCAGGCTTCGGCTACCCCCCCCCTCGATAGCGCCATGCCGCGTCGATGCGGCATGCGTCCGTCGAAGCAGCGTCGAAGCAGCGTCGAAGCAGCAGCCGAAGCCGAAAGCCCCTTCCGCCGCACCTTATTATAAGTACACGACACAAACACAAAGGGCACCCTTCACAGGATGCCCTTTGTATTTTCAGACTGCGGTCTGAAGATACGCTTATTTCTTGCCCTCGAAGAAATCCTTGACCTGGTCGTTGAGGATGATACCCTCCTTGAACATATAGGCGCCGGTCTTCTCCGACTTGACCATCTTGATGCACTTGGTGAACTGCTTGCCCGTGCCGGTCTTCAGCGTTGCGACTACTTTCTTTGCCATAGAGCTCTAACTATTTGATTTCACGGTGAACGGTGACGCGCTTCAGGAACGGATTGTACTTCTTGCGCTCCAGACGGTCGGGGGTGTTCTTCTTGTTCTTGGTGGTGATGTAACGGGACATACCCGCAACACCGCTCTCTTTCTGTTCGGTGCACTCGAGGATCACCTGAACGCGATTGCCTTTCTTTGCCATTTGTTACTCGGTGTTGTTTAGTAAACGCTCTTGGGGGCGACCGCTTCGCGCAGGGCGACTGCGAGACCCTTCTTGTTGATGGTTTTCATGCCGGCTGCCGTGACCTTGAGGGTGATCCAGCGGCCTTCCTGCTCCGACCAGAAGCGCTTGGTTTTCAAATTCGGGCTGAATTTGCGCTTGGTCTTGTGGTGCGAGTGCGAGACGTTGTTGCCAACGACTGCGACCTTGCCCGTGATTTCGCAAACTTTCATCTTGCTTGTTGGTTATTGGTTTAATCCCATAAGGGAGTGCAAATATACGGAAAAATTCGCAAATCGAAATCTCCCGCCCAAATTATTTTGCTCATCTTCGGATCATTCGCCGCCGCGGAGGGCCGTGCGGCCGGAGCGTGCGGCCTCAACCGATTTCAGCTTACGAGTCAATCCAGCGCCGTTAAAGTCAAATTCTACCGGGGCGGTGACATCCCGCTCGAACTGCACAAGGTGCGTGTCGTGCAGAAACTGCATCTGGTCCCTGTCGAGCGCCGCATGGAGGCGATCCGGAGGCCGAGTTCAACACCTTCCGCCTCAACACGACCGACGTGTTTCTGGACATGCTCACCGACAGCGGCGTCAACGCCATGAGCGACAACCAGGTGGCGGCCATGCTGCGCGCCGACGGCGCCTATGCCGCGCCGCGTCTTCACCCGCTCGCATATCGACTACGTGATCGACCGCCTGACGTGGCTCTGCGACAACCGCGCGATGATCGGCGGCCTGCTCTGCCGGAGGCTGCTCTGCCGGGGGCTGCTCTGCCGGGGTTGCCTTGCCGGCCCGTTACTCCTCGCGCAGGGCGTCGCGCAGCAGCGAGATGGCCACGGCAGCGGCGCGGTCGATGATCTGTCTGCGGTCGGTGCCGCACTGGCGGCAGACGGCCGTGGTGCCCGCGGGGGTGGCCACGGCGATCCACACCGTGCCCACGGGCTTGCGCTCCGAGCCGCCCGTGGGGCCCGCGATGCCGGTGGTGGCTACGGCGTAGTCGGCGCAGGCGGCGCGGCGGACCCCCTGGGCCATCTGGCGGGCGACCTCCTCGCTCACGGCGCCGTGGCGCTCGATGGCCTGCGGGTCGACGCCCAGCAGGTCGTGCTTCGCCTCGTTGCTATAGGCCACCACGCCGCAGCGGAAGTAGGCCGAGGCGCCGGGCAGGGCCGTGAAGCGCGCGGCGATGGCGCCGCCCGTGCAACTCTCGGCCACGGCGAGCGTCAGCCCCCGCTCGGTGAGGCGGTCGTGGACGAGCTCCTGCACCGAGGCGGTCTCGAACCCGACGACGTGCTCGGGGATGAGGCGCCGCAGCGCCTCGAACTGGCGGCCGATCTCCTCGGCGGCGCTCGCTCCGTCGACCTCGTAGGCCGACAGACGCAGCCGCACGGCGCCCGGGTTGGGCAGGTAGGCCAGCTTGAGGTAGGGGGGCAGGGCCGCCTCCCAGCCCTCGATGCGCTCGGCGAGCATCGACTCGGCCAGCCCCGAGGTGATGAGCGTGCGGTGGACGATCTGCCGCAGCGCGAAGCGGCTCTTCAGGCGGGGCATCACCTCGTCGAGCATCAGGTGCTCCATCTCGAAGGGTACGCCCGGCAGCGCGACCGCCACCTTGCCGTCGCGCTCGAACCACATGCCCGGGGCGGTGCCGTGGGCGTTGAAGAGCACCGTGCAGCACTCGGGCACCATCGCCTGCGCTCGGTTGAGGGCGTTGAAGGCGATGCCGCGCTGGGCGAGCATGCGCTCGACGTGGGCGCCGACCTTCTCGTCGTAGCGCATCTCGCTGCGGAAGATCTTCGCGAGCGTGCGCTTGGTGATGTCGTCCTTGGTGGGGCCCAGGCCGCCGGTGAGGATCACGATCTGCGACCGGTCGAGCGCCCGCTCGAGGGCGGCGACGATCTGCGCGTGGTCGTCGCCGATCGACGTGCGCTCGCAGACGACCACGCCCGCGGCGTTGAGCTGGCGGGCGATGAATACCGAGTTGGTGTCGACGATCTGCCCGATGAGGAGCTCGTCGCCGATGGTGAGGATGGTTGCGTTCATGGTGGATTATCGGTTGTCCGCCGCGTCGCGGGGCGCGGCGGCGGGGTCCGTTGTGTCGGAGGATGCCTCGGCGGGGGCAGCCGGGGCGGGGGAGGCGTCGGCCTTCCCGGCAGCGTCGGAGTGTCCGGCGGCCGATGAGTCGGTTCCGGCCTCTTCGGGTTCCTGCATCGAGGCTTCGGCGGCGCGCATCGCAGTCAGCTCTTCGGCCTCGTCGATCAGCGCGCGGCAGATGTCGCGCACCAGGCGGGGACCCTCGCACACGAAGCCCGTGTAGAGCTGGACGAGGTCGGCGCCTGCCTTGAGCATCGCCCGCGCGTCGTCGGGCGTCATCACGCCGCCCACGCCGATGATGGGGTAGGCGCCGCCCGAGCGGGTGTGGATGCGGCGCACGATCTCGATGGCGCGCTGCGTGAGCGGAGCGCCGCCCAGCCGGCCCGCACCGATGTCGTCGAGGGCCTCGGGGCTGGTATTCAGGTTCGTGCGTGCGCGGGTTCCGTCCGTGGCCACTACGCCGTCGAGGGGCGTCTCGATCAGGATGTCGGCCACGCGGTCGATCTCCTCGTCGGTCATGTCGGGCGAGACCTTGAGCAGGATGGGCCGGTACTGGTTCTGCCCGCGGCGGAAGTCGAAGAGGGGCTGGAGGATGCCGAGCATGTAGCGGCGCGTGTAGACGGCGCGGTCGTTCGAGGCGTTGTCGCAGCCGAGCTTCACCGAGAAGTAGTCGGCATACTGGTAGAGGTTGCGGAAGAGCTTGAGGTAGTCGTGCGGCGCCTCCTCGGGGGGCGTGGAGGCGTTGCGGCCGATGTTGCACCCCACGATGAGCCCGTGGCGGGGGCGGCGCAGCCGCTGGATGGTCCGCTCCAGACCCCGGTTGGGGAAGCCCATGCGGTCGACCAGCGCGCGGTCGCGCTCCAGGCGGAAGACGCGCGGGCGCGGGTTGCCCGCCTGCTGCCGCGGTGTCACGGTCCCCACCTCGACGAACCCGAAGCCCAGGGCGGCCAGCTCGCGCACGGCGTCGCCGTTGCGGTCGAAGCCCGCGGCCAGCCCAACGGGGTTGGGGAAGCTGCGGCCGAAGACCTCGCGCCCGAGCGAGGGGTGGTGCACGGCGCAGCAGCGGTCGAGCAGCCACCGCCCGCCGGGGATCCACCCCACGACGCGCAGCGCGAGCAGCACGAGGCGGTGGGCCCGTTCGATGGGCAGGGCGAAGAGCAGCGGTCGGATGATTCTGTCGTACATGGGCGTGTGGTATCGGTGGGGGCTTCGGCGGCCCGGGGCGGCGAAGTTACGAAAAAAACGGCGATCCGCTAAAAATATTCGCGCCGGTAGCCGTAATTGTCGCGCAGGCGCTCGAAGTCGCCGGGCGAAGCCTTCAGGCGGCGGCTCTCGGCCTCGATGTCGTAGGCCGCGCGGAGGGTCGCCCGCAGCTCGTCCCAGCCGATCGGGCGCGGCGTCGGGAGGGCTGCCCCGGCGGGGTACCACCCCGCGAGCGGGAGGTCGAACCTGCGCGCGACGGCCGCCACGGCCATCGCCGTGGCCATGGCCTTGCCCTGCTCGGAGTAGCCGGCGATGTGGGGCGTCGCGAGCCGGGCCCCGGCGAGCAGCTGCGGGGCGGGCGAGGGCTCCCCCTCCCACACGTCGAGGCAGTAGTCGAGGCCGCTGTGCAGCAGCGCCCGGTTGTCGACCACGGGGCCCCGCGACGAGTTGAGCACTACGGCCCCGGGCTTCATCGAGGCGAGCAGCGCCGCGTCGGCCAGGTGGCGGGTCGTGGCGTCGAGCGGCGTGTGGAAGGTGACGATGTCGGCCGCGCGGGCCACCTCGCCGACGGGCACGAAGCCGCACCGTTCGCGCTCCTCGCGCGGGGGGTCGCAGCAGATCGTGCGGAAGCCCCACCGCCCGGCGTACTCCCGCACGAGCGAGCCCACGTGGCCCACGCCGACGATGCCCAGCGTGCGCTCGGAGGGGTGCCAGCCCTGCGTGCGCGAGAGGTACTCGAGCGCCGCGGCGACCCATTGCAGCACCCCGCGGGCGTTGCAGCCGGCGGCCGTGGCCACCTCGATGCCGTGCGCGGCGCACCACGCGCGGTCGATGTGGTCGAAGCCGATGGTGGCCGTGGCCACGAGCCGCACGCGCGAGGAGCCCAGCAGCCGCTCGTCGCACCGCGTGCGTGTGCGGACGATGAGGGCGTCGGCGTCGCGCACCCGGTCGGGCGCGATCTGCGTGCCGGGCAGGTACTCCACCTCGGCCCACGGCTCCAGGATGCCGCGGAGGAAGGGGATGGCGCTGTCGGCGATGATTTTCAGACGTTGCATGGCGTTTGACTGTTTCGGACACGGCAAAGATACTCTTTTTTCGGGCAGCAGCCAGCGAAGAGCGCGGCCCGGCGGGCCGGAACGGGGAAAATTCGTATCTTCGGCTTCGCCCGAGATACTCCCGCTCGGCAAAACGCAAGCAAGCTTGCGATTACCCTCGCTTATTCGTATCTTTGTCGGGTCTATCTATTACGGTATGGAACAGAAAACCTTCGATCCCGACGGCGTGGGGGTGGCCAACGGCGCCTACTTCGGTCTGCCGTTCGAGCCCGCCGCGGCCGAGCTGGTGCTGCTCTCGGCGCCGTGGGACGTCACCGTATCCTACGGAGCCGGCACGGCCTACGGTCCCGACGCCATCATCGAGGCCTCCACGCAGCTCGACTTCCACGAGCCGCTGGCCCCCGGGGCCTGGCGGCGCGGCATCGCCACGGCCGACATCGACTACGGGCTGCTCGAGACCTCGCAGCGGCTGCGCACAGACGCCGTGCGCGTGATCGAGCATCTGGAGGCGGGCGGCTCGCCGGCCGACGAGGGGGTCGTGCGCAAGCTCCGCCGCGTGAACGAGGGCTGCGCGGCGATGAACGACAACATCCGTGCGCAGGCCGCGCGCTGGCTCGACTGCGGTAAGCGGGTGGGGCTCGTGGGCGGCGACCACTCGACCCCCTACGGGCTGCTGCGGGCGCTCGGCGAGCGGCACGACGCGTTCGGCGTGCTGCACATCGACGCCCACCGCGACCTGCGCGTGGCCTACGAAGGGTTCGAATACTCCCACGCCTCGATCATGTACAGCGTGCTGCGCGACGTGCCGGCCGTCGAGCGGCTCGTGCAGGTGGGCGTGCGCGACTTCTGCGAAGGAGAGGCGGCGCTGGCCGAAAGCGATAGTCGCGTGGTCTCGTTCGCGGGCTTCGACCTGGCGGCCGAGATGTTCCGCGGCACGACGTGGGATGCGCTGTGCGGCCGGATCGTGGAGGCGCTGCCCGAGCGGGTCTACGTGAGCTTCGACATCGACGGGCTCGAGCCCGGCTGCTGCCCCCACACGGGAACCCCCGTGCCGGGCGGGCTGACCTTCGACCAGGCCGTGTGGCTGCTCGACCGGCTCGTGCGGTCGGGGCGCCGGATCATCGGATTCGACGTGGTGGAGGTGGCCTCGGCGGGCGAGGAGCGCATCGATGCCATCGTCGGCGCGCGGGTGCTCTGGAAGCTCTGCTCGCTCGCGCTGAAGAGCTGAGCGGCGGGGACGCCGGGTCGTCGCCGGGTGCGGTGACCGGGTTGCCGCCGGATTGTCGCCGGCTGTGGAGGTCGGCCGGGGTCGGGCCGCAGCCAGCGAAGGGGCGGCGGCCGAAGAGAGCGGCCCTTCGCCCGGGGTGGCTGCGGGCCGCGCGGCTCGGGGAGCAGCTCTCGGGCATAGGATTGTGCGCCACCGCCGTCGAAAGCGGCAGGGCGGACGACAAAAACGAAACCTTATAATAAAGTATAACTAATATGCGTCTATTTTCAATGTACCGCTGGGTCCGCACGCGCCACGAACTGGGCTGCCGCGGACGCGGATTCATGGAGGCCCCCTGGGCGGGCGGCGTCGTGCTGCTCGCGTGCGTGGCCATCGCCATGCTGCTGGCCAACCTCCCCTGGACGGCGCCTTTCTACCGCCACCTGCTGGAGACCGACCTCTCGCTGCTGGTCCAGTCGCCCGACGGGCTGATCGACTGGGCCTTCCCCGAGGGGATGACCGTCGAGAAGCTGATCAACGACGGTCTGATGGTGGTCTTCTTCTTCACGGTGGGGCTCGAAATCAAGCGAGAGATCGTCTGCGGCCATCTCTCGTCGGTGCGTCAGGCCATCCTGCCGGTCATCGCCGCCGCGGGCGGCATGCTGGCTCCGGCCCTCATCTTCATGCTCTTCAACCACGGGACGCTGGCTGCCAACGGCTGGGGGATCCCCACGGCCACCGACATCGCCTTCGCCGTGGGCATCCTCTCGATGCTGGGCGACCGCGTGCCCGTGTCGCTCAAGATCTTCCTCACGGCGCTGGCCATCGCCGACGACCTGGGCGCCATTCTGGTGATCGCCATCTTCTACGGCGGCGAGCTGCAACTGGGCTGCCTGGCGGCGGCGCTGGCGATCCTGGCCGGACTCTGCATCCTCAACCGTCTGGGCGAGAAGCGCATGTTCGTCTATCTGGCGGCCGCCTTCGCCGTGTGGGGCCTCTTCTACTACTCGGGCATCCACTCGACCCTCTCGGGCGTGGCGATGGCGCTGGTGATCCCCATGCAGCCCCGCTTCCGCCGTGAGTACTTCCTGCACAAGATGCCCTGGCTCAAGGAGCGGCTGCTGGGCGCCAACCCCGACTGCAACGGCGACGGCGTGGTGGACGACTTCCCCAACGAGGAGCACCGCTTCTATCTGCGGCAGATGAAGCGACTGGCCTCGGGCTCGGTGGGCATGAGCTACCGCCTCGAGCACGCGCTGACGCCCTACGTGACCTTCCTCATCATGCCGGTCTTCGCCCTGGCCAACGCCGGCGTGGAGATCACCTCGGCCGAGTACTTCAACATCTTCCACCTCTCGCCCGAGATCGGGTCGATAGGCATGGGCGTCTTCTTCGGTCTGCTGGTGGGCAAGCCGCTGGGCATCTTCCTGGCCAGCTGGATCGCCGTGAAGGCGCGCCTGGCCGTGCTGCCCGAGGGGGGCTCGTGGCGCATGCTGCTCGCGGTGGCCTGTCTGGGCGGTATCGGCTTCACCATGTCGCTCTTCGTCGACTCGCTGGCCTACTCGGATCCCCACCTCGTCGACCGCGGCAAGATCGCCATCCTCATGGGATCGACGGCCGCCGCCGTGGCGGGCGTGGTGCTGATCCTCCTCTTCGCGAAGAAACGGGCGCAGCGATGAGGCGGTGTGCGATGCTCCTGGCCGCGCTGACGCTGCTGGCCGGGGCCTGCTCGAAGCGTTCGGGCGGCAAGGCGAGGATGGCCTCCGACACCGACTCGGTGGCCTACATCCTCGGCATGAACATGGGCCTCACGCTCCAGCGCATGGACTCGACGCTCAACGTCGAGGCCCTCTGTGCCGGCATCCGCGACGCCTACGGCGGCGCGGCGCGCCTTACGATGGAGCAGGCCCGGGCCTACTACCTGCGCTACATGAACCACACGCTGCCCGAGCGGGCGCGCGCCTACGAGGAGGAGTTCCTCGCCGAGGTGGCCCGCACCAACCGCTCGTTCGCCCGCACGGCGTCGGGCGTGACCTACCGCGTGGCGGAGGTGGGCGACCAGGAGCTGCTGCCCGAGCGCGACGGCGACAGCGTCGTGCTGCGCTGGACGATCAGCACGGCCGACGGCGCGGTGCGCTACTCCTCCTACGAGCGGGGCGACTCGCTGCGCACGACGCTGGGCGACCTGCGTCCGGGCGAGCGCGAATGCGTGAAGCTCATCGGCCGGGGCGGGCGCATGGAGGCGTGGCTGCCCGCGGCCGCGGCCTACGGCGCCGAGGGCGACGCACGACTGGGCATCGGGCCCAACGCCACGCTGCGCTATGAGATCGAGCTGGTCGGCGTCGACCGGCTGCGGCAGCGTCGGAGGGTCGATCTGTGACGCCTGTGCGCGGCACGATATTGGCATGATCGGTCGTATTTTTGCATAACTTTATCTTCTTTGTCTTATCTTTGCACTTTCGGAAGAGAGAAACGAACCAAAATAATTGATCGCAACATGAAAAAAATGATTTTCACCGCAGTGCTTGCCGGCGCTGCGCTCTTCGCCGCCTGCTCGGGCAAGAGCACGTCGGGCGTGCGGATGGGCAGCCTGTCGACCTTCGACTCGCTGTCGTATGCCTTCGGCGCCAACATCGCCGGAAGCGTCAACTACCAGATGGGCGACATCCCCTTCGACATGAAGGCCGTGGCCAAGGGGGTCGAGGAGGCCGCTCTGGGCAAGTCGTCGCTCGACCACGACCAGGCGATCGAGCTGCTGCAGGACTACTTCATGAACAAGCGCGGCGAGCGCGCCCGCGCCGTGGCCGAGAAGCGTGCCGCAGCCGACAGCGTCCGCATGGCCGAGGGCGACTCGACCCGCGTGGAGTATCCGCGTGCCGACGAGGCGATGTTCGAGAGCGAGAAGGAGCGCGAGGAGATCTCCTATGCCTTCGGTAACGACATCGGCTTCAACGTGGCCCAGATGGGCATGCCTATCCAGGTGGTGTGGATCAACAAGGCCATGGAGGAGGCTTCGGAGGGCAAGGCCCGCATGAACGACATGGAGGCGCAGCAGTACCTCCAGTACTACTTCATGGTGAAGGTGCCCGCCGAGAACAAGGCCGCATCGGAGAAGTGGCTCGCCGAGGTGGAGAAGCGCTCGGGCGTGCAGAAGACCGAGTCGGGTCTGCTCTACAAGGTCGTAGAGGCCGGCGACATGGAGGCCAAGGCCAAGGATCCGCGCGACGAGGTGGCCGTGCACTACGTGGGCCGCACGCGCGAGGGCAAGGTCTTCGACGCCTCGAAGTTCGAGAACTTCACGAAGGAGCGCCAGGAGACGGTCCGCAAGTCGAACCCCGCGCTCTTCGACGAGAAGGGCAACCTGAAGGAGGCCGAGGAGCCCGCGCGCTTCGCCCTCAACCGCGTGATCCCCGGCTGGACCGAGGGCATGCAGCTGGTGGGCAAGGGCGGCAAGATCATCCTCTGGATCCCCGCCGAGCTGGCCTACGGCTCCCGCGGCGCCGGCCGCGACATCGGCCCCAACGAGGCGCTGGAGTTCGAGGTGGAGCTCATCGACGTGGTTCCCTTCGTCGAGCCCGCACCCGCAGCCGAGGAGGAGGCTCCCGCGAAGTAGCCTTTTTCCCGATGATACGACGGCCGCCCCGCAATGGGGCGGCCGTTTCGTTTTTGCCGTCGATTTCGTTGTCCGCCGTGCAAGACGAAGGACGAAAAAAAAGAGCCCCGGGCGATCCGGGGCTCCTTCGTCGTGTGTCGGCGGCGCGTTTAGAACGGCAGGTCGTCGACCTCCGTGGCGGGCGTCGAGGAGTAGGTCGGCGTCTCGCCCAGAGGCGGCATGTCGGGCATCGGGGCTGCCGGGGCCTCGGTCTGCTTGGGCTGGAGGCGCCAGGCGCGGATGTCGGTGTACCAGCGGCCGTTGTACTCGCGCGACTCGATGTTGACCGAGACCGAGTAGGTCGCGCCCTCCTTCAGCCGGGCCACGTCGTCGGGGCGGTTGAAGAAGGTGACGCATATCTTGCGGGCATAGGCGCCGTCCTGCATCTCGAAGACTACATCCTGGCGCTGCCACTCGCCGCGTGCCGAGGTTCCCTTCGTCACGGGCATTATTTTGTAAACGGTTCCTTCAAATTCCATATCTTTTCTCGTGTTTTTGATTTGCAGACAAAGGTAGGAAAAATTTCGCTTCCCCGGCCTCTTTTCCTCAAAAAACGCCCCGCAGCGGCGGGCTGCAGGGCGGAAGGGGAGCGGGGCGGGAGGCATCGGGACCGATAACTGTTGTAGTTGGTCGCGAAAAAGGGCGAAGCGGCCGAACCATCGGCGGGACGGGTGTCGCGCGCTGCTGCTGAGGAGCCGCTCCTTGCTTTCGGTCGGCGCCTATCGGCCGAAATAGGTGCAGCCCAGGCGCTCCCAGCGCGCCCCGAGGCGGCTGCCGAGGCGGTCAAGGGCCCGCCAGAGGGGTGCGAGGAGGTTGTCTGTGGCGACGCAGGCCGCGATGATGCCGAGCGTCAGCGGCAGCAGGGCGCCGAGCACTGCACCCCGCCCGCCGAGCGGGCAGACGTAGCGCACGACGAATGGTGCGATGACGTGGAGGGCGACCAGCGGCGCTCCGTGCAGCAGGTAGATGGCCAGCGACGAGCGGGCGACGCGGTTGACGAGCGGCGAGCTGAAGCGCAGGCCCCCGATCCACACGAAGAAGAGCAGGGCGCTGGCCAGCAGCCCGAAGCTGCAATAGGAGAACCACATCCGGGAGAAGACGGCGCGTCCGACGGGCGAGGTCCAGCAGGTGAACAGGACGACCAGGCCGGCGTTGAGCAGGATCCAGATCAGGCCGCACGTGCGGCGGTAGGGCAGCCAGCTGCTGCGGCAGGCGCGCAGCGTGTCGCCCACGGCGTAGAGAAAGAGAAACGTGGCGAGGTTCTTACCGCCCGCCAGCGACGGGTCGCAGCCGACCGACCCGACATAGTGGCTGACGAAGGCCAGCGCGGCGAGCAGGGCGATGCGCTCCTTCGGCGCGATGCGGTGCAGAAAACGGTTGATTACGGGTGCGAGCAGGTACAGACACAGATAGGTGCGCACGAACCAGAAGGGCGTGGCCGAGACGAAGCAGCCCACGGCGAGCCAGTGGCCCAAATCCCCCCCCCGTCGATCGCGCGGTGGCACAGGGCCAGCGGCAGGTGGTAGACGGCGAGCGTGCCGACGAGACGGACGAGCCCCTTCACGCCGGGGCGGATGCCGAAATATCCGCTGATGAGGACGAAGAGCACGACGCCGATGTGCAGCGGCAGCCAGAGCGCGCGGTAGAGCGGATCGCCCGTGTCGGGGAAGACGACGTTGAGCAGCAGATGGTAGAAGACGATGAAAAACTGCGCCAGGATGCGGAGCAGCTCGAAAGAGCTCTCGCGCGGCAGGGTCGGTGAGGTCGGTTGCATGGTCGGCGGTGTGCGGGTATTGTACGGATACGGAAAAGTCCCGATTCGGGATCGGGACTTTTCTTTCGTTCCTTGAGTGGGCCCAGAGGGGCATGATCCCACGACCTTCGGATTATGAGTCCTAACTCGGCCGTTTTTGCCGATTTAACCCGATTTTTATTTTTGTCGTAAATCGTTATTATTCAGTCGCAAATATAATTATTTTATTCCATTCTATTTTTGCCGTTTTCATTTAATTCCGTACATTTGTGTTTAAATTGTGTACCCGAAAATCGGCCTCACAATGGTGTAGAAAGGCATAATCCGAAAAGTTGTGTCTAAATTTTGGCTGAAATACCGAAAAAATGGCTTTTAACTACTCAAAAGACGGCGTAACAGTGTCTCTTATGTTGGATACCGGCCACCCGAAAAAAGACGGGACATTTCCCGTCCGGGTCCGGGTCGGATACAGGCGGATGCGTCAATACTACCCGACCGGCAAAGCCCTCACGGCGGAGGAATGGGAGGTGCTCCCGACGACAAAGATTCGCGCCATCGTTGCCACGCGCAAGGACATCGAGAATAGTTATGCCTTCGTGCGCGATACGGTTGAGGAACTGGCCAACCTCGGAACCTTTTCTTTCGACAACCTCAACAACCGCCTGAAGCACGGACCCGGAATGCTGGATGCGACCTTCAGGGCGAAAATCGAAGCGTTGAGGCGGCAGGAGCGTATCGGGTCGATGCTCGCATACGAAACCGTACGCAAGGGAATCGAGCGTTTCGGCGGCCTCCAAACGAGGCAGGAGGCCGTGACGGTGGACTGGCTGCGTCGCTACGAACGTTTTCTCCTCAAGGAGGGCAAGAGCCGCACGACGGTCGGGATTCATATGCGCCACTTGCGGGCGATCCTCAACGACGCAGTACGGTGCGGAATAATCAAAGAGGCGCAATATCCCTTCGGGCAGGGGCGCTACGAGATACAGGCCGGAGAGGGACGCAAACTGGCCCTTACGCTGGAGCAGATCGGACGGATAGCCAACTACGAAGACGGGACCGAAGCGACGGAGCGATACCGCGATTATTGGCTCTTTCTCTACCTCTGCAACGGGATCAACGTGGCGGACTTCGTGCGGTTGAGGTATCGGGACATCGTGAACGGCGAAATATGCTTCGTCCGCCAAAAGACCGAGCGGACGACCAAAACCTGCAAGGAGATTCGGGTTGTCGTCACGGAGCGGATGCAGGCGATCATCGACCGCTGGGGCAACCCCTCCCGGTCCAACAGCTTCATTTTTCCGATCCTCGACGGAACGGAGGATGCGACACGGCGGAAGATGAAAACCTTGTATCTGACGAAGGCGATCAACAAGCGAATGAAAATGATCGGCGGGCAGCTCGGCATCGGCGGCATATCGACCTACACGGCGCGGCACTCGTTCGCTACGGTACTGAAGCGGGCCGGGGCGAATATCGCCTACATCTCCGAATCGCTGGGGCATCAGGACCTCAAGACGACGGAAAACTACCTCGCCAGCTTCGAGCGCGAGGAGCGGCAGAAGAATGCGGAATTATTAACGAAATTTTAGGGCGATATGGGGCGATATAGATACGGTCAGTTTAAAGGTCGGTTTTCCGATGAAACAATAAAGGCGATCATATCCGATTTGAAAGGAACGGCCGATTTTAACGAGGAGGATTACGATTGGACACTACTCGATATTCGGGTAAAAATAGCCAATAAAGCACAGCGTCATAGATTTGCGGATACGATTCGCAGGTTGGATGAGTATGTGAACAAAAATCAGGAAAATGAGTTTGAGTTTTCCGAAGATGGTATAACTTCAAATCATTACATAACCGTTCGGGAATTTTCAGATATAACAGGTCGCAATAGAAAAACTGTTGAAAATTGGATGCATAAAGGATTGATAACCTACATCGATCGAGGTAGATCATATTATAGGGTAATAGAAGTAGAAAAAGCAATAGAAGAATTAAAAAATAATTGTTATCAACAGCTATAACATAGCAGGGCAACATATCTACAAACATACAACAAAACACGAATAAAACATATAATGCCGCCCAGCTGTGTCAATATAAAACCGGGCTGCATTTCTATGTTTTTCTATGGTTTATTCTATGTTTTGCTAATGTTGCCCAGTATTTGGCATCCAGCACATTACTACTCACTTTTGCACTATCAACGTTGAGCACCCCGCACGGCCGGCGGGAAATGTCAAATCGTTAATAGTGTTTAGGTATGGACAATTCCATAATCGTTACCACTCCCGCCCAGTTGCGGGAGCTGGTTGCCGAGCAGATCGGCACAATCCTTCCGAAGCTCGCCGACTTCCGGCGTAAGAGCGAACCCGTCGAATCGGATGGCATGACCGCCGAAGCTGCGGCCCGTTTCCTTACCGAAATGGGGATCCCCACCACGCGGGCCTCGATCTACAATCTCGTTTATAAGGAGACCATTCCCTACCGCAAATTCGGCCGGCGCACGATCTTCTCTAAAAAGGAACTTCTTGCGTGGATCGACGCCCGTACGACGCGCCCGGCGGATGCACGGGCCGAGGCTGCGTCGCGTATTGCCCGAAGTGCTGCAAACCGCCAATAACAAGCCGGAGGATGGATACAAAACAAGCAGCCCCCGGCACTCGGAGTGAGTACGCAGGGGCATCAATTATCGCCGCCAAAGATACGAAATTGTGCGGATTCCACCAACGGCGCGTAATCAATCTTCTGTCCGATGGCAAGCATTATTCTGTGGCGGATATTTCCGTAGCGCTGCACCTTTCCGATCCTCGCTCGGTCATCCGCAATTTACGGGAAAAGGGACACCCCATTTCCGACGAGTGGTGCGATGCGGTCCACGGTGGCGGACGGTTCAAACGTTATTTCATCCACGGAGAGAATGGTCATGAATAACGATAATAAAAAGGGCAGTTTTGTGTTTTACGACTCGTTTTTCGAGACGTTACAAGCGCTTGATATGGAGGATCGTGAATCTGCAAATATGCTCTATCGGGCCATTGCCTTGTATGGGCTATATCGAATAGAACCGCAGCAGCTTACCAACATTCAGAAGGCGATATTTGCAGGGATGCGGGCGCAACTGGAGGCGAATTGGATAAAGTACGAAAACGGGAAGAAAGGAGCGGGATTTGGCAAGCTGGGAGGAGCTCCGAAAGGAAATAGCAACGCACGTAAAACAACCCCGAAACAACCCCAAGACAACCCCGAAACAACCCGCAATGTAAATGAAAATGAGAATGTAAATGAAAATGAGAATGTTGAATATAAGTGGGTTTGCAATGGGGAATCGGACAAACCGATTCCCGTCGCAACCAAACACTCGGCATTTGTTGTTCCCCAACTCGAAGAGGTCGCAAATTTCTTTTCGACGATCAAGGGAACAAGAACTGATGCGGAAAAGTTTTTTTATCACCACGAAGCAACCGGGTGGCGAACCTCTAAAGGTCCGATGAAGAGTTGGACCGCTGCCGCCCGCAAATGGATGCTCAACGAACCTCGTTTTTCCAACGCAAAAGCCCCCGAAACGAGCCGCGAGCCACAATCGAGGTACAAGGCATTGTAACAATACCCCGCAGATCGAACGGAAACGCGTTAAATTTCGAAAGAAAATCCCAAATGGATAAACTATGCGCGTGTGTCGAAATAATCGAAATTTGCGGCATTTCTGCGATAAATTAACGAAAAGACAAAACGATGAACCGAAATAATCAAAAACGCAGCGACGGCGCAAGCGTGGCCACCTCCGACTACCTGCCCAGCGATTCAAGCCTCGAAGCGGCGGTACTCGGCGCGCTGCTGCTCGAAAATCAATACCTCGCCGACGTTCGCGGTGTCATTACCTCAACGGCGTTCTACGACACTGTGAATGCAAAGATTTTCGGCATTCTTTGCCGCCTCGACGACAAAGGCGCAACCCCGGACCTGTACACCGTCAGTCAGCAGGCGAAAGCCGAGGGAATCGCCCCGGTCTATGTGGCAGAGCTTACGCAAACGGTCGGATCGGGTGTCGAGGTGCTGAACCACGCCCGCCAACTGGCTGGCCTGGAGATGCAGCGGCGGTTGATTTTCTTCTCTGCGGAACTGGCGGCAAAGGCGCAGGCCGGTCCCGATGCGGCGGAGTGGGCAGCAAAGCAACTCGACGAGATCACGGGCGCGGCCCTTTGCGTCGATACGGCCCGTCCGATCGGCGATGTGCTGGCCGCGACCTTGCAGGACCTCGAACGCTGCCAGCAGGCCCGCCAACAAGGCGAGTGTGTGGGTATTACAACCGGCCTGTCCCACCTCGACCGGGTTACAGGCGGCTGGCGCGGCGGACAGCTGGTGATCCTCGCAGCACGGCCCGCAATGGGAAAAACGGCGCTGGCGCTGCATCTCGCCCGGGCGGCGGCCTCAACGGGCACGCCGGTAGTCATATTTTCGTTGGAAATGCCTAATACGCAGCTGGCCGGGCGAATGCTGGTCGGGGCCTCGGGCACGGATGCGACGGCCTTTCGGGCAGGTGACGTGACGGCGGCAGACTGGCAGCGGATCGAGCACGGGGCGGCAGGACTGGGCCGGCTCCCGATCCATCTGATCGATACCGCTTCGATCTCGATGCCCCGCATTCGAGCCGTGTGCCGGGCGATGCAACGACGAGGCCGGTGCGGAATGGTCGTTATTGACTACTTGCAACTTGTCGCTGTACCGACCGAAGAGAAGCGCTACGGCAACCGCGAGCGCGAGGTGGCCGAGATCAGCCGGGCAGCGAAGCTGCTGGCAAAGGAGCTCGACGTGCCGGTCATCCTCCTCGCACAGTTGAGCCGCAAGGTCGAGGAGCGGACCAACAAAACGCCGCTGCTCGCCGACCTCCGGGAGTCGGGCGCGATCGAGCAGGATGCCGATATGGTCCTGTTCATCGACCGCCCGGCGGTGTACGGTATCGAGGAGTTCGATGCGGGCAGATACGGGATAATCAGCAGTCAGGGCGCGGGCCGTCTGACGATCGCAAAGAACCGCGAGGGCGGCACGGGATTCATACCCTTCCGCCACAACGAGAGTTTGACGCAAATATTTGATTACGACGCAATTCCAACCAAACAAGACGAAGCAGATACAGCATTCTGAAAACAAAACTTATAACTGATTATCATGGAAAAGATTACACCCACCGTGACCTCCTCGCAGCTGGTCGCAAACTTTCGCAAGGAGTACAAACATACTTTGAAAATCAACAATCGCAACGGAGCGCAAACACAATTGGAGGTCTCGCCGAGTTGCAGTTTCGACGGCCGGCAATGGCATATTCATGACGACGAAATCCGCCTTTCGATATGCGACATCGGAGAATATGACGAGAGCGGAAAATGGGAGGATAATCCCGATATTATGAGTTCCGCCGACGGTGTGGCGTGGCTTACCTTTACACCGCACGAAGCTCGCCAACTCGCCAGGGAACTATTGCGGCTTGCCGGCAAGTGCCGCACGGCTGCGGAGATCGACCGGTCCGACCCCGAATTGCTGGAAAGACTTGCCGAGAGTGAGCGGCATATCCGTGAAGTATGGGCCGAGGCCGAGAATGAGGATACAAACACCCCAAAAATGGGGTAATTATTCCGTTTATAGCGGGTCGATATTATCTCTACCTTTCGACTGATAAATCAGCTGTTAGAGTACAAAACTTAAAGTGTAGTTATAGAATAGTTGATTTTTTGTATCCGTTTCGTGGTTATCATTTACGGGCTCTCGTGTTTAGCGAATATGCTGCGAAACAGGTGGATGCGAACGAAAAACGGTAAATATCGGCTCTCTTGTAGTTGTTAATAATAGCTTTTAACTATGGCAAGAAAACGCAAAAGATTACGCAAACATAAGGACGGGCGTTTCAGCCCCCGTAAAGTATTGGACGATGGTCATTGGATGCCCTTATCTTTTTCTGAAAAAGTATTTACGGCTTTGACCTGGCTCGGTTTCACGAATGCGGAGGCGTGGGGCGTACTCAACCCGTTATCCGAAGCCTCGCCCAACTCGAAAGCGGTCATGGCCGGGCGAATGGCGTGCAGTCACAGCGTAAAGGCCTACATCGAAGTACTGAACCGATACCAGTCCGAAAAGATGCTTACTTTCAAAGGATTCAAAGGGTACGGGGCGGATTATGACGAGGAAACAGAATAAAAAATAATTACAACGATGGAAGACACCACTGAATTAGGCGTGCGTTTTTACGCACCCAAGACAAACACGAATCCTTGTTACACACCTTTGCGATTTGTAGTCACTTACAGTCGCAAGCGATTGAGTTGCATAATCAATGTTCCGGCCTCGGATGCTGACCAACTGCAATTCATAAACCCCGATGGCTCGCTGAAAAACCCCAGCCAGGCCACACCTGACGCAGAAGATACCGCCGCAACGATTCAAGTTATCATGGAGAAACTGCGACGGATAGCAAAGGAGGCGATCCGATTGGGGGACTGGGATGCATTTACGCCCGCAGATTTTAAAGGAATTGTTAGCTGCCTTTACTTTTGGGAGAACGATCCTACAGCGATAACCAGCTCTTCGGATAGTTTATGTTGGCAGTGGCTATGTCGGAAAAATGGGGTCAAACTATAAATCAACAAACATGTTTTCACGATTATTCAAAAAACCGTACAGGATCGTCGAATGCGGCAGTTTTATCGTCAAGTTTTACTACAAGGAGGGAAATTTGGCAAAAACATATCTTGAAATCACGACCGTGTCGGGTGTGTGGTCTATGCGCATAGCAGGTAATACTCACGCATACGCTTATCTGCTGGAAGCCGCGAATCAAGATAAAATAGAGCTGATTCACAATTTCGTAGGCTCGCTTTTGATTTTATCGGAAGGGGTTATTTCAGATCGACGGCTCGGCGCAGATGTGGCCAGTGCTCTGGACCGGTGGCACGAACGCCAGTCACCGCCTGCCGAACACAAGGAAACACGGAGGTGCAAGGAGCCAAAAAGACGCTTCAATGAATTAAAGTATTGAAAAATAAATAATTAGAGCCAAGAGCCGATAGACGCAAAAATCGTTTGTCGGCTCTTTCTTTTTAACAACATAAAATAATGGGAAATAGCGATTTAAAATTCTCAATCGGCTTCGATCTGAAAAAAGAAGTCGATGATGCCCTGCGGGAGGGCGACAAGTTTCTGCGCCGAATGGATGCAGAGTTCGCGAGACGTGCTGTTCGGGTGCGATTTGAACTCAACACGCGAAAGTTTGAAGGCATCGAGGAGGTACGGAGGCGCCTGGCACAACTCAAGATTGAGCCTATTACGCCCGAAACAAAGTCCGCTATTAGAGAACTTACGCAAGAGCTTCAACAGCTTGCGAAAGCATTGGAGGCCGTGCAAAAATGCTCGGCACGAGCCGGTGGCACGGCTGAAGCGGTGCGCAATTCTAAAGTTGCATTGAACGAACAACGGGCCGCCGCAGCGCATGAACTCGCAAGGCAACGGGCAGCAAGAGCAGCCATAGCCGAGGAGAAGCTCGCGCAGGCCCGGGGGCGGTCCATCGCGGCAATAAATATGCAAGCTCGGGCCTATACGGCCCAGCATGAAGCCCTCGGCCGGCTTACGCATATTCTGCAAGCGTATGCCTCTTTTAGAATGGTTGGCGGCTTTTTGTCCCAAATTCGCGAAACAACGGCCGAGTTTGAATTACAGCGCGTCAGCCTCGGTGCGATCATCCAGGACCAGCAGCGGGCAAACCAGCTCTTCAGCGAACTCAAGTCTTTTGCGCTCCAGTCGCCGCTCAAAATCCTTGACCTGACCAAATACACGAAGCAAGTAGCGGCTTACGGCATCGAGACAGAAAAGTTGTTCGACACGACGAAGCGGCTGGCCGATGTGTCCGTCGGTCTCGGTGTGGATATGGGCCGTCTTGTGCTCGCATACGGTCAGGTAAAGGCCGCATCGTATCTGCGCGCTGCGGAAATACGCCAGTTCACGGAGGCCGGAATCCCGATGCTCGATCTGCTCGCCAAGAAGTTCACCGATCTGCAAGGTAAAATGGTGTCTACGGAGCAGGTAATGGACCTGGTATCGAAACGAGCCGTATCGTTCTCGATGGTCGAGGAGATTTTCAACGACATGACCTCGGCCGGCGGGATGTTCTACAATATGCAGGAGAAGCAGGCGCAGACGCTGTTCGGTATGTGGTCGAAGCTCGGCGACGCGGCTGCGATCATGTACAATGAAATCGGCAACACAGGTTGGGTTAACGCCGGCATGAAGACAACCATCGGATTGCTGGAAAGCATGATGCGGAATTGGAAAACCTCGGCGAAGGTGTTGAGTACCGCTGGCGTGTCGTTGGCGGTATATGTGGTAGGGTTAAAAAATGCGTCGATCGCATCTAAAGCGCTATCTCTTGCAGAAGCCACTACGCTTGCGACCCAAAAGGCCAGGATAATAAACACGCCTAAATTGGTTATGGCCATACTTGGCCAAAACAGAGCAATCACGGCAACCATACTCCTGGAACAAGCCTATACGAAAGCCGCAATAAAAGCTAATACCGCTACTAATTTATTTACGAAAGGTTTTTGGAAGCTCACAGCGGCATTGCTCGCCAATCCTTTCGTTGCTGTTGCGGCGGCTATTGCCGGAGTTGTGGCAACCATAATTCATTTTAGAGGTAATGCGGAAACGGCTGCGGAGAGAGCGGAACAATTAAACAAATCCGTTTCCTCGATGAAGAATCTGAAAGGTACTACGCAGCCGCTTATCGATACCTACAATGATCTAATCAAAAAAACAGAGCGCACGACGGAGGAGCAAAAGAAACTTAGCGCAGTTACTCACGAACTGGCAAAGCAATACCCGGGGGCGGTCAAGGCTGTAGGCGATTTCGGTGAAGAGATCGAATTGGCTACGGATAAGCTCAATCTGCTTTACCAGGCCGAGAAAGAGGCGCGAATGGAAAATACACGCCATGAACTCGAAGAAACGGAAAAACAGATAGAGGAGGTTGAAGAGGCCATCGAGCGGCTGCAACAGAAAATATCCGACAGGGGCTATTGGCGCAATAAACGGGTATGGACACGCATCGGATATGTGAAATCCGCAGAACGTGAATTTGTCCCGTGGAGCTCAAAAGAAAAAGCTAAAATTCTTGGCGATATAGACGTGCTTCGATATGGCGAGGACGGGCAAGGAGGATTGAAGGCCTTAAAAGATGAAGCGGCGGCGGCAAGAAAGGAGCTCGAAGATGTCCCCGGCGGTCGTACCGACGTGTCTGGATTCAAAGGAGGCGATCGCACCAAGTCCGACCCGCGCCTGAGCATTCTGCAAGGGATAGCCAACAAAATGGCGGAGGTCAACAAGGAGTATGACGAGCTGCTGAAAAAGGAGGGACAAACCCAAGCCCTCGCAGATACCCAAAAGCTCTTTGCCTCGTCGTTTAAGCAGATGGAAGCCACGGCGAAGAAGTACGGATTCAAACTCCCTGCATTTGAGGTCCCGCAGACAATCGAGGACGTGCAAAAGTGGTACAAAGCTATTTCCGACGAGATCAAGCGTCTCGGTCTCAAAAATGCCGACAAGGTGCTTATCGAGCTTGGGTTCAAGTCCGACAAGGCGGCTATCGACAAGCAGCAGAAAGATATCGAGAAGCAGATCAAGGTGCTTGCCGACCGCATCTCGCGCACCAAGACGGCGAAGGAGTTCTATGAGAAGATACTGTCGACCACGGGCGATTACTCTCTCGCCTCAAAGGTAGCGGAGAGCATCTTCGGGCAGAACGGCTCGGAACTACGCAAAGCTCTCGCCGACCAAGTGCGAGGGATGACTGGCGGTATAGAGCTTCCCGAAGGCATTATATCGGCTGACAACGTGATAGGCTACAAGGCTCTGCGTCAATTTACTGAGGCGAACAAGAATGAACTTGGCAAGATGTATGACGAGCTTATCAAAATCTCAAATGACGGACAGCGTGACCTCGCCAAGACCTATGAGGGCTATCTGAAAGACTTGGAGAAAGCGAAAACATATGCTGACAAACGGGTAGAACTGGCGAGGACGACGGCGGAGAAGATACGCACTATTGACGCTGACATCATGGCAGGAAATATCACAGAGGATGTAGGCAAAACCATAATTCGAGGGTTGCAAAAAAAGGAGTCAGAAGAGGCCGCCAAGCTCGAATATGAGGCGTTTAAGGACACACCCCTCTACGTTCAGATGTTCGAGGATTTAGGGCAAGCAAGCTCTTACGCACTGGAATCGATGAAAGAGAAATTGCTGGGCTTGCAGAATGTTTGGGGTTCAGCATTGGACCCGACGCAACTCAAAGAGATTCAGAGCCGCATAAATGAGATAGATGCGCAGCTTCGTGTACGCAATCCATTCAAAACATTGCGAGAATCGTATCAACAATATCATGATGCCCTGAAAAACTATACCGTGTCTGGAGCAGAGGGAAACGTAGCATCGGCACAAGCATCCTACGACAAAGCCGTGAAGGATACCGGGAGTGCGGATAGTAAAGAGGCAAAGGCCGCAGAAAGGACACTTGAGATAGAGAAGCAAAAACTTGAAATAGCGAAGCAACTCACCGACGAAAAGGGCAAAGCATTAAAAGGGCAAAAAGCGCTCGATGAGGCTGCTCGCATCGCAAATGAGAATGAAGCACGGGCACGCGTGGAGTTGGCGCAGGCTCTGGCCAATGAAGAAGAGGCAAAAGCGAATGACGACAATGTGGAGGCGGCCAACGAAGCCGTAGAGGCCGCAAAGGAAAAACTCAATCTTGCACGAGCGACGAGCGAGATTATTCAGAATGAGGCCAAAACGTCAAAAACTTTAAAAGAGGCGTGGCTCGCTGCCGGACAAACGATAGGTAATATCGGAGCAGGCATAAAAGAAGTCGGCCAGAGCATATCCGCCATGATGGAAGCATTCGGGTCTGAGGCCGAGGATATTCAATTTGTAGACGATATATCTAATGCTGTCGGAGATATTTTTGCAGGTGTAGGAGACATTATCCAGTCCGCTTTATCAGGAGATGTTGTCGGCATCGTAACAGGTGCGATAACGGCTCCTCTAAAAATAATTACGGGTTTTGCAAACCTGTTCTCGGCTGGTAAAGTGCGCCGCGCCAATAAGGAAATCAAGAAGCAGCAGGAACTCCTCGACCAATTGGAATACACCTACGGGCGGCTTGAAAAGGCGGCAGACAAGGTGTTCGGTTCAGACTACATCAGCAACTACAATCAGCGGCTTCAAAACCTGCAAGCACAGCAGGCCGCGTATGAGAAGCAGGCGCAGGCCGAACGCTCGAAGGGCAAGAAGGAGGACAAGAAGAAGACAGAAGAGTATCTAAAAAATGCTCGGGAGACGGCAGATGAGATAGCCGAAATGCAATCTGAACTGCGGGACCATTTCTTAGGAACTGATATTGCAAGTGCGGCACGAGACTTTGCAAGTGCGTGGATAGATGCAAAGACCTCGTTTGCAGACACGACAGATGCTATGCGTGCTAAGTTCAAAGATATGGTTCAAAACATGATTATCGAGGCAATGGCGGCGAAAATCATGGAGAATGCTCTACAACCATTCTACAAAGCAATAGACGAGGCTGCGGCTGACGGTGATATTACCGCGGATGAAATAGCAGAAGCAACGAAAATTGGGTTGGGTTCCATCGAAGACATGAACAAAGGTATGGAAATCGTATGGGCGCAACTCAAACAAGCGGGGATTGATGTTGGTAAAATCTGGAGCGATGCAGAGAACGGCTATACTGGCATAGCCAAGAATGTAGCAAGTGCTACGTCCGAGGAGATCAACGCCAATACGGCGGCTCTGAATACGCAGAATTACTACATGAGCCACGTGCCGCAGATCGCCGAACACGTTGCGGCTATGCGCCAGCTTATGGAGCGCGGCACCACCTCCACCCTACCCGACACGACAGCCGCAGGCTGGACCGACTGGCAGAAGCAGGCAATGGATAACTATCAGGCGATAGCGAGGAACACAGCCGAGACGGTGGCCCAATGCCGGAGATCAGCGGCAGCTTGTGAGGTTTTGGTGGAAAAACTGAATCGCATGACTGAAGTTTCCGGCGGCAAACACCGGCTTAACGTCAAATTATGATTGTGGAAAGGGGCTTGCGAAACCAATGCAAGCCCCTATTTTATGATACGATATTTCCCGAAACGGGATTATTTGCAGATTCAAATATGGCGTCGCCATTTGCGACCCCATCGGTCTTGCCTATTGCCGGGATTCCGGTCTTAATGAGAACCAAGAAACTGGCCCACTCCTGCCCATATTGAGGACCAACTAATTAGCGTCTTTTTAGAGCTTTTGGGGAATCCCGTCGTTGTTTATTTGAAATACGTTTGTTTTTCGTGGATTGAATATAAATCTGATTTGCGGACAACTTCTAATGCGAGATTTAAATCTTCTTCCAACAAAACTCCTTTGTATTGGGCTTTCCCGTCTGCAAATTGGGACTCCAATTTATCTTTGGGAATAGTTATAAGTGCATGGCAATCAAGAAACGAATCATGGGTCAAAAAGTCAGGATAATTTTGGACTTTTATCGGCATTTGCATGTCAAGGAGAGCTTGGCGATGTTGAATATACGAATGGATATTAGAATTGATAAAAAAGAATCCATATAAGTTATCCTCATTATCGCCCATCACTACGAAGAATTTTCCGTGATCTATATTCTCAAATTCAGAAGAATGTAAAATAGAGCCTCTTTTAATGAGGTGTTTTGCCAATGCGGAAATATCCATATTATTTACACTCTTTTTGTAGGTTAATTAAAGAGGTAACATAATCGATATATTCCGCATCTGCACCTTTCTCCTTCAGAATATCTTCAACAGAAATGCGAGAATTTAATTGAGTAGAGTTCCAAGCATAAGCGTGGGACCTTTCAACGATTTCATCCCACGATAATTTGCCGTATTCGTCAATAGAATTTTGTAGAGCTGTTATGTCGCTGTTTGATAACAGACTTAAATCCGCATCTTTTATCGGCTCAATCATGTAACGATTTTTAACCGTAAACAATCGCTTTAAAGTATCGACTTGCGGCCATTGATAACTATCGCCTCGTACTACTTTAAAGATGTCATATATCGCAGAGGGAACTGGCCCATATTCCATTGCAATATAGGTATCTCCCGTAATAGAACGGCCATAATTATTCAAATGCTCCATATCTGCAAAGTACAAGACTTTGAAAATTTTATGGAAATCCTTACGTTCCAGCCGATTGGCTACATATAATACGGCTTGTAAAGACTTTTCAGAATTGAAAATTGGCGTTGTCATGGTTGATAAGTGTACGTCCGATGCAAATATAACTAGTTTATTTATAACAGCAAAATACGAAAAAACACTATATAATAGCAGCAAATTATTTCTTTCATATTTATTACTCACTTGTCAAGTAGGAACAAATACCGCCGTAAGGAATCCGCTTCCGCTTCTGCAACGAATTTTTGGAACGGCACAGGGTCGGTATGCGATGCTTCCAAGGCAGTATAATACAGACGGCGAACATCATCCGATCCTTTGAGGTTTACGAGCATATAGCCGCTCCGAAGCAAATACAGGTTCATCAGCAGACGGGCCGTGCGTCCGTTGCCGTCGATAAACGGATGGATGCGGACCAATACCTCGTGCAGATAAGCCGCAATCAAAACGGGATGTACCTTCTGTGCCTCCATTTCGGCAAACTTCGACATAAAAACCTGCATTTGCTCAGCCAATAGATAGGGCTGCGGGGGCGTGTGGGTGCTGCCGCTGATTCTTACCGGGACGGTCCGATAACGTCCCGCATTCTCCCGGTCTATGCCGTGCAATACAAGGGCGTGAATCTCTTTTATCGTATGCTCCGAAATCACGACGTCGCTTTTGGCAAAGTATCGAATGTAATCGATCGCCTCGGCGTGGTTGATCGCTTCGAGGTGCTCCCGCATCGACTTCCCCGATATGGTCAGCCCTTCGTTTACCACCAGTTCGGTCTCTTGTAGTGTCAGCGTGTTACCCTCGATGCGGTTGCTTTCGTAGGTGTATTCTATGTTAAATGCCTCCTCGATCTTCTTCAATGCCTCGGCGGGCAGCGGACGCAATGAGGAGAGACGGGCACGCAAAGCGTCGATTTCCGCTAATTGTCTGTTCAATTCTTCCATATTGATAACCTCTCTCAAAAATGATGAAAAAAAATTTTCAGGGTCGCACCCGCCAACCTGCGCCGGACGAATGCTCTACCCCCGGGCCCCCTTGTCGGTTTGTGTGGTAAATTTTAAGGGGTTATTCGGCTTTAATAGTAATCAGCTTTCCGCAATGCGGGCAGGTAATCGTACCCTCTTTCGGAGCCTCGAAGAGTTCCGAGGGGCTAACATCAAGGGCGGCGGCTATACGACCTAACAAATCCAAAGACGGCAAAGTTTTACCGTTAGCAACATTCGACATATTAGGTTGAGTTATTCCCACCAATTCTGCAAGTTTGGTGATAGATACCCCCTTTTCTTTGCTTATTTCCTTTATTCTTAACAGCATAATCCTTTTGTTTGAAATTTATATCGTATGCAAATATAGTCATTATTATCTATAACGATATAAAAACGATAAAATATTCCGTAAAATGATATGAAATATTTGGTTTTTATATTTTATTGCAGTATATTTGCATTGTGATAATAACGCAATACGATATAAGGTCATGACTACTGCCACCCACACCGAGCTGATGCAGATCGCCAAAGAGGCCGCCGAGTACATTACGAAGCTGAACGGCGAAAGCGAGACTTTCGAGATCGAGAGCAACGGCATGACCGCCGTCGTGTCCTACGAGGCCGAAATCGGCGACGATGCCGGCGACCGTTGGACAGCTCCCAGTTGGTGGATTGAGCGTGAAACGGTAAATGTTGAGGCCGTCTACAACGAAGATGGCGACGATGACGCCGAGGCGGCCGAATGGCTGAAAAAGATGCTGAACTAACACGAATGTAAATCGGGGCGGCCTCAACCGCCGCCCACTAAAACAACTTACGACTATGGCTATTTTGATTGCTGTTATCTGCTTTTTCGCCTGGGGTGGCCAGGCGCTCAAAGACGGTGCAAGAATCAAGTAAAAACAAGAACAAGACTATGAAAGGACAAGAACTATCGAAAGTAATGCGTAGGGCGTGGCAGATCGCCCGGGCCACGGGCAAAGCATTCGCCGTCGCCCTCTCTAAGTCGTGGCAGCTCTACCGGCTGACGAAGCAGATGCGGGCCGGTGCTGTCAAGTTCTCCTACGAAAAGACCGACGGCACGCTGCGCAAGGCCCTCGGCACACTCAAAGACACGGCGGTACTGGTCAAGGGCGCAGGCAAGCCCGACGATGGGCGCACGATCAAATACTATGATGTCGAGGCCGACGGCTGGCGGTCATTCAAGGTCGAGAATTTCGTAACAGCATATTAGCAGTTCTCTCAACTCCTGCGAACAAGGTGCCACAACACCGAGACACGACGCCCCCGGCGGTAATCCGGCCGCCGGGGCAGAGAGCAGGGCAAACAATAATCCAATAAAACAACGATACAATGACTTCAAAAACGAAAACGGGCAAAACGGCCCAATCTGAAATGGCCACCTCGGAAGCGTATATGCGCACCGTGAACAAGATCAGCGACAACACCCGCAACTGGCTCGTCATTATGGGAGCTGTCCAAGACCTCCGGGGTGCGATGCTGCATGAACTGGAGGGGGCCTATTCCCCCGGTGTTCCCAACCGAAAGGAGAAGTTAGACGAGTTCCAAGCGGTAATGGGTGCCGTCAACCGGTTCGTCATATCGGAAATGGGGTCGTCTATCTATGCACGAATGTTAGGAGAGGAGGGGACGATATGAGCGCACGAATATACGAGCTCTCATTTGACGGCTACCGGCTGGGGTTATTCCCCACCGAAGCTGCCGCCCGGGAGCAGGCTCAGTTCCTGCCTAAAGGCGTTTACACGGTCCGGGAATGGGGTGTAGATGGCGAATACCTCACATTCGACCCCACAATGAATGTGAAGTATGAATTTAACAACTGACGAAGATGAGAAACAACAGACACAAGAAAAGATCGTCCGCCGACCGAATCCGACATTATACGCCGACCACTGAACGGGTGCGGACCATAACAACCATATCGCCCGGAACGAAACGATGGATCGACGCACTCGCAATGCTGGAAGACCTCCGGGGCTTCTGTTATACGGATGCTCCTCGTGACGATGAATTGCTGCGGGCTGTCGAGGGCGTGCGCAAGGTTATCAACGAATATCTGACCGAGCAGATACGAATATCGGTTGCGGAGGGGAATGCAATGAATGCGCTATGAAAACAATCTATGAACTCTCACGCGACAGGGTTGCACTCGGAACTTTCCCTACGGCGGAGGCGGCACGGTATTACGCCGCAGACCTGCCCGCCGGTATGTACCGCATCACAGAATATGAAACGGAACACGATGCCGACGGCGACTATCGGGCGCACTATCACGGCGTGAATCTGTGCACCGAGTTTTACAACTGGAACACGAATTAGATCGAAGTTGTGTCTAAATTGTGTACCCAAGAAAAACGAACCATCCACCTGCATTTCTGTAAGTGGGTGGTTTTCAGGTGGGCCCAGAGGGGCATGATCCCACGACCTTCGGATTATGAGTCCGCTGCTCTGACCGACTGAGCTATGGGCCCGGCGAACGGCCGCAGCCGTTTCGTGGGCGCAAAGATACGAATAAGCCGAGAGAAAAAGCAAGTTCGCCCGCATTTTTTTTCGGGGCGCACTGTTTTCGGCCGGGCCGAAGCGGCGAATGGGCGGGGCACGGGCTGCCGGGTTTGCGTTTTGCCGGGCGAAAATATCTTCGCGGCGGCCGAGGGGAGGGCCGCGAAAGCCGGGCGCGCCGCACCGTGTCGCCAGCCTTGCGGTCGGAGTGTTTCCCCACCGATAAATTTTCGGCGGAAGTTTGTTTGTTCGGAATAAATTCGTACCTTTGCCCCGCTTAAGCAACAATTTCAAAAACAAAAACGAAATGAAAAAGGGTATTCATCCGGAGAATTATCGTTTGGTGGCGTTCAAGGACATGTCGAACGACCACGTGTTTTTGTGTCGGTCCGCCGTTTCGACAAAAGAGACCATCGAAGTGAACGGCGAAACCTATCCCGTGTATAAGATGGAAATCTCCAACACGTCGCACCCGTTCTACACCGGTAAGATGAAGTTGGTTGACACCGCCGGCCGCGTCGATAAGTTTATGAGCCGTTACGCAAAGCGCTACGATAAGAAGAACGCCGCGAAGTAATTCGCGCCGCTTTTCGCCGAAACGACGGGCTGCACCGAGGGTGCGGCCCGTCTGTTTTTTGCGGGGCGCGGGGCCGATTGCGCGCCGGGTGCATTTTTTCGAACAACGAGCCCGATAATTGACTATCTTTGGCTGCGCGCGGGGCGGCATCCGTGCCGGCCGGATTGGCCGTCGGGCCGTCGGGGCGGGGCTGCCGGCGCATTTGACTGGAAAAACTACAATCGGATCGGTTATGAAATACGTTTACATCGCAGCCGCGGGGCTGCTGTTGCTGCTCTCGTCGTGTATCCGCAAGCAGGTGGTGCTGGAGGTCGCCGGGCAGCGCGATTCGTTGCAGACGGTCGTCGGGGCGAAGGATTCGCTCATCAACGCCGTCTTCGAGCAGATCAACGCCATCGCGGACAACCTCGCCCGCATCCGTTCGCGCGAGAACCTCATCAACACCCCCGACGAGGAGGGGGTGCGGCGTCCGACCGATGAGATCCGCAGCGACATCGAGGCCATCGACCGGCTGCTGGAGCAGAACCGCGCGCGCATCGCCTCGCTCGAGCGCACGGCGGCGGCGCTGCGCCGGGCCGACGTGAAGATCGGCGCCCTCGAGAAGACGATCCGCAGCCTCGACGCCGAGCTGGCCGCGAAGGGCGAGGAGATCGGCCGCCTGCACGCGCGCATCGAGCGCATGGAGCACGAGGCCGAGCAGCTCACCGAGCAGGTGGCCGAGCGCGAGGCCGAGGTGGTGCAGCTCCACGTCGAGAAGGGGGAGCTGGAGGAGCGCGTCGACCGGCTCCACACCGTATATTATATCGTCGGGTCGGAGAAGGAGCTGCGCGACGCCCAGATCATCGACAAGCAGGGCTTCATCGGCCGCACGCTCACCCTCGGCAAGGCCGGCGTGGAGAGCTTCACCGATGCCGACTCGCGGCTGTTGACCGAGATCCCGGTGGGGCGGCGGCGCGTGACGGTCGTCTCGTCGCACCCCGAGGGGAGCTACGAGCTGGTGACGGGCGACGACCGGCGCGTCGAGAAGCTGGTGGTGGTCGACCCCGACCGCTTCTGGGGCTCGTCGCGCGTCCTGGTCGTCAGCTACCGCTGACGCGGCCGCAGGGGGCGGAGCAGGACTGGAGGGGCCGGAGCGGCAGGGGCGGCTGTGCGGTCGGCGCAGGTCGGTGCGGCGCAGGCCGTCGGGCGGGGCGTTGCGCCGCGGATGTACGGTGTGTGGGCGCGTTCGGACACCGTCGCGCCGAGGGGCCTCTGCGCGAGGTTTTGGCGCCGGATTTTTGGCGAACTCGAATATTTGCGTAACTTTGGGGGCTAATATTTTTTGACCCAAGTTTAATGGATACTAAAATCAAACCGCAGTTTGTGGAGGCTGCTTTGAAGGAGAATTGTCCTGCGGATTGTAGCAGTTGTCCAACATTCCCCGCCCCGTTTCGCCGCATCGGCGACTCGACCTACTGCCGCTTCGCCGAGGTAAAATACCGTTCGGGCGAGGGCGTCTGCTTCCCTGGCGACCGGATGGTGCGCATCGTCTTCGTGCTGTCGGGTGCGCTGATGATCGACCATGCGAAGGATACGCCCCGTATGGTGACCTCGATGCAGTGCGTCTGCCTGGCGCGCGGCGAGCGCTACGAGGCTACGGCGCACGACGAGACCCACGTGGTGGTGCTCTCGCTCATCCACCGCATCGAGTTCTGCGAGCAGGATATTTTCGACAAGGTGATGCCCTACGATACGGCCGTTCCGACCGAGGCGGCGCCGACGCTGACGGTGCACCCCTCGATCGCCGCCCTGCTGGGCGAGATGTTCGCCGTGCGCGAGCTCTACGACTGCGCGCGCTACCACAAGATGAAGGCCGCCGAGCTCTTCATGATGATCAAGGTGCTCTATTCGCCCACCGAGCACGCCTACTTCTTCCAGTCGATGATCCAGCCGCAGGACAACTTCCGCGTCTTCGTCTGCAACAACTACGACAAGGCGCAGGGGGTGACCGAGCTGGCCGCGCTGGCGGGCATGAGCCTGTCGGTATTCAAGCGCCGCTTCGCCGAGCACTTCAACGACAGCGTCTACCACTGGATGATGCGTCAGAAGGCGATGAAGATATTCTCGGACATCCGCGACGGCGAGGACAGCACCAAGGCGCTGATGGACAAATACGGCTTCAAGCACTACACGCAGTTCAGCCGCTTCTGCAAGAACTACCTCCAGGCGACGCCCGCCCAGCTCATCGCGTCGATCAAGGAGGGATAGCCTGCGCGGGCATACCTATTATAATAGGGCCCTCGCGCCCGCCGATCGGTCCGCCTCGCCATGCCGGGGCGGATCTTTTTTTCGGGGGAGCGGCGGCGCGCTTTGTTTTCGGGGCCGGTAGGGGCGGCATGCGGGGCGAGGGAGCGGCCGGCGTGCGGGATGTCGGCCGCCGCGTGCCGGGGCGCGCGAAATGCCGTTTTGCGCTCCGTTCGGGCACGATGCGAGATATTTTTCGTCGAAGATGTTGCGGTATTCAAAACTTTTCCTATCTTTGCACCTGCTTTCGCCCTCGATCGGAGGGCGGGGGTGCGAGAAAGTTCTTTGAGAGGAGCGGGAGAGTAAAAATTTATCGACGAAAATTTGGTCGGTAAAAAAATAATACCTATTTTTGCAATCCAAAACGGTTGGTTCTGCCGATGTAGCTCAGTTGGCCAGAGCAGCTGATTTGTAATCAGCTGGTCGTGGGTTCGAATCCCTCCATCGGCTCGAAGCCGATGCGAATCCGAACGAGACGGGCAGCGGCAGACAGACAACTCAAGGGAAGTTACCAGAGTGGCCAAATGGGGCAGACTGTAAATCTGCTGGCGTACGCCTTCGGTGGTTCGAATCCATCACTTCCCACAAATAGGATGCCGGTCGGGGTTGCAAAACCTTCGCGAACGTCGCCTCGGGCGGCGGCGGGAAGGAGGCCGCTCTGATACGGTATGTTTTTGCGGAAGTAGCTCAGTTGATAGAGCATTAGCCTTCCAAGCTAAGGGTC